>Ga0209795_10001477_pt1 | contig 14565 bp, 13 predicted proteins | sample AgamicOrMarz_FD_187166 | JGI IMG/M metagenome (GOLD analysis project Ga0209795, IMG submission 187166) | Agave microbial communities from Guanajuato, Mexico - Or.Ma.rz (SPAdes) (version 2) | ecosystem: Host-associated > Plants > Phyllosphere > Phylloplane/Leaf | place: Guanajuato, Mexico...
GCTGGAGGCATTTCCCTTCACCACACAGGTGGGCGCCGCCACCGTCGACATGATCCCGCTGGGCGTGGCGGGGCTTATCACGCCGTGGAACAGCGATGCGGGTTTTATCTGCGGTAAGCTGGCGGCGGCGCTGGCCGCAGGCTGTACGGCGGTGATCAAGCCCAGTGAGATGAGCGCGCTGCAAACCCTTATTGTTACCCGGGCGCTGAGTGAAGCCGGTCTGCCGCCGGGGGTCTTTAATATCGTCACGGGGCGCGGCGATACCGTGGGGGAAACTATTGCCCGCCATCCTGACGTGGCGAAGATCTCGTTTACCGGTTCGACCAATACCGGCAAAGCGATTCTGCGTAATGCCGCGGAGACCTTTAAGCGGGTGACGCTGGAGTTAGGCGGCAAATCCCCAACGCTGATTCTGGCGGATGCGGATCTATCGCAGGCGGTTCCGTTGGCCATCGCGGCGGGCTTCATGAACAGCGGGCAGGCCTGCGTTGCCGGTACGCGCATCCTGGTGCCTCACGCCCGAAAAGCAGAGTGCGAAGCGGCGCTGGCGCAGGCGGTGGCGGCGGTTAAATCGGGCGATCCGCGGGACAGGTCGACTGAAATTGGCCCCTTGGTCAGCGAAAAACAGTGGCAGCGCGTGCAGCATTATATTCGGCTGGGGATCGACGAAGGGGCGCGACTGCTGGTGGGGGGAGAAGGTCGGCCTGAAGGCACGCAGGATGGCTGGTTTGTTCGACCAACCCTGTTTACCGATGTGAGTAACCAGATGACCGTCGCCCGCGAAGAGATCTTTGGCCCGGTGCTGTCGATCATGACCTGGCGTGACGAAGCAGAGGCAATCGCCATTGCGAATGATACCGAGTATGGCCTGAGCGCGCTGGTCCTGGGCCGTGATGCGGAGCACGCCAGGCGCGTGGCGCAGCACATTACCGCCGGTCGCGTGCTGGTGAACACCCTGACCTACGAGCCGAAAGCCCCGTTTGGTGGGTTTAAACATTCCGGCGTGGGGCGCGAGATGGGTGAGTGGGGGATTCGCGCATTTATGGAGCCGAAATCTATTCTGGGGTAACGGTGCGCGGCCGGTAAACACTTCGCTCCCGACCGAAGCATCGGGTTTCGTTTACCGGCACTCTCTCCCCATCATCACAAGGGAGAGACACACATGATTGCCGTTCTTTTTGAAGCTCAGGCCGATCCCGCGCATCAGGCGCGGTATCTGCAACTTGCCGCCGAACTTAAGCCGCTGCTGGCGGATATCGACGGGTTTATCGATATCGAACGTTTTCAGAGCCTGACCACCGACGGCAAAATCCTGTCGCTCTCCTGGTGGCGGGATGAAGAGGCCATTCGCAACTGGAAGCAGAACGTTTTTCATCAGGCCGCGCAAGCCGAAGGGCGGGCGTCCGTTTTTGCGTTCTATCGCATCCGTGTCGCGCAGCTGGTGCGAGAATACGACTCCGAAAACGGAGGGCATGCCCGTGTATGACGTTCACGTGATTTTTGACGATATTCCGGGCGAACTGGCCCGTTTTGGGCAACTGCTGGGGCGCAACGGCGTTGGGCTGGAGGGCGGTGGCGTGTTTGGCGTGGAGGCGCATTTCCTGGTGGAGGAGGGGGAAAAGGCCCGCACTGTTTTAGAAGAGGCCGGCTTCAACGTGCAATCCGTACGCCCGCCGGTGATCAGAAAGCTCAGGCAGGCGCGTCCCGGCGAGCTGGGCGAGATTGCGGTAGCGCTGGCGTTGCGGGGGATCGCGGTTCTGACGCAGTACAGCGATCATGCGAATCGCCTTATTCTGCTGACGGATAATGATAAGCTGGCGGCAGAGATTACTGCACGGTGGGCACCGCATGCCAAAGACGAGTCTGATCCCCGATAACCCCGTTGCGCTGGAACAGGCAGTGGCGGCGCTCGCCGCCGCGATGGCCGATCCGTCGCGGGTGAAGATGCTGTGCGCGCTGATGGACGGGCGCGCCTGGACCGCCACCGAGCTGAGCGCGGCGGCAGACGTCGCCCCCTCTACCGCCAGCGGACACCTCAACCGGCTGGTGGAGGGGAAGCTGATAACCTGTCTTTCGCAGGGGCGGCATCGTTACTACCGTCTGGCGGGGCACGAGGTGGCAGAGATGGTGGAGCAGATGATGGGGCTCTCCTGGAGCCGCATCTCACCACCGGAAACGACGGCGCCGAAATCGATGCGCGAGGCGCGAACCTGTTACGACCATCTTGCGGGTACGGTTGCGGTGCAGATGTATGATTTTATGCACTCCGCGGGGTGGCTGGTGCCAGACGGCTCGGCGTTAACTTTGTATGGGCGAGAACAGTTTATGCAACGCGGTATTCCCATTAGCGCTAACCCGCGCCGAAAGGCGTGCTGTGCCTGTCTGGACTGGAGCGAGCGACGTTTTCATCTAGGCGGCGAGGCGGGCGCGGCGTTACTGACGTATCTGGATTCAAAAGGATGGATTCAGCGGGTAACGGGGTTTCGTGAGGTGACAATAACCGCTGCGGGCAGAGCGGCGTTGCAGAAGTCTTTTAGCGGGTGAAGCGGGCGGGGGACTGTGCGGTCTGATGCCCTCACCCCGGCCCTCTCCCACGGGAGAGGGAGAAAATAAGATCCTTGCCTGGGGGAGAACCGGTGCTGATATTCCCTCTCCTTTTGGGAGAGGGTTAGGGTGAGGGGGTAAATGCGCGCGCTGATGCCCTCACCCCGGCCCTCTCCCAAAGGGAGAGGGAGAAAACAAGACCCCTGCCCGGGGGAGAACCGGTGCCGATATCCCCTCTCCCTTCGGGAGAGGGTTAGGGTGAGGGGGCAAATGTTCGCGCTAATGCCCTCATCCCGGCCCTCTCCCACGGGAGAGGGTGAAAACAAGACCCCTGCCCGGGGGAGAATTAGTGCCGATATTCCCTCTCCCTTTGGGAGAGGGGTAGGGTGAGGGGGCAAATGTGCGCGCTGATGCCCTCACCCCGGCCCTCTCCCACGGGGAGAGGGAGAAAACAACGCTCCTGCCCGGGGGAGAACCGGTGCCTATATTCCCTCTCCCTTTGGGAGAGGGTTAGGGTGAGGGGGTAAATGCGCGCGCTGATGCCCTCACCCCGGCCCTCTCCCAAAGGGAGAGGGAGAAAACAAGACCCCTGCCCGGGGGAGAACCGGTGCCAATATTCCCTCTCCCTTCGGGAGAGGGTTAGGGTGAGGGGGCAAATGTGCGCGCTGATGCCCTCATCCCGGCCCTCTCCCACGGGAGAGGGAGAAGACAAGCCCCTGCTCAGGGGAGAATTAGTGCTGATATTCCCTCTCCCTTTGGGAGAGGGTTAGGGTGAGGGGGCAAATGTGCGCGCTAATGCCCTCACCCCGGCCTCTCCCACGGGAGAGGGAGAAAACAATACCCTGCCCGGGGGGGAACCGGTGCTGATATTCCCTCTCCCTTCGGGAGAGGGTTAGGGTGAGGGGAAAGATGCGCGCTGATGCCCTCATCCCGGCCTCTCCCACGAGGGAGTGGAGAAAACAACACCCAAAACCCATCTACCGCTTTTCGCAATTCCTGCTCTTTAGCCTCGCGTTTCTTGATACTTACCGTGATAACTATTACTGTGGCCGCGTGATACAAGAGGATTTCCCCGTGAGTGAAGAAGATCTGTTCAGCCGCAGGCCGATGGGCATGCGAATGGCGATGGTTGTGCGCCAGTGGCGTGCCATTATTGACGATGCCATTCTTGATACGGGGTTAACCCAGTCGAGCTGGACGGTCATGATGCAGCTTCAACAGCTGGGGGATAATGTCTCGGTGAGCGAACTGGCGGAAGTGCAGGGTATCGAACTGCCGCCGCTGATGCGCACACTCTCTCAGCTGGAAAAGCAGGGTTATCTTCTGCGTACCACATCGCCCTATGACAAGCGTATCCGTTTATTACGACTGACTCCTGAAGGCAACGCGGTGCTGAAGACGTTGACGCAAGTCATTGAGACGTTTCAGACTCGCGTATCGCAAAATATCGCGCCAGAACATATCGACATTTTTAGCGCCACACTAAATCAAATCGCCTGCAATTTGCGGTCAATCCGCGAAGAAGATAACAAGACACAAAAATAATGACTCCTGAACAAAAGTTTGCCCGTTGGGTAAGGGTGAGTATTGCCTCTTTCCTGCTGATGTTTGTCTACTTTATCGTGGCGGATATCTGGATCCCGCTGACGCCGGACGCCACCGTTATGCGTGTGGTAACGCCTGTGTCGGCACGCGTGTCGGGCTATGTCGCCGCCGTACACGTTCACAACAACAGCCAGGTCAAAAAAGGGGACGTGCTGTTTGAACTGGATCCCACGCCTTTTCGCAATAAGGTCGAGGCCGCTGAAATCGCCCTGGAGCAGGCGCGTCTGGCTAACCAACAGCTTGATGCGCAAATCACCGGCGCGCAGGCCAGCCTGAAAACAGCGCAGCTGAATGCCCGCAACGACAAAGTGACCTTTGATCGTTATCAGAAGTTGAGCACTCTGCAAAATGTCTCCCGGTCCGATCTGGATAAGGTCCGTACCGCCTGGCAGAGCAGTGAACAGTCCGTCGCGAATCTGCAGGCGACGCTGCAAAATTTACGCATCGAGCGCGGCGAGCGGGACGAAAAGCGTAACGTCACGCTGCAAAAATACCGTAACGCGCTGGAAGAGGCGGAACTGAACCTGAGCTGGACCCGGGTTTACGCTCAGGCCGATGGCACTATCAGCAACCTGCAGCTCAGCCCCGGCTTTTACGCCACTTCGGGCACAGCCGCACTGGCGCTGGTCAACAACCAGACCGATATCGTGGCGGATTTTCGTGAAAAGAGCCTGCGGCACACGCACCAGGGAACCGATGCCGCGGTGGTATTCGATGCCTTTCCGGGAAGAGTGTTCCATGCCCACGTAACCAGCAGCGATGCGGGGATTCTGGCGGGACAAGAGGCGGTGAACGGGCAACTCTCTCAACCGGAGACCTCTAACCGCTGGGTACGTGATGCCCAGCGTATGCGCATTCACGTTTCGCTGGAAGAGTCACTCCCTAAGCATCTGCCGACCGGCGCGCGGGCCACCGTACAGCTCTATAATAGCGAAGGGCCGTTCGCGCAGTTCTTCTCCGGCCTGCAGATCCATCTCGTCAGCCTGCTGCACTATGTCTATTAATACCCTGGCGCGGGTCTTTACCCCGCACGGCAATATCGTCTATACGGCGAATGATTTTCGCCAGACGCTGCGCATTGTCTTTGCCGGCATGATTGCCCTGAGCATATCGAGTTTTTACAACACCACGTACGGCGTCTTTTACGTGGTCTACCCGATTATGCTGATGTCGCTGGTGCCGGTGTTTAACCGCCATGTGGCGAAACAGTTTGTGTTTAGCGCCTCGCTGAATTGTATCGAAATGGTGTTCATCATCGGCTATCTGTCGCAATGGCCGGTGATTATGACGCTGGTGGTGTTTGCCCTTTATGTGATGCGCTTTCGCTTTATGAGCCAGGGACCGCTCTTCCTGTTTGGTTCGATGGGCGTGGTGTGCCAGAGCGTGATGCTCAATTTTATGAGTTATCCCACCACCAACTGGCACACGCTGTTGTTTTCCAATATCGAAGCCAGCGTGATGGCGGTGTGCCTGAGCGCGTTGATGAACTATCTGTTGCCCGACGTAGAGCCGCGCAAGCCGCCGCCGCTGATTGAGAAAGATGCCGCGCGTGTCCGCCACGAATCGCTGCTGTCTGGCACGGTCGCGACACTGATTTTTGTCGTTTTTCAGATAAGCGATCTGAGCGACTCCCTGTCGGCGCTGATGGCCGGCGTGCTGATTTTATTTCCTATGCATTATCGCGGTGCGGTGATGAGCTCAATCTGGCGTGTGGTCGGCGTGGTGCTGGGCTGTCTGTATATTCTGGTGATGCAGCTGCTGCTTTACGATCACAGCAGCCATATGGTGCTGATGATGCCGCTCATTGGTCTGGGGCTGGCGTTTGGCGCGCGCCTGCACGTCATGGAAAAGGTGGGCGCAGGAGTCGGCTTTGCCAGTATTACCACCATCGGCATTATGTTTGGTCAGAATCTGCATCCGGACGGCGACCTGGTGTTCAGCGATCTCTATCGCATCGTCTCCGTCACCGTTGCGCTGGTGGCCACGCTGACCCTCGTGTTTCTGGTGCATCTGATCCTCAACTGTTTTGAGCCGACGCGTTACGTCATTGCGCCGCCACAAAACAGTTAAAAAGTTATCACGCTGGGGAGCTGGGAGAGTAAAAACAGGATCAAGCCAATGGTTCCGCCCACCAGCGTACCGTTGACGCGGATAAACTGCAGGTCTTTACCAATATTCAGCTCAATCTGGCGCGACATATCTTTTGCATCCCAACCTTTAACGGTGTCGCTGATATGGCGCGTCAGGAAGGTAGCAAAATCCGGTGCCATACGATGCGCGGCCTGTTCAAGGTGTTCGTTCAGCGACGCCCGCAGGCTGGCATCGGCCACCAGCGTTTCGCCAAACCACAGCCCGGCCTGCGTCATGCGTTGCTTAACGCGTGAATCGTCGCTTTGCATGTCGTTCTTCAGCCACTGGCGAAGATCGCCCCACATCTCGCTCAGGTAGCGGTTAAAGGCATCATCGTTTTTGAGATAGTGTTTGATATTTTCTGCTTTTTCCGCCATCTCCGGGTCATTTTTCAGGTTGTCGATAAGCTTCAGCGTGGCGCGGTCAAAGGCCTGACGGATCTGATGCGTGCGGTCATGGCTGATGTCATCCAGCAAGGTGTTCACCGCTTTCGACACCATCTCCGCGCTTTGATCCCCCAGCCACTCGGTGGGCAGCACCATCGCCTTACGTGGGTGTTCGGTCTCCAGCCAGTGGACGATTTGCGCGGCAATAAAATCGCGCGTGCTTTCCCGCTGAATCAGGGTGATCAGACGATGAATGATCGCATCCAGCAACACCTGATGTCGGTTGTTTTTGGTCATGCTTTCCAGCATCACGGCGCTGGTTTCGGTGAAGTCGACCTTATCGATCGCCTTATGCACCGCGCGTTTTAACAAGCGCTGAATACGCCCGTCGTCGGTAAGCTCCAGAAAACCGCTCATCACCTGGATCAGATGCTGGCCGACACGCTTAGCGTTTTCAGGCTGGCTGAACCAGACGCCAATCATTTGCGCAGGCTCGTAGCGGCGGATAAGCGCCACCAGCGACTGGGTGTCGAGAAATTTTTCCTGCACAAATTGCCCGAGATTGTCGCCAATCCGGTCTTTGTTACGCGGGATAATGGCCGTATGGCGGGAGATAAAGGGAATCGGCACCCGACGAAACAGCGCGACCACCGCGAACCAGTCCGCCAGCGCACCGACCATCGCCGCCTCGGCAATCGCCTTTACCCCGCGCACCCAGAACGTCTGTGGCAGAAAGAGGGTCACAATAAATATCGCAACGGCCACCAGCAGGAGCGACAGCGCCAACAGCTTGGCGCGTTTGAGTTCAGCTAATTTTTCCATGGGTTAAGGATAGAGGGAAGCGGGGGGAAAGTGCAAAGTGCGCCATAAAATCCAGCCGCCAAACACCATTAATATCACGCCAGCCGTCCGCTCTATTAACCAGAGGGAGCGCCGTAATGTTTGCTGCACCCCCGGTAAACCGATCAGGGACACCACGGTAAAATCCCATGCCAGCACCGCCAATACCATCCAGATGCCGCTGACCGACTGCTGAAGCAGCGTGACATCCGGCCCCAGCAGCGATGTCATCAGCGCCAGATAGAACAGCGCATTTTTAGGATTCAGGAGTGCCGAGCCTAGCCCAATGAGTATCTGCATCGATAAAGAGGGACAGTGGGAGTGAGTATCGCGGAGCGTCAGGATCTGCGGGCGGCTGCGTATCAGATGCAATCCAATCCACAGCAGATACAAGGCGCCCAGCAGCTCAATGAGAGTGAAAATCCAGGTAACGTGGCGCAGCATGCTCCAGCCGATAATCACCAGCACTATATAAAACCCATTCCCCATCGCAATGCCCAGGCACAGGCCTGCACTGCCGCGAAGCCGATAGCGTGCGGCGTATCCGACCAATAAAAAGAAATCCGGTCCGGGGCTTAAAAGGGCGACAAAGTGTGCCAGCGCCAGCGCGAGAAAAGCAGAAGGAAAAAGGTGTGATAAAAGTTCCATAACGACCTCAACAGGAAAACCGAGGTCACTTTAGGACGTTGCGGACACTATTTATTGTCTGAAATTGATCGGCCCGTAGCGTACTGGCGAGGGGTCGCGGCCGTGTAGCTGACAAATGTTTTATGAAAATGACTCTGGTCGGCAAACCCACTTTGATAGCTCACGTCGGCAATAGTGTCTCCGGCGCGCAAGCGGGCTTTGGCATATTCCACGCGTGCGATATTGAGAAAGCTGCCCGGCGTCAGGCCTGTATCCTGTTTAAAGGTACGTATCAGCGTCTCTTTACGCAGCGAGAACCGCTGAGCAAGTTCATCCAGTCCGGGCGGATGGATGAGTTCGCGGAGGAAGGCCTGCTGTAACTGCTGGCTGGTAGGACGCAGCGTGTCACCCTCATCCCCACCCTGTGGAAGAGCCGTGAGCAAAGCGCGCAGGGATGATTCAGACAGGTTTTCAACAACATGCAGATAAAGACTAAACAGAGATGCACTGCGGATAACCTGCATCGCCAGCGGTACAGGGGTATCGAGATACAGCATATGATAGCTGCGAGGCTGCCCTGCCAGCGGATTGCAACTGTGCGGTACATGGGCTGGGATTACGATGATATCGCCCGGTTTCAGGATGAATTCCTGACCGTTGCATAGACAGCACGTCTGCCCCTCGACTATCGCGCCTATCGACAGCTGAGTGTGGCTGTGGCGTTTATAAGCCTGTGTGCTTTGCCAGGTGCTTCGCAGCTCAAGGCCCGGGGCACAATGAAAACTCTGGCGAATGTGGCGCGTTTCGGTCATAGGTCATCCTGTCAGTTGCGTTTTTTATACCATGTCAGCATTTCAGAGGGCAGCGTCACATTCGGAAATGTCCTTATATACCCAACTTTACGCCCGCATCCAGTCATATTGACTACCCTTATTACCCTAAGCGGCAAAAACAGGAGATTCAATATGGCTTATCAGACAGTAAATCCTGCCACCAATCAGCTCATCAAAGAATATCCCTCCCACACCGACGCAGACGTCGAAGCGGCGCTTAAAAAAGCGGATGCCCTTTACCATTCAGAATGGGCAAAAGGGGACATCGAACAGCGCCTGCCTGTACTGCATAAACTGGCCGATCTGATCGACGCGCGTGTGGACGATCTGGCCAAAATCGCCAGTGTGGAAATGGGGAAACTCATTGAGCAAAGCCGTAGCGAAGTGAAGCTGTGTGCACAAATTGCCCGCTATTACGCGGATAACGCGAAGCAGTTCCTCGCGCCGGTGAAATACAAATCTGAAATGGGCGACGCGTGGGTGGAACATCATCCCATCGGTGTCCTGATGGCCGTGGAGCCATGGAACTTCCCGTATTATCAGCTGATGCGCGTGTTGGCGCCAAACCTGGCCGCCGGTAACCCGGTGCTGGCGAAACACGCCAGTATCGTGCCGCAATGTGCGGAAGCCTTTGCGCATCTGGTTCGTGAAGCGGGCGCGCCGGAAGGAGCCTGGACCAACCTGTTTATCTCGCAGGATCAGGTGGCGGCAATTATCGCCGATCCACGCGTTCAGGGTGCCGCTCTTACCGGATCGGAGAAAGCCGGTAGCGTAGTGGCCGCTCAGGCAGCCAAACACATCAAAAAATCGACGCTGGAGTTAGGGGGGAACGATGTGTTCGTCGTGCTGGACGATGCGGATCTGGAGAAGGCGGTCAAAACGGGTGTCAATGCCCGACTCGCCAATGCCGGGCAGGTCTGTACCGCTGCCAAGCGCTTCATTCTGCACGAAAAAATTGCCGACCAGTTCCTGGCCAAATTCACGGAAGCCTTCCGCGCGATAAAAGTGGGCGATCCGCTCGATAAGAGCACGACGCTTGGACCTTTATCGTCAAAAGATGCGCTCGAGACGTTAACCAAACAGGTGGACGACGCGGTGAAAAATGGCGCGAAACTGCATCTTGGCGGCAAGCCCGTGCAGCGAGAGGGGAGCTTCTTTGAGCCGACGATCCTGACCCATATTTCACGGGATAACCCGGCGTATTTCGAGGAGTTCTTCGGACCGGTGGCGCAGGTTTATGTGGTGAAAAATGACGACGAGGCGATAAGCCTGGCCAACGATTCTCACTACGGACTGGGTGGCGCGGTGTTCAGTAAAGACATCGAACGTGCGAAAAAAATGGCGTCACGTATCGAAACCGGGATGGTCTACATCAACTGGCTGACCGATACCGCAGCAGAGCTGCCGTTCGGGGGCGTGAAGCGTTCGGGCTACGGGCGTGAGCTGTCGGATCTGGGGATCAAAGAGTTTGTAAACCAGAAGCTGGTGGTGGTGCGTCAGTAAACAGCATAAAAAAACCTGCCGAAAGGCAGGTTTTTTAAACCGGGCTGTTATTTAACTTCGATCTTATCCCACCCGCTTTTGAACATGCAGCTGTCGACAAGCGGCTCTCTGCGATATTCGTTGGCGTCTTCAACGGAATAGCTCGTGGAAATATCCTTTTTCTTTTTCGATTTGTCCTTTTTTTCCGAGCTAGAACTCGTCACGACATTATCGGGCGGAAGATCAATCAGCGCCTGCGCTTCGCATTCCGTGAGCTTTTTATTCATCTCTGAATCACTCACCCCTGGCTTAACCCATTTATACTGGACGCAACCTGAAAGAAGTAAGGTGACGCTCAGAATACAAAGCGCAGTCATGCGACGTTTCATTAGAAGGTGACCCCACCGCCAACGTATGCGCCGTCAATCAAAGTGTGGCCTGGACGACCGTCTTTGCCGTCAACGCTTACGTGGCGATAACCCACTTTCAGCGTAACAGGTTTAACAGGGGTCCAGCTTACGCCGCCGTTGGCTTCAACGTAGTTTTTCACGCTGTTGTTCAGGCCTTCTGGTGCGGCATAGCCTTCACCAAAGACATGGATGCTGTCGGTCAGGGCAACATTCACACCGCCGCCGATTGGGAATGCCACGCCGTTATCGCCTTTCTTCGGGCCAATGTAGATGGCTTTGGCACCTGCATTCAGCATCACCGGGCCGAGTTCCAGGTTGTAGCCTGCGCCCACGCCGCCGGTCTGCGTACCGTCATCGGTATTCTTCAGCCAGTTACTTTCTGCATACAGGCCAGATGAGGATTTACCCATTTCCAGATTGAGGTTGGTAAAGTTTTTACCCTGTTCGATGCTACCGCCCATGGCCAGTGCGGAACCTGATACAGCAGTCAGAGCAGCAAGGAGAAGAATATTCAGCTTTTTCATGTTTTATGCCTCGTCGTTAAATTAATCTGAGGGCACCTTAACAGGCGAGGTTTATGACTGCAAATGTGATGGATGTCGCGGTTTAATGCTGATTTTGTTATCGAAATTATTCTTTAATGTTGTGTGTGTGAAGGTTTACTTTGGGGTCAATGGTTAATGTTTTTGCGTTTAATCTGCGTTTAATTTTTTGGCTAAACATAAAATGAACAGAGCGGATAAAATCGTTCGACGTGAATTAATTAAGCTTCTTATTATTTCCAATTATATTTCAGTTGAAACAGATAAATACGTAAATTTACATAATTAAGCTGTCATGAGCATGATTTGAGCTGCAGGCGGATTTTAAAAAGGTTTGGCGTCCTCAGAATAGTGCTGAGTTGAAGCGATCATTGATTCGGGGTAACGCCAGAAAAGGCAGGCAGACCCCAGCAAGAGAACTGGGGCCAGGTGCTTAGGCCATTTAAACGTTTTTTTCGCTCTTATCGTAGGTCTCTTTAAGATGATCGTGCAGTTTGCCGCTACCGTGCATTGTCACCAGAAGGTTGTGGCGTGCACGCGTAAAGCCGACATACAGACGCTTAATATCATCGCTTAAATCCTCTTCTTCCCGTCCTTTTGCCGCATCCATAATCGCAACGGAGTGGAACTCGAGACCCTTACTGCTTGGCAGCGGCATAACGCAAAGTAAATCATTCTGCGGTGACCAGTGTTTCTTATCATTTCCGGTAACAATCATCTGGAAGGGGATTTTGCGGGCCGTCAATCTGGGAACCAGGGCGTCAGAGATGCTATAGGTTGAAGGACAGAGTACCGCGATTTCTGACCAGGCCACCCCTTGTTGGCGTTGGTCAGTAATCCAGTTGAGTACGTGGGTAATCTCATCATCCTGATTATCAAAGCAAGCCAGGGCGGGATAATGCCCGGTCAGGCCGCCCGCAGAAGGTTGCTGGTATTGAAGCGCTGCCTCAATATGATTATTGAGATAGTTGAATGCCATGCTGCTGGCGAAATGCAATATTTGACGGGTATTACGATAGTTGATATTCAGAATGGTTGTGCGCCCTTGCGCCTTAATGTCGACGCTTGAGAGTGTAAAGTCGAGGGCTTTCTTTTTCTGGTAAATAGATTGTGCATCGTCGTAAAGGAAAAGCAGCGCGTTGTCTTTATTATCGGGCATGCGGGCAAGAATTTTTAGCCATTCGGGCTTGAAGTCATGCCCTTCATCGATTAAAACGGCACTGTATTGCTCTGGTTTAATCGCGCCTTCCTCAAATGCCTTTGTCAGGGCATTTTCCATTCGTTCTACAAAGTGTTTACCTTTAGGCGGAAGTCGGCCATGCGTATGTAATTGCTGATAACACCAGGCATGAAAATGCGTCACTTCAACCGGGATCCGAAGTGGATGGAGGTCGATCTGCGCTTTTAGTTTTCTGGCGAGCGTAATGTTGTAGCAAACCACCAGGACAGGCTTGGTATTTTCTATATTATTAGCCAAATCAACGCAGCGGTGAAGGAGAATAAGCGTTTTGCCCGAGCCCGCTACTCCATGCACGACGCGGTGTCCTGGCCCCATACTTCTGGCGAGCTGTTCCTGATTCGTGTCCATGATGCAAACGATATCAGGGGCATGTAAGGTAAAGCTATGCAGTTCAACGTGAGTCACTGACGGGTTGATGCGAGTGTCGGGATAAAGATGCCATCTGATTCGATCGAGCTGTTGCGGCGTGGTGTGATGCGGGAAGTTATGTTTAAGAAGAGAGATCAACCTTGCTGAGATTTGTTCTCTTGTCATAAACTCATTTAGCTCGTCTTTACAGATAATCAGATCGGCGGGCAAAATTTCTTGTAGTTCGAGAGCATTAAAATGCTTTTCAAGCTGTGGACGGGTAATATTGCTCAAATAAACGCCGTAGCCATAGGGCATGATAAAACTGCCCTGATAATCCCCGTCTTGCTGGCGAAGCTGGGGGTCATTTTTCAGGCTATCAATCGTCTTGAATGTATATTGGCGAACCTGCTCAAGTGGATTTTTAAGAGGTTCAATACCGTTTTTGGTTTCGTAATGAATGTGGGTTTTATTGGCGGATTTGATTTTTGTGACAAACCAGTCTTTTACTTCTATAAATAACAGGCCTTTATCCGGGGTGAGTATGACAAAGTCCGGATGATGTTGTTTATCGCCTATTGGAATATCATACCAGCAGGTACACTTATCGCTCAGTCCACCTTCAAGTATCCTGGCAAGTCTTTTTTCGCCTGCCGTAATTTTCTCACTACAACTACTGATTGTCGGAATAATGATTGCCATGTCACGTCTACTCATTCATGGGATTTATATTTCTGGTATAATTAACATTTGCGAGAATGTTCATTGACTGTTGTTTCATTATTTAAGACATTAACAGACAATATTGGAAACGAAAAGAATATAACAAAGTAAATATCAATGGCGTTTATACTCCCTTTCAGGCAGAAAGGGAGTGGAGTTATTATTTCTTTAACTGCGAGAATGCCGCCCGAATCTCCTCTTCCGGCAACTGAATGCCGATAAACACCATCACGCTGTGCGGCGGTTCGTCGGCCCACGGGCGGTCCCAGTCGGCGCTGTACAGGCGCTGCACGCCCTGGAACAGCAGGCGGTTTGGTTCGCCGTCAATCCACAGCATTCCTTTGTAGCGCAGCAGCTTGTCGGCAAACGACAGCAGCAGGTTCTCCATCACGCGGGAGACTTCGCTGATATCCACCGGGTAATCCAGTTCCACCACGATTGATGAGACGTCGTTTTGCTTATCAGCCATAAAGTGAAAGCGCGGTTTTGACGTGACGTTCTCTTCGAGCATAAAGCCGTTGGTGTTAAACAGCTGCGCCAGATCGATGTCGCCGTGCGTCACCGTGTAGATCGGGGCGCGTGAGTTAATGCGTGTCAGCCGCTCGCGCAGTTCTTCGCTGTCGCCCGCCACGTCGGTTTTGGTCAGCAAAATACGATCGGCATAGCCAATTTGCGACTGGGCAATAGTGAACTGATTCATTTGTTCGTTGGCGTGTACCGCGTCAACCAGGGCGATGACGCCATCCAGCAGATAGCGCTGGCAAAGGATCTCGTGGGAGAAAAAGGTCTGAATAATCGGGCCGGGATCGGCCATGCCGGTGCATTCGATCACCAGACGATCGAACCCGATGTCAC
>Ga0209795_10001479_pt1 | contig 14560 bp, 9 predicted proteins | sample AgamicOrMarz_FD_187166 | JGI IMG/M metagenome (GOLD analysis project Ga0209795, IMG submission 187166) | Agave microbial communities from Guanajuato, Mexico - Or.Ma.rz (SPAdes) (version 2) | ecosystem: Host-associated > Plants > Phyllosphere > Phylloplane/Leaf | place: Guanajuato, Mexico...
GTCGACCGCGGCGATTACCCCTTCCGAAGGCAGGTCGGCCGGCCGGTTCACGCCGATTGCGCCGCGCAGCACCGTCGGCGGGCTTTTCGGCTTGTAGTCCAGCAAGTAGCGCGCGGCGATCGGACCGAAGTTGAGTTCCGCGCGCTCCAGCCCGCTTTCGCCGGCAACCGTGGACGGCCCGGCGGCGAGCCGTAGCGGCATCGGTGCGCCGACCGGCTTGTTGAACGGCGCCGGAAAGTCGAGCGCGAGGCCGGTCAGGTCCGAGTTCATGGTGAGTTGCGGCAGCCTGCCTTTTGCGCCGCTCACATTGAGCGCGTAAGGGGCGCTGCCGCTCATGCGCGAGAGCACCTGAGCCGCCGGACCATGCAGGCCGAGACCGCGCGCCGCATCGACGGCGAGATGGCCGTCCAGATCGAGCGCGTAAGTGCCGTCCTGCTTCAGTCCGCCGCTTGCCCGCAAGTCGCCGCCAAGAAACTGCGCGGTGAGCCGGTCGGTCTGCGCGCTGCGTTCGGTAAAGTGCACTTTGCCTTTCAACTGCGACAGCGGCGGCACGTTTTCTACCGTCAGTCGATTATTCTCGAAGCCAATCGCGCCTTCCACGCCGATATGCGGCTTGGGCGTACGCGGAACCGTCAGCTTCAACGCGAGCGAGGCCGGCCCTTCGGCGTGGATCTTCTCGGTCTGGTGCCGCGCCATGATGCCGAGCGAGCTTTCGTTCACGTAATCGAGCATGTCGGCGAGCGGCCCGAGCCCGTCGCCCTTGATCACGAGGTTCGACTCGCGCGTGCCGAGGTCCTCGATTCTGCCGTTCACGCCATGCAGCGCCACGCGTTTATAGCGTGCGCGGTCGATGTCGAAGCGCAACATCTTCTCTTTGAGTTCGAACACGCCGTCGATGCCGTCGAGCGGCGGCCACACGTTCGGCGTGCCGTTCCTCATCTTGCGCGGCGGGTATGGCGAAGGATCGAATTTGCCGCCCTTGAACGGCGCGACAATGTGAAAGACGCCCGCGTCGGGATCGCGCGAGTAGGGGAATTTCGTCAGATCGCCATGTATCTCGATCGTCGCGCCGCGCGACATGCCGGCCTGCAAGCCGTGACCGAGATAGATGCGCAGCTTTTCGCTGATGCTGGTCGGAAGATAGCGGGCGATGCGCGAGACCTGCGCGCGCTCGAAGTCCGCTTTCAGATCAAGCGAGCCGCGTCCTTGGCCGGGGTTGCTGTAGTCGGCGGTGGCGCTCGCCGCGACGTCTGCATTCGAGACGCCGAAATCGGCCAGTTTCACTGTGAACGCAGGGTGGTTGTCGCCGGGGGCTTTCTTGCCGATGGTCCAGTCGGCGCGACCGTGCAGATGGTCGAGCTTGAGGCGCGGATCGTCGAAGACGCCTGGCAGCGTGATCGCCACGTTGGACGTGTCGAGCAAAGCCGTGCCGTGACGTTGATCGGCGTCGACACTGCCCCAAAGATTTTCGATACCCGGAATGCCCGCGCGCGGGTGATTGCGCGCGGTGAGCCCAGGCGGTGGTTCTTGCGCGGCGAAGCTGATGCCTTGCAGATCGCCCTTGAAGCGATAACGCTCGACTGGCTCGGCGCCCGTCGCGTGGCGGTCGCCGCCAGGCTCGCCCGATTCCGGCTTGCCGCGTTCCACTTCGATCAGATAGTTGGCGACGATGCCGCGCGGGTTGAACCGCACCAGACCGTTCAGGAGAGGCCGCGGCAGCGGCAACGCGCGGCTGAATTCCGCGAGAATGCCCAGGTCCACGCGGTCGCCCGACACGCTCATGAGCTGTCCGTTTTGCTGCGAAGCCTTGCGATAGCGTCCGTCGAGCGTGTTGAACGTCAGTGTGCGCGTAAGCGGCGTGCCGTCCTGGAGCGGCGGCTGGCCGAGCTCGGCGCGCATGTCACTCAGTTGAAGCTTGTAGTCGCCCTGATCGGCTTCCATGCGCCACCCGAAATGGGCGACCGGCACAAGCAGCTTCGGCTGCGTGGGCCGCACGCGTAACGCGACATCTGCGCCGGCCATCTGGCCGCTGGCCGACTTCATGCGGCCGTCGGCGAAATCGACCCAGATGGCGTTGTCGATGCGGCCGGCGAACGTTTCGATCGGGAACCTGACGTAACGCGCAAGCGTCGGCAGATCGACCGGCCCCGTCGACACATAGGCCTGTCCCTTCCAGTTGATCGGCTTGCCGATCGCCGCGAGCGGCGCGTGCCGGAAATGCGTGCGGAAATCGATTGGGCCGTGTAGCAGGCGGCCGTCCGGCGGCGCCTGCAGCGCAAGACGGTGATCGTAGCCGTCGTTCAAAATCGCTATGCGGATGTCGCGCAGCGCGAGTTCCGGTTCGTCACGCTGGACGTCGCGCCAGCGCAGTACACCACCGCGCACGACGATCGCCTGCTGTCGCACGAGCCACGTCGACAACGTGTCGTTGCCGCTGTGACGTGTCGGCACCGGCACGCCGGCGACCGAGAGTTCTCCGTCGCCGCCGCGCGCAATCAGCACATCCGGTTGATCGACGATCAGGCTCGAGAGCGTCGGATAGAACTGCCAGAGCGAGCGCCACGACAAGCTCGCGGTGGCGTGCGGTATGGTGAGCGCGGGTTTGCCTTCACGGTCTCGAATCACCAGGTTAGTGATGTCGAGCCCTGGCTGGAACCCGCTCCAATGCGGCGCCAGCTTGCCGATGGTGAACTGCGCGTGCAGCTTTTCGGAGACGGCGGCTTCGATGCGCGGGCGGAAAGCGTCGGCGCGCGGCAACACCACATAGCGCAAGCCGAGGTACAGTCCCGCCGCGATGAAATAGAGGACGAGCGCCAGCGCCAGAACGACGTGAAGAGTCCGGCGCAGCACGACATGGTCGCTTCCGCTCAGAGGCCGGGCCTGCCCGGTTTCCTGCGGGTCGGCGGATTCGTTTCGCTCGGACATGCTGCGGCGGGTGGGCGTATGGTAGTTTTGCGATTTAACGACGAAATGTAACACACGGGAAAGCGTCGGCAGGACTTCGTGCAAGCCCTGTCAGCACGCCGCCGCGCGAGCTTCATCCGCGTGCGGGAAGTCGTGGTGCGACGAAGCGGTCATGCCTCTGGCGCACAGTCCCCGACAATCAAGCAACGAGCGAGCCAGACCTTTGATGACTCACGCTACTCTTCTGAGTTCCGACTATTCGCACTATGCGGCGCGTGCCGCCGCGGCGCATCCCAAACTCGCCGTGCAAGTGGCGGAGCTTGCGTCCGCGCCGCTGACCCGCGAGCGCATCGACGCCCGCTTTGACATGCTCTGCGCGGAGGCCGCCGGCGGCGCTTCCGCTCCCTTGACCGAAGAGGCACTGAAACGGGCCCTGCGCCGGTTGCGCACCGAGGTGTTTTGCGCCGTGATGGAGCGCGACCTGGCTGGCGAGGCGGACGTCGCCGAAGTCACCGGAGCCATGACCGATCTGGCCGAGACGACAATCCAGCGCGCGCTTGCCGTGCTTTCCGCCGAACTCGAGGCGCTCTTTGGCGAGCCGCGCGGCCCGCAAGGCGAGCGGCTCACGCTGGGTGTGGTCGGCATGGGCAAGCTCGGCGGTCGGGAACTGAACGTGTCGTCGGACATCGATCTCATCTTCATTTATGAAGAGGACGGCGAGACCGCCGGCGGGCAGCGCGCGGCGATCGCCACCCAAGACTTTTTCACAAGGCTCGGCAAGCGGTTGATCGGCGCTCTCGCTGAAGTCACCGCCGACGGCTATGTATTTCGCGTCGACATGCGTTTGCGCCCGAACGGCGATTCGGGGCCGCTCGTATGCAGTCTCGGCATGCTCGAAGAGTATTTCTACGTGCAGGGCCGCGAGTGGGAACGTTATGCGTGGATCAAGGGCCGGCTCGTTTCCGAAGCCACGAGCGAGGCGGCGCGGCGTCTCTCGAAACAGCTCGATGCGATCGTCACGCCGTTCGTCTATCGCCGTTATCTCGACTTCGGCGTAATCAGCGCGATTCGCGCGTTGCATCTGCAGATTCGCCAGGAGGCGCAGCGCCGCGCGTCGATGCGCCCTGACAAGGCCGACGACATCAAGCTAGGGCGCGGTGGCATCCGCGAAATCGAATTCAGCGCGCAGGTGTTCCAGTTGATCCGCGGCGGCCAGGACGCCGGTTTTCGTGTGCGTCCGACGCTCGCCGTGTTGCGGCACGCCGCGACGCATGGGTTGATCGACACGTCTGTCTGCGTGAAGCTTTCGCAGGCGTATCGGTTCTTGCGCGAACTGGAACACCGACTGCAATATCGCAACGACGCGCAAACTCACGCGATGCCCGTCGATCCCGAGGACCGTGCGGCGCTCGCCCGCGCCATGGGCTGCGACGACTATTCGACGTTGATGGCGCGGCTCGACGCGCATCGCGAGTTTGTCGAACAGCAGTTCGATCAGATATTTGCCGACAAGGTAAGCGGCCGCGATGGCTGCGGCGCCCCCGAAGACGGCGCGGCGGCCTGGGTCTGGAGCAGCGCACTCTCGGACGACAGCGCCGAAGATGCGTTGCGCGCGCGTATCGTCGAACTGGGTATCGCGGAGCCGGGCGATCTGCTCGCGCGGCTGCGCGGCGTGTGGCAATCGTCGCGCTATGCGGGGCTCGCGGAGCGCAGCCGGCAGCGTTTCGACATTGTCGCGCAGCGCGCACTCGAAGCCGCACGCACGCTGGAGCCGCCCGAGCGGCGCGGCGATACGCTCGCGCGTCTTTTCGATCTGCTCGAAGCGGTGAGCCGGCGCGGTGCGTATCTGGCGCTGCTGACCGAATATCCGCAAGCGCTTCATCGGGTGTTGTCGGTGCTGGGCGCCTCGCGCTGGGCGGCCGGCTATCTGATCCGCCATCCGCAATTGCTCGACGAGCTGCTCGACGACGAAGCGATCAATAGTCCATTCGACTGGTCGGAGTTCAAGCGCACGTTGCGCTTGCGGCTTGCCGCCGCGGACGGCGTCGAGCAGCAAATGGACTTGCTGCGCCATGCGCACCAGGCCGAAGTGTTCCGGATTCTACTGATCGACCTTGCCGGCAAGCTGAGCGTCGAACATGTGAGCGACCGCCTGTCCGAACTCGCCGATGCTGTGCTCGATGTAACGCTCGAAGCCGTGTGGAACCAGTTGCCGAAGCGCCACCGCGAGGTGCCGCGTTTTGCGGTGATCGCATACGGCAAGCTGGGTGGCAAAGAGTTGGGCTATGCGTCCGACCTCGACGTCATTTTCCTCTACGACGATCCCGACGACGCCGCAGCCGATATCTATTCCACGTACACCCGCCGGCTCATTACGTGGCTGACCACGGCGACCGGCGCAGGCACATTGTTCGATATCGACCTGCGCCTGCGGCCGAACGGCGAGTCGGGTTTGCTCGTCACCGATCTGGACGCGTTCCGCCGCTATCAGCTGCGCGAGGGGGACGCAGCCAACACCGCATGGGTCTGGGAGCATCAGGCACTGACCCGCGCGCGTTACTGTGCGGGCGACGCGCAGATCGGCGCGCAGTTCGAGGCGATCCGCGAACAGGTGCTGACCACGCCGCGCGACGCCGCGCAGCTTGCCGCCGAGATTGTCGAGATGCGCGAGCGGGTGATCGCCGGGCATCCTAACCATACGACGCTGTTCGACCTCAAGCATGATCGCGGCGGCATGGTGGATATCGAATTCACTGTGCAGTACTGGGTCTTGCTGCACGCGGCGCGCGATCCCGAGTTGATCCGCAATACCGGGAACATTGCTTTGCTGCGCGAAGTGTCGCGCCTCGGGCTGATGAGCGAGGCCGAGGCCGAGACGGTCGGCGCGGCTTACCGCACGTACCGGAAGCTGCAGCACAAGCTGCGGCTGGATGGGATGGAGAAGGCGCGCGTGGAGCCGGCTCTGGTCGCGACGGAACGCGATGCCGTGCTCGGACTTTGGGAGCGGGTGTTTGGTGGGCGTTGAAGGAGACGTGCGTTACGGCGGGCCGCGGCACAAGCGCGTGTTGCCGGCGCTTTGTCCGGTGCCGCTGCGGCGGTAAAGACCTGTGTCCGCGCTGAAGGCCGGCCTTCGCAGCCTTGGGACGACTAAGCCGCCAGCATTTCCTTCGCGTGCTTGCGAGTGGTCGGCGTGATTTCGAGCCCGCCGAGCATTCGCGCGACTTCTTCCACGCGGCTCGCCTTGTCGAGGGAAACGACGCTGCTTACCGTACCGCCCTTGCCATTGCCGGTCTTCGCGACCTGGAAATGATGATCGCCCCGTGCGGCGACCTGCGGCAAATGCGTCACGCAAAGCACCTGGCGCGCTTCTCCGAGTTGATGCAGTAGCCGTCCGACCACTTCGGCGACGCCGCCGCCAATGCCCGTATCCACTTCGTCGAAGATCAGCGTGGGCGTCGGGCTTGCGGCGCTGGCGATCACGGCCAGCGCAAGGCTGATCCGCGCAAGTTCGCCGCCTGATGCGACTTTAGCAAGCGGCCGCAGCGGGACGCCTGCATGCCCCGCGACGCGGAATTCGACCTGCTCCAGCCCATGCGCGCCGCCTTCCGGCAGCGGCACGAGCGCTACTTCGAAGCTGCCGCCTTTCATCGACAGTTCCTGCATGCCCGTGGTGACCGCCGCGCCGAGGGCCTTGCCGGCCTTTGCGCGTGCCTTGGACAGCTTTTTAGCTTCCGCGACGAATACCTCACGCGCCTTCGCTTCTGCTGCATGCAGACTATCGAGGTCGGCGGCAGCGTCTAGCGCGGCAAGCTGCGCACGGCGCGTTTCATGTTCGTCGGGCAGCGTTTCGGGCTGCAAGCGGAACTTGCGCGCCGCCGAATGCAATGCGTCGAGGCGCTTTTCGACCTGGGCGAGCCGGTCGGGATCGAGTTCGAGCTTTTGTGCGTAGTGGCTCAGCGAGTATGCAGCTTCCTGAAGTTGAATCTCGGCGGGTTCGAGCGCGGCCAGCACATCGTTCAAGGCCGGATCGATTTCCGCGAGATCGCGCACCTTCGACACGATCGACGCAAGATGCGTGATCATGGCTTCGTCCGATTCGGATAACGCAGTCAGCGCGCCTTGCACGCCGTCGATCAGATTCGCCGAATGCGACAGCCGCCGATGCTCCGCGTTAACTTCTTCCCATTCGCCCGGCTGGGGCGACAGCTTGTCCAGCTCCGCAAGCTGCCAGGCAAGCCGCTCGCGTTCCAGTTGCAACTCGCGGTCGCGCGTTTGCGCGTGCTCGACCGCCTGAACCTTCTCGCGCCATGTGCGCCACGCGCGCGTGACGCCCGCGGAAAGTTCGCTCAGGCCCGCGTGGGTATCGAACAGCTCGCGCTGGGCGTCGGGACGCATCAGCAACTGGTGCGCGTGCTGGCCATGAATGTCCACCAGCATTTCGCCGACCTCGCGCAGTTGCGCCAGTGTCGCAGCCGTGCCGTTGATGAAAGCGCGCGAGCGCCCATTTGCATCCACCACGCGGCGCAGCATCACCGTGCCGCCGTTCTGGCCGTCGGCTGCCGACGCGCTGAACGCCTGCTCGTCGAGCCACTGATCCACCTGCGCGTGCGTGTCGAATTCCGCGGTGATGTCGGCGCGGCTCTCGCCGGTGCGAACGACGCTCGCGTCGGCGCGCGCGCCGAGCGCGAGCGCCAGCGCGTCGATGAGGATCGACTTGCCGGCGCCGGTCTCGCCGGAAAAAACGGTAAAGCCGCTGTCGAATTCAAGATCGAGCGCGGCGACGATGACGAAGTCGCGTATCGAGAGGTGGCGAAGCATGAAGGTGGTCTGTGAGCCTGATATTCGGGTTTCTCTAGCGGCGCTTGTATCCCGGCATTCTGCGGGTCAGAGCTTGCCGTCTTCTTCGTGCGACGGGTATTCGTTCCAGTGCAGTTTCTTGCGCAGCGTCGCGAAATAGCTGTAGCCGACCGGATGCAGCATGGGCACCGTATGACGCGAGCGGCGCACTTCGATCGCGTCGCCCAGTTCGAGCGATGTGAACGACTGCATGTCGAAATTGACGTTGACCTCGCGGCCCGAAACGATCTGGATACTGACCTTCGAATCGTCCGGCAACACGATGGGCCGGTTTGACAGCGCGTGCGGCGCGATCGGCACGAGTACGATGCCCTGCAGCTGCGGATGAAGAATCGGCCCTTGCGACGACAGCGCATAAGCCGTCGAGCCGGTGGGCGTGGCGACGATCAGGCCGTCCGAGCGCTGGTTGTACATGAAGCGGCCGTCCACCGAAACGTGCAGTTCCGCCATGCCGGAGAAGCCGCTGCGATTGACCACCACGTCGTTGAAGGCAAGCGCGTGATAGATCGGATTGCCCTGGCGCATGATGCGCGCCTCCAGCAGCACGCGCTCCTCGCGTTCGAAGTTGCCCGCCAGCATTTGCGGCACGATCTCGCTCATGTCCGAGATCGGGATGTCGGTAATGAAGCCCAGCCGTCCGTGGTTGATGCCGATGAGCGGAGTGCGGTAAGGCGCCAGCTGCCGCCCGATGCCCAGCATCGTGCCGTCGCCGCCCAACACGATCGCCACATCTGCACGCGCGCCGATCTCGGCCGGACGCAGCGCCGGATACTCGGTGACGCCGATTTCCGCGGCGGTGTCGGCTTCGAAAAAGACTTCGAAGCCGCGCTTCGCGATGCAGGAGGCGAGCGCCGTCAGGGGCTCGCGAATGCCCGGGGTGTTGTTGCGCCCGACGAGCGCCACGGTCTTGAACTGGCTGGTTACTTGCATGCCGGCATTACACCATAGGTAAGGCCCGAAAAGAACCGCGCGCGGACCCGGTGGCCCGCCGGCACGGGCAGGCCGCCAGCGCAGTTAGGGATTATCGTTAGAATGGTGAAGCCTTGATGACATGCGCGCCCTGCAAACTGCAACGGCGCGCTGCGGGCGGGGCCGTCGGCAACAGGGCTGGCGGCGCACCGGACCGAACGCGGCACCGGGCGTTGAGACCGGCGCTGAAACCAGCGCAAGACGCAGTCCTGGCGAGCGGCGGTTGATCCGCCGGTGTTGGGCGCCGTTAGCGCTCGCGGTAGTCGCACCATTGAGCTAAAATTTTCCGTCATGCTAGATCCTCGCGCACAAACCCTCCTAAAAACTCTGATCGAGCGCTACATTGCCGAAGGTCAGCCGGTCGGCTCGCGCACGTTGTCGCGCTATTCCGGCCTGGAGCTGAGTCCGGCGACCATCCGCAACGTCATGTCGGATCTCGAGGATCTGGGCCTTGTGATCAGCCCGCATACTTCGGCTGGACGCATTCCCACGCCGCGCGGCTACCGGCTTTTTGTCGACACAATGTTGACTGTCGAGTCGGCCGCAGACGAAGAAGCGGTCACGCGTACTGTCAAGACTACGCTGCAGGCCGGTGAGCCGCAGAAAATCGTCGCAGCGGCGGCGAGCGTGCTCTCGAATCTGTCGCAGTTTGCCGGGGTCGTGCTCACGCCGCGACGCAGCCACGTGTTCAAGCAGATCGAATTCATGCGCCTGTCCGACAAGCGCATTCTGCTGATCATCGTTACGCCCGAAGGCGACGTGCAGAACCGCATGATGGCGACCCAACGCGACTTCACGCCATCCGAACTGGTCGAAGCATCCAACTACATCAACGCCCACTTCGCCGGTCTTTCTTTCGACGAAGTGCGCCGCCGCCTGCGCGAAGAGATCGACCAGCTGCGCGGCGACATGACCACGCTCATGCATGCGGCCGTCACCGCGAGCACCGACGAATCGGACACCGGCGAGACCGTGCTCATTTCGGGCGAGCGCAATCTGCTCGAGGTCGCGGATCTTTCCTCGGACATGGCGCGCTTGCGCAAGCTCTTCGATGTGTTCGATCAAAAGACCAGTCTCCTTCAGTTGCTGGATGTGTCGAGTCATGCGGCTGGCGTGCAGATCTTCATAGGCGGCGAGTCGAACCTCGTGCCTATCGAGGAAATGAGCGTCGTTACCGCGCCGTACGAAGTGAATGGCAAGATCGTCGGCACACTTGGCGTGATCGGACCCACGCGAATGGCCTACAACCGCGTGATCCCGATCGTGGACATCACCGCGAGACTGCTCTCGCTGACGCTCAGCCAGCAGTAGCGCGTCGCCGCTGCGGCGTTTCATCCAGTACATGATGCGCGAGCCGGCGCCGCCTGCCAATTGGCCGAATGGCCAGGGGTCTCCAGGGCGCGCGGCCACGAGGCGCGCCGCTATAATGAATCTCACCTGATTCCACTTCCCGCCTTGAGCGGTTATCCCTGCTGCCTATGCGCTTCGACCTCGAGCGGCCCTCGCAGAACGCCACGTCGCACCGCGTTGCCGTGCTGCTGATCAATCTCGGCACGCCCGACGCGCCAACGCCTCGAGCGGTTCGCCGCTATCTCGCGCAGTTTCTCTCCGATCCTCGCGTGGTGGAAATTCCGGCGCTGCTGTGGCAAATCATTCTGCGGCTTCTGATCCTGCCGTTCCGGGGTCGCGCATCCGCGAAGAAATATGCGGCCGTGTGGATGCCCGAAGGCTCGCCGCTGCGCGTCTATACGGAAAAGCAGGTGGAAGGTTTGCGCCACCTGCTGCAATTGAATGACTACACGGTGCTCGTCGAGTACGCCATGCGCTACGGCACGCCCGGCATCCCGGCCATGCTCAATCAGCTGAAGCTCGCCGGTGCCGAACGGGTGCTGCTGGTGCCGATGTATCCGCAATACTCGTCGTCGACCACGGCGACCGCGTTCGACGACGCGTTCTCCGCCTTGAAGCGCATGCGTAACCAGCCCGAGATCCGCACGGTGCGCCAGTACGCCGATCATCCCGCGTACATTTCAGCGCTCGCTTCGCAGGTGCACCACTACTGGCATCTGCATGGTCGTCCGGATTTCGCTGCCGGCGACAAGCTCGTTCTCAGTTTTCATGGCGTGCCCAAGCGAACACTGGATCTTGGCGATCCGTACCACGAGCAGTGCCAGACGACAGGCGCGCTGCTGATGCAGGCGCTCGCCCTCACGCCGGTGGAATGCCGGATCACGTTCCAGTCGCGTTTCGGCAAGGCGGAGTGGTTGCAGCCGTATACGGCACCCACGCTGAAGGAGCTCGGGGCAGCAGGCGTGCGGCGTGCTGACGTATTTTGTCCCGGCTTCACCGCTGATTGCCTCGAGACGATCGAGGAGATCGGCATGGAAGTGCGCGACGAGTTCCTGCATGCCGGCGGCAAGGAGTTCCATCGCATTCCTTGCGTGAACGCTTCGCAGGCGTGGATTGCCGCGCTTGGCGAAATCGTCGCGCAGAATCTGCAAGGCTGGCCGGTGCAGGCGGTCCCCGTACCGCATCACACTCCGGCTTGAGCACGCTTATGAACTATCGAATTTCGACGGAACCGGGCGCGAAGCTGCGCATCGACAAGTGGCTTTGGGCAGCACGCTTCTTCAAGACGCGCTCGCTTGCCGCGGACGCGGTCGAGAAGGGACGTGTGCGCATAGGCGGAGCCAACGTGAAGCCGGCCAAGGACGTGCGGGTCGGCGATCTCGTCGAGATCGAAATCGAGCGGTTCGTATGGCAGGTGCAGGTGCTGGGCGTATGCGACGTGCGCGGCCCAGCAAGCGTCGCGCAGACGCTTTACGCGGAGACGGACGAAAGCCGGCAAAAGCGGCAGGCCGAGCACGAACGCCGCAAGACCTATCGAGAGCCGGCCGAGGCACTACACGGCCGCCCGACCAAGCGCGACCGCCGGACTATCGACAGATTTTCAGGTGGGGATTGAACAGTTGTTCCATGGTCGCGTTCACGCCGCCGTATTCGGTTGTGTGATCGTTGACCGCCCCAGACATACAGATGGTCGTGGTGCCCGCAACGAGTACCAGTGCGACCACCGAGATTGCAAAGGTCAGTTTCACGGTACCCCCTTTTGGGATGGTGCGGAAAAGAAACGAGCTAGCCAGGTGGAAATTGCAAAAAGGCGGAAAGGTTTATGTCAGATTAGGGTTAACGCTGTTTTTCCGCCGCGTAACTGGAGCATAGGTCACTTGCACGCCGCGCTCAATCTGAATCTGATCGCCGCGCGCTCATGGTTGTAACCGCGCGTTTCGGCCGGCTGCTGCCGGTTTGAAAATTTCGGCGAAGGCGCTTGAAATGGCGCATTTGCGGCCCCAACTGCCGTTTCGATACGTGGTAGCGCGCCTGGATAACTGTCGCGATTTTGCAACGCACAAATCGCGTCGGTGTCATGCGCCGTTGCTGCCGTTGGCTTTTAATTTTTTAACGACTTTCAGCGACATGGAAAACACGCAAGAGAACCCGACGAGCCAGAATCCCACGCCCGCGGACGAAACCGCGCGCCAGGCCGCCGAGGCGGTCACGCCCGAGCAGGAAGCCGCTGCGAGCGTCGCCACGGACACGCCGGCAACGGGTGCGGAAGCTGCACTGGCCGAAGCGCAGGCGAAGATCGCCGAATTGCAGGAAAGCTTCCTGCGCGCGAAAGCCGAGACGGAAAACGTGCGCCGCCGCGCGCAAGAAGACGTTGCGAAGGCACATAAGTTTGCAATCGAGAGCTTCGCGGAGCATCTGCTGCCGGTGATCGACAGTCTGGAAGCAGCCGTCGCTCACTCGACCGACGACCTGCAGAAAGTGCGCGAAGGTGTCGAACTCACGCTGCGTCAGCTCACAGGCGCGCTGGAGAAAGGCCGCGTCGTCGCGCTGAATCCGGTGGGCGAGAAGTTCGACCCGCACCGCCATCAGGCTATCTCCATGGTGCCGGCCGACCAGGAGCCGAACACGGTTGTCGCCGTGTTGCAAAAGGGCTTTGTGATCGCGGATCGCGTACTGCGCCCGGCGCTCGTCACTGTCGCCGCGCCGAAGTAAGGCCGGTTTGCTCCGTATTCCGTTCGGGTCTCGCCGGCGTTCGCTAGACACAGCCGTAGACAACGAGTAGGCATCAAGTAGGCATCGTCATGGCCAAAATTCCCGTCGACGCAACCGCGTTTTCGGCGTTTGACATGCAGGAGCTGAGCGCCGAGTCATTCGACGCCAGTCTCGCCGAAGCGGGTGACCAACTCGCGGTGGTGTTCTTCTGGGGACTCGACTGCTTCAACTGCGAGATCGCCAAGAAGGCCATGCTTGCGCAACCGGACGCGATCCGTGCGCTCGGCTTGCGGTGGTTTCACAGCAATGTCTACGAGCACCGCGAGCTTGGCCGGCGTTTCATGCTTCATGGTGTGCCGACGTGGTTCTTTTTCCACCGCGGCAAACGGCTGGGTAGGGCGACAGGCTGGCACGGCCTCGCGCAGTTCGAGGCGGCGGTCGCCGCGGCGCGCGAGAAGATCCGCCCGGCCAATGCCGCAGGCGGTTCGCAAGCCGACGGAGCGGATTCGGGCAAAAGTTCGGTCGATTGAAAAAAATTAAAGACCGCATCGCAAAAGAGGTCTTGAAAACGATGCGGACGCACTTATGTTGAGTGCAGGTATGAATTTAGGGCGGATTGCCTTGCCGCCGGACGGCAAACAGGGCGATTCCCGCAGCGATCAAAGTCAGGAGATTAGTAAAAATGGGCAAAATCATCGGTATCGACCTCGGCACGACCAACTCGTGCGTGGCGATCATGGAAGGCAATTCGGTCAAGGTGATCGAGAACTCGGAAGGTGCACGCACCACGCCGTCGATCATCGCCTACATGGAAGACGGCGAGATTCTCGTCGGCGCGCCTGCCAAGCGTCAGTCGGTCACCAACCCGAAGAACACGCTGTACGCGGTTAAGCGCCTGATCGGCCGCCGCTTCGAAGAGAAGGAAGTTCAGAAAGACATCGGCCTGATGCCGTACAAGATCATGAAGGCCGACAACGGCGACGCATGGGTCGAAGTACGCGATCAGAAGCTCGCTCCGCCGCAGATCTCCGCGGAAGTGCTGCGCAAGATGAAGAAGACCGCTGAAGACTACCTCGGCGAGCCGGTCACCGAAGCTGTGATCACGGTTCCCGCGTACTTCAACGACAGCCAGCGTCAGGCAACCAAAGATGCAGGCCGCATCGCCGGTCTGGAAGTCAAGCGCATCATCAACGAACCGACCGCAGCCGCGCTCGCGTTCGGTCTCGACAAGAACGAGAAGGGTGACCGCAAGATCGCCGTGTATGACCTGGGCGGCGGTACGTTCGACGTGTCGATCATCGAAATCGCGGATGTCGACGGTGAAAAGCAGTTCGAAGTGCTGTCCACGAACGGCGATACGTTCCTCGGCGGTGAAGACTTCGACCAGCGCATCATCGACTACATCATCGGCGAGTTCAAGAAAGAGCAGGGCGTCGATCTGTCGAAAGACGTGCTCGCGTTGCAGCGCCTGAAGGAATCGGCTGAAAAGGCAAAGATCGAACTGTCGTCGAGCCAGCAAACCGAAATCAACCTGCCGTACATCACGGCGGACGCGTCGGGTCCGAAGCACTTGAACCTGAAGATCACGCGCGCCAAGCTCGAAGCGCTGGTTGAAGAACTGATCGAACGCACGATCGAACCGTGCCGCGTCGCTATCAAGGACGCAGGCGTGAAGGTCGGCGAAATCGACGACGTGATTCTGGTCGGCGGTATGACCCGCATGCCGAAGGTGCAGGAAAAGGTTAAGGAATTCTTCGGCAAGGACCCG
>Ga0209795_10001480_pt1 | contig 14558 bp, 15 predicted proteins | sample AgamicOrMarz_FD_187166 | JGI IMG/M metagenome (GOLD analysis project Ga0209795, IMG submission 187166) | Agave microbial communities from Guanajuato, Mexico - Or.Ma.rz (SPAdes) (version 2) | ecosystem: Host-associated > Plants > Phyllosphere > Phylloplane/Leaf | place: Guanajuato, Mexico...
TAAATCACCTGATGCCTTTATTAACCTTGATTTACCTGTAAATCATATAAATAATCATTTAATGTCTGTTTCACAGGCCTTCACCTATATCAAAGGTGTGCCTAAAAAAGTCAATCAAGTCTATGCAGGTAAGTATGGACATCAACTACAAGACTTTTATGCTCGCATTCAAAACGCTGCAAAAGCCGTAAAACGAGATACAGAGATTGAGATTGAAAAAGAGCAAGTCCATGAAATTGCGTATACATCCATTGTAGGATTAGATAAATATGTTCATGAAGCTAATCAACAAAGCAACCCTTTATCCCTACGGGATATGTGTCGATTAATCTATCAGATTGCGAAAAATCAATTCTATGAATTAACAAAGCCTAAAAAGCAGGATTATTCATCAGTATACGCACATCAACAAGGAGTTATACATAACGAAAGTCAAACAACAACATTGGCTAAACCAAAACATATCATCCGTAAGGAACTCGTTCCTGATTGGTTAAAAGCTGAACAGCAGCAAGAAGAAGCTTCAAAAGAAACAGAGATTTCTTTGGATCAACAGCTTGAAATGATTCAATTAAAGCAAGATTTAGGACAAGAGCTAACACTAGAAGAAGAAGGCCTACTGCAGGAGCACAGCTCCACGTATAGTTTGTTGGAGATAGCTCAGGTAAAACAGGACTTAGGACAAGCTTTAACGCTAGAGGAACAAGAATGTTTACGTCAACACAACCAGTTAAAAGACACAGCTTCCTAATAAAAAAAGTAGAAATCCCTTAGAAGCTGATGTTTTAATAGACTATGTTTATTTAGAAATATGTTCTAAATAAATAACAACTAATAATCTACGCAGGAGGAGATTAGAATGCCACATAAAATTACCTTAACCGGATCAGCCACAGGACCACTACGAGAATATGATCGCTACGTTGCCTTTGATATGCGTGAAAAAGGGTCACCATCTGCGCCTAAAGGATTAAAGAAGAGTACCTTTATTTCATATACCGTATTTGTTGCGAAGAAAGCCTTTAATAAAACAGGACTCACGAAGAAAAGCATCATGCATGAAAAGATTTTAATTCAAGGGGAACCAACGTTAGACATTCCCATTGATGAATGCCCTGGTGAAATAGGGGTGATTTGTTTCCAGATTACCGTTCTTCCGAATAAAAATGACAAAGAGAAGAATGAGTCAGATGCGAAAAAAGAACCTAAAGAAGAAGCATCTAAGCCTTCTGAAGCCCAAAAGAACACGGAACCTACTAAGCAGGAAGAAGAACAAGCATCTGTTTCTCAACCTGTAGCAAACGAACAAAAGAAAAAAGCAGAAACGGTACAGCCAGAAGCGAAAGAAGCACCTGTTCCAGAGAAAAAGGCTGTGCCAAAAAAGAAACAGTTACCTACTCAGCCAAAAGGAACACAGGATGTCGTTAATTTTGAGGAGATTATCGTTCCTGAAGCCTTCTTAAAGACGCGTCCAAACCCTGAAAAAACACAAAAGGTCATTGATTTCGTCAAGCGTACAGGACACTTAGATGAGCCTTTAACGATTGAAAAAGGCTCCAAGGTTTTAAAAGATGGTTATCGTCGTTATGTCGTGGCGAAAACTGTGAAAATGGAAACAGTTCCTGTGGTCTATGAATATCAAAAGTAAGAATGGTAGGCTCCATCCTATGATTCGTTAACCGATATAACAACTATTACTCTAAACTAAAACATCATAAGGAGAAGCCGATATGAAAACATCAACACCTTGCCCAGGGTGGCAAAAGCCTATTACAATCGAGGACTTTGAAGACTTCTCAAGTCCTTTTACAATGAAATGCCCACATTGTCGAGCAAAATTAAAAGAAACGAAGATGACGCCTTGGTTGTTGTTACTAGCTGTCATCTGCATTCCTTTATTGATTTACTTAGGCATTACGATTAAAAGCTTTTTAGCTGGTCATTTTCCTGTGGTGGAAAAGGTACCTACTATGATTGTATTTATCGCTTTTTGTTACCCGGTGTATGCCTTATACGGAGCTTATAATGCTGTTATCATTTTTAATAAGAGGAATTTACAACTAAAGAACCCTCAATGATCCTTTGACCTATTGTATAAATAACTCTGTATGAAGTTCATGACTTAATGAAGGTAAAGAGAGAGCGTAATAACATCTTTAAGATGTGCTAAGGATTAGTACACTTATGTGGATAAATTAAGAATATTTTATATTTTTTACCTCTCGATGTATTCATGTTACCATCATGTGAGAAGCCATTTAGATAGATAAAGTGGTAATTTACAAGAAGGGAAGAAATATAAAGTGGATCAAGTGATAAAACCAGCAGGATTTTGGATACGCCTGTTAGGAAACTTATTAGATGGCATTATTGTCAGTGTTCCTTTGGGACTTATTAGTTTTCTTATTACAGGAGACTTTGATGGTGACGACCCTGTTACATCAATCATAGGGTTTATCTATGCAGTTGCTGTACCTATTTTATGGTATGGATATACTGTGGGAAAACGAATTGTTGGAGTTAGAATTGTCAAAGTTAATGGAAAGAAACTTGGAATCGGAGCAATGCTATTACGAGTTCTTGTAGCCGGCATTGTTTATGGTCTTACATTAGGTATTGCGCTAATTGTGAGTGTGTTCATGGTGGTTTTCCGTAAGGATAAGAGAAGTCTTCATGACATGATGGCAGGTACATATGTTACATATGCAAAGCCCGATGAAATAAAAAAAGACGTACAACTATAAGGTAATAATTATTAGGTGTAAATGTAACTTTTTACCTTATTGTATAGCAGATACAGACAGGAAATTGAGAGGGTTGCCATATTCAGTAGGGAATAAATGTTTGATAGAATAAAAGTGGAAGTTAAACTTTCATTTCATTGAATACCGAATACCCTCTGTTTCTAATCTAATATTCGGGACTGTTTAGAAGAAGCATATACGTATGAGTATATGCTTCTTTTCTGTATATCTACCTTTAGTTTATGTGTACGAAAGGGAATGAATGTAGACAAGGTTAACTTATAGACCAGTACATATTTTTTGTGATTAATTTCATTTTATATAAATTCTTTAATCATATTCACAACAAAGACCGCCCATTATGTATCAGTGTATAAGGCGGTCTTAACTGTATTCATGCTATATGATTATGACAAAAATATCGACAGTATTCTAAAGAAATTAGTTTTTTCTCTTTTTCTTTCAGTATATGAAGGTATAGCAGACCTTTATGCCTATGTTTTTATCTTTTTGGAATCAACGTGATTCAAGATGACTCAAAGTGGACAAGATGATAGAAAAGGAGTGATGTAGATATGTTATTATGGTGGAAAAACCCAAAAAGGTCTAAATTTGGAAAATTTTTGGACCGAAATGGTATTGCTCAGACAGACTTTGCTGAGAGAGCAAACGTATCGAGAAGTACGATTTGGCGTTTATGTAACAGAAAAGACTACATACCCACACCTGTCTCATTAAAAAAAATCATGGATACTGTACGAAAAATTGATAAAAATAAGCAAATTCAAGATTTTTTTGATTTATAAGCCCTATCATAGGCAAATAGGGCTTGTTTGTTGTATTAAGATCAAAAAAATTTATAAAAGTTTACTAACAATCTATATACAGAAGAAAATGAGCATACTACTCCAAGTTTTGATAAAAACGGTAGATTGGAAATTCCATAATTTCTTCTTTTTCATCATCAGAAAGAGCACCAAATATTCTCTTCGCTTTTGTCTTATTTTTCAACAAAACTTCACATGCAAAACATATGGTTTGCTCTTTATTAGTCTCTGCTCTTTCTTGTATGTCACAAAGATCATTTTGTTCATCTTCTGCTAATTCATGCCCTTGTTTAAGTTTAACGAGATAAATATTAACCTTTGCAATATCATCTTCTGAAAACTTCGCTAAATATCGTTGATTTAGATCAAGAGAAAGTTCTAAATAATTTTCATCGAGGGTTTCATCATAAAAGTCTATATAGTCTAAAGAACTAGTAATTGTTAAGTCAGCTTGTATATCATGATGTTTATCGGCAAAAGATAATTTTACTATTTCAAGATTAAAGTTTGCATCTTCCACCATCTCTTGAATTTTTTGAGAGGCGAAAATACTTACTTTTTGATTACCAGGTAATATTACAGACTTATTAATACCTTGTGCGTGGTTACTGGACACATCTGTTATAGACGAATATCTATCCATTATTTTTAACGCTTCTTCACTATAAAGGTTAAGGAAACATCCATCTGCATACACTAATGCTAGGTTCACATATTTAGAAAGTTCAATATTGATTATCTGCGTTTTTTCTAATTTTTCTTGACGAATATTCAGCAAGCTATATTGTTTATTTTTAAAGATATTGATTATAGCATTGAATAGGGAAGGTAAATCTTCTTTATCATCGAATATATAATTTTCACTTATTCCAATTTGAGTGCAAATATCTATCAGTTCTTTGTAAGATTCAATCTCTTCCTCAATTTCTTGGAGGTGTCCCTTTACATTTAATGTTCCACCAGATAACTGTAAAGATTGAAAAGGAAACTTATTGCGCTGTATGTAATAGTTTAGTAATCGTAAACATTTCATATAGGAACCGAGGCTTTTTACTTTTTCTAGATGGAATAGACCAGATTTCTTTCTCCTATCAAAATCCAACGTTAAATTATCTTCTATAACGACCTTGAATCCTTTCTCTGTTTCAATGCTTTGGTAAGTAACAAGGGTGGGTTCACTATTCATATAAACCAATTCGTTTTTTCTAATTTTTAACTCATCTGATTTAGCTTCCTCTACTGGTAGCCTAATACCGTCGTCTGGGATACCATATACGTGGATCACCCCTTCAAATAAATTAAAAGCTTCCTTTTGCGTGTCAACAAAATCTACTTTATAATGCGTAGATTCTTTTTTTTCGGATACTTTAGTAAAGCGTTTTTGCTGTTTGTCTGCCTCTTCTATAAATGTCTTGCCTAAAGACTCTAAATCTCCATTTTTAAATTTTTTGAGATCGGGGGAAATAGACTTCTTTCCACTTGAATTAAGATGAAATAAGAGGGATCTAGCTTCTAGTGGGGCTAATATTCGATAATACCCTAGCTGTTCAATAATGGTTGTATCTGTTTCTGGATCTTTTGTTGCAACATTTTTTTTAGTTTTTGTTGTAGCCATTAAATTCTCTCCTTATTCGTAATGAACATTTACATCCATAAAAAACTCATCGCATCTTAGTATAGCAATAACAGAACAGCATTGGTTGGGTAATTTAAATAGATCCATTTGCTGTCGTATCATAAGGGCCCTTATTAAAAATCTTATGCAGGATATTTACTAAGGAAGGATGAATATAGGAACCTAAAGACATAATGAAAGCAGGTGACTTTTATTTATGTTAGTAGGTGAACTAATTAATAAAGTTACGAACAAAGAAATAACAATTAAAGAATTAGCAAAACTATACCATGTCACTGATCAAACCATCCAAAGAAAGATAAAAAAACTAGGCTATTCATGGGATAAAAAGAAGGAAGTTTACAAGTATGTAGGGAAATCACCTCAACCCGTGAATATTGATTTTAGTACATTGTTTAGAAAAAAACAGACTGTTCCTAATGCTCTTAGAAAAAATAAAAGTAAAAATAAAATTATTGTCCGTAATAGTTCTAGCGATGTAATAGATGTTTTACTGGTAGGAACGAAAGCCTCATCAAAAAGAGTTTACCAAGGTTTTTACTTCGACAAAGACGTATTAAGTATTATAAATAGTGTTCCTAAAAGCTACAAATCAGAATTAATAAATGAAGCTTTGAGGAAGGTATTCAAGGAGAAAGGATTACTCTAAAAAACATCTGTATCTCTTGTTATAATACTTTTGAATATCTTTTGTATTTCAATCTATAAAACTGGTTAGATTAATAAGTATTCTCCCTAGCCCCATGAATTAGAGAATCCTTTGCTGATCAGCAAAGGATTCTTTTTTGTTGCATTATTAAGGTAAATAAATCTAATCTTTATCCCTTATTTTATCTAGCCAGTTTTGTACAGAAGTACCTATCGTGTTTGCCCCATGTCGTAATTCTTCCATGATATAAAATACTAAATGACTAAGAGAGACTTCCTCTTTATAAGGATTATTCCGATTTATATATTTTAACACTTCTTTTAGTTCTTTTAATCTTCCTTTATCCAACTCCTCTTCCAGATGAGCCTTTACATAGTCGTTCACAAATTCCGTATTTTTAATACTCGCTTCAATTAGAAAAGCTGTAGCTAATGTTGGAGTGCAGTCTAATGCGTAGGCAAGACGTTTAATGACGTCATACGTATCTCCATGTCCGTCTTTCAGTCGTGTGGAAATACGTTCCTTGTCAATATTAACGTACATTTTTCTAATGGGGGTTCTAGACATATCTCCCATATAAACTGTATTTTCAAAACTAAATCCTCTTCTAAAATAATGTGATAAATAGTCCATTACTTTTGGAGATTTAAGACCTGATATACATATTGATTCGGTCACATCTTTAACTGGTGTATTTGTAATATAAGACAATCTATAAATACATTCTTTAAGATGAATTGGAATTGTTGGTTTAACATCTCGCTTTTTGTCACAACGAACTTTTCTCTTCGTCTCCTCTACTGACACATAATCACTCCTAAACTCTAAAGTTATCTCTAGGACACTTTCTTTGTGTACATAGTTATTCTATGTATATGGAAGGTGAGGGAAGGACATGTATATTTTTTAAATTTGTTGTCCAAAATCTATAATAGTAGATACGGAGAGGAGATTTATGTATGAAATTGACGAAAGAAGAGGCACAAGAAATAGCTAAAAAATCATTAGCCATAGCTAAAAAATACGGTCTTCCTACCCCAAAAAAGAAAAGTGGAAAAAGGAAATAAAGTGAATACATTCCTAATAAAAGGTTCCTTCTAGAAAAAGAAGCAACCTTTTATATTTTTAAAATAACTTTTCTCTAAATGGAATTTCTAGAAGAAAATAATTTTGAAGGTTGATGAGCATGTTATCTTGTAGATTAGTTTATTTACCTGGTATGTACAGAAGCCAAAAGTATTAAAGTTACAGCTGCTACACATTCATCTGTTCAAAAATCTTTAGTAAACACCGAAAAACATTTAAATAAAGTTGCTAAAATAGTAAGTATAAGAAAACACTAATTCTTTGTTTTTCCTTACATGAATTCTTTATATCTTGAGCAAACTACTCAAGACGCTGTGAGGTATCATAATGCTAATTCTCCAGTTTCCTTACGAGAACAAAAAAAGCTACTGTCGAGGCCAGTAGCTTTTTTTGTTAACTAGATAAATTATCTTGGAGAATATAAATAATATATTTTACGGTCTCTTAGATCTAGATAACAAAATGTCCCTTGAATTGAGGTAATGATTCATAAAGACTAAGTTATTCCTCATAGTAGTATGCATGACAATTTTTATTAAATTAAGGGTTGTATTAATCAATTATTTAGCTTCCCCTCTATATATTTTATATTTTTTTTCAAAAGACAACGGACCTCCATGGACCTGTATAGAGATAAAGTAATATCCTTGAACAAGATTAAGTGAATTGTTTTTTCTTTTTTATATAATTTAGGACAACTTCACGCTCATCTTCAAACAACAGGTTCAAATGATTAATTTTAGATATAGGTTGCCAGAAATATGAGTCTACGATCTGGAATTTCTTTTCTCCAGCTAATATTTTAACTTCGAAATAGGTCATGTGAACATCAACATTATAGGTAGTAGACCTATTCTCGTGTATTTTTTTTACTATCTCTATTTGATAACCCGTTTGATTCCATACTTCTCGAACACAACAATCTTCGAGTCTTTCATGTCCTTCGATAGCACCAGAAGGAACAGACCAACGCTTTGGCATGTTGGGTTTCTCTTGGGAGACCATTAATAATTCCTCTTTATCATTTAAGCAAATTATTGCAAAACCACTACATGTATTCACTAGGATCTCCCCTTAAAAAAAACATTATAGGCGTACAGGTGTTTCTTATAAATAGAACTTAATCAAACTCGATGATATTCTTAAGCAAGTCCTTTAAAAAAGTTACAGTTTGAACTTAAACACAGACGATTTCTTTATTTGGTAAGTGTAACTTTAAATACCACTTCTGTGTCATCTGCTACTTCAGCTCCTTGATAAAATGTACTATGCGAAACACTATGAGCTATAAACCTTTCACTCGTTTCAGGAATCACGACAGTATAATGAGTATTCTCAAAAAAGGAATCATATAATTGATAATCTTGTTTACCTAAAACAGAAAATGAAAACTTAATTTGATCTCTTCCCTTAGTCATTTTTCCATTATTAATAATTCTTTTTTCAAGTCCCACTTCTTCTTTGCTGACTGTAGATGTAGTAAGATATTTTACATCAAATACAACATCATTAATGACTAATTCTTTCACTATTAAGTCCTCCTTCTCTATTTGTTTCCTTTCCTTAATTCGCCAAAGCTTAACAAGTCACCTCTTTTCCGATATATAACATGCCTCTTTGTATAACCCACCTTAAAAAAGAACTCTTGTCTCTGAACCCTAAATGTTTTTGTAATGAATTCATTAAATATCTAACTAACTGACTAACTAAGTTGTTTTATCTGAGCATGCACAAAAGGTGAAAAAATAAGGAATTACAGGAATAAAAATACAGTATGAAGGTCGTATAGACGAATTAAAGAATATTTTAGAAAATGAGAAGAGGGAAAGATATTTAGAAACAAAAAACCCCTTAGTAAGAAACAGTAGGAGATAAACACGATTATTTTATTAGTAACCGAGAGTAAAAACTAATATCCAGATACTTAAAGTAGAATTAGATAAAGTAAATAGAAAAGGCAAAGGGTCGAGATAAAAATAAGAGATTGTAGGCGCCATTGAAGAGAAACTAGACTGGTCAAATAGATACTTAAAGAGGATTCCCAGAGACTTTACATCTATATGGTAGTAGCAAAATGAGAGGCAGGAAAAAGAAAGAGAATAAAACAACATTTGAAAGGTGAATTCTGTTGAAAGAACGAGAACTTCAAGAAGTAACTCAACATCTAGATGAATTATTTGAAGATTTAATAAACGAGGATATCACAGAAGAGGAATTTAACTATTTGTCTGATGAACTTTACAAAAGACAAACAAGACTTAGATATGAGATAGAGATTGAAAATGGGATATATTACAGGAATTATTTCAGATTTTAAAGTTTGCTAACCAAAAGGACAAGGGTAGCTTTTTTAAGAGCTACAAAATCATATATTCTATACATACAAAAAAATAGTTGGTTATAACGTAAATTAGGAAATTGATAGGCTCTTTAACTATTTAAAAGAAGAGTAGTCTTTAAGCAGGAAAGGAGATTGTGCCTTAGAGGAGATAATTGAACTTAATAATTGAATTAACCAGTTTATTGGTGACATGGACTGCTTAAGAATGATTTAATATTATTTTAATTAAGACTTTTAAGATGTTTTTAAATTAAATAGCCTAAAGCTTTTTTAAGAAGAAAGGAGCTTTAACAATGACCGATCCAAAACTATTATTTAAAAATGTTACATTAGGCAATATAACATTAAATAACCGAATAGGGGTTGCTCCAATGGCACGCGCAAGCGCAACTTTTGAAGGTGTGGCAACCAATCAGATGGTATCATACTATACTTCATTTGCACATGGAGGATTTGGACTTATTATTACGGAAGCGATTTATACTGATGATAAACATAGTCAAGGATATTTTAATAATCCAGGTCTTATTAATGAAGAACAAACACATGCATGGAAAAAGGTCGTCGATTCTGTCCATCAAGCAGGTGCTAAAATATTTGCACAAATAATGCATGCGGGAGCCCTTTCACAAGGGAATCGTTTTATTCAAGAAACAATTGGACCATCGGCTGTGCAACCCAAAGGAAAACAAATGGAGTTTTATGAAGGGAAAGGCCTATACCGGACGCCAAGGGAAGCAACGAAAGAAGAAATCAAAGAAGTAAAAAACGGGTTTGTTAATACGGCTAAACATGCAAAAGCTGCTGGATTTGATGGAGTTGAAATTCATGGAGCCAATGGTTACCTACTTGACCAGTTTCTTACTGACTATACTAATAAACGTATAGATGAATATGGTGGTTCTACTGAAAATAGAGTCCGATTATTGGTTGACGTTTCTAAGGCAGTTCGCGAGGCTGTTGGAGAGCATTTTACCATTGGTATTCGGATTTCACAAGGAAAGGTAAATGATTATAATCACAAGTGGGCAGGAAAAGAAAGAGATGCTGAAATCATCTTTGGTCAGTTAGGGCATGCGGGTCTTGATTTTATTCATATTACGGAGTATGAAGCATGGCAACCTGCCTTTCCAAAAGTTGAAGAAACAATTGGAACCAATTCGGGTTTCGACAACAGCAATTTGTCGCTTGCGGCTCTGGCAAAAAAGTATGGGAAAGTTTGTATAATAGCAAACGGACATTTAGAGGATCCTATCAAGGCAAGAGAAATCATTGAAAACAGGCAAGCCGATATAATTACCTTAGGTAAAGGAGCGCTTGCTAACCATGATTGGGTCAACAAAGTCAAAAAGGGGGAACCATTGGCAAAGTTTGATGAAGAAAAAGTGCTAAGGCCAGATGTTAAAATTAAGGATTTTGAGGTATTACTTTAATTGTTGCCATCATTCTCGTAGTAAGAAAGAAACGAAAGAATAATATCTCAAAAGAATAGTAATTATGTTGCTGGTGTAACAATCTATTCTTAGAATCATGAAGAAAAGCATTTCATTCGTCAGAACCCTAAATTCTAAAAAAGACCTTTGCTCAGATTGAGACAAAAGTCTATAAAAAACCACTATTCCCTCACTTTTCCTAAATAAGTGAGGGAATAGTGGTTTTAAGGCTCCTTTTTGTTCGCTCATGATCTCTTGTTTATTTTATTTCGATTGCTGAAGCTTTGTTATCCCAATCTGAAGCCATATTAGCAGTTTTACCATACCAATCAGAGTGTCTAAAAGAGACTCCTTTACCATACCCTTGAGATGAAGTATGCTCCCAGAGAGTCGTTGAATAGCTTGAAGAAGGTGATGCCGTGCTTAAGGACGAAATTCTGTCATTCCAGCTGGAAGGCAAGTTTTTAAAACCGTCTCTCCAATAAATGTATTGGCCTCCTTTATTTTTAGACTCATAGAAATCCGTACAACAAGCACCACTGCCCATCATAGTGACTTTGTTTTGAAGTCTCTGTTTATCTTTCTCAATAAATGTGTTCAAAGCTTCCCTACTCGTAAACCCATATGCCAACCAATCGCCCTCTTTATTCTGTTTAGGTAGAACCATGGTTACTTCTATATCTTTGTTAGAAATGCTATTCATTTTGGTTTGGGAATCTACATCTTTTCCATCAACAGTTACATAATCAAATGTTTTAATCGTATACTCTTTTTCTGCATAGGCGCCGTTTGCAGGTACTGTTGTAAATCCCATCACGACGAAAAGAAAACATAGTGCGGAAAGGCAACGTTTTACTTGCAAGTCCTTCACTCCCTTATTATTTACATTTTGATAATATGGTTAAAAAAGCGAACCGGTGTTAATACCCATGTGTAAAATCCAGATGAAATAACGATTTTTCGGTTAAATATTATAGCTAGTTATCCTAAATCCCCTATACTATAAATATAATAAATATTTAAAATGTAATAAAATGCCAAAGTTACTAAATTTAATTTTAGTTAAAAATGAGTTATTTTTACATTAAATGTAAAATATTCGCGAAACAAATAGTATTTAATTCAATTTTAAAACCGTTTATTATTCCTAATAGAATAGTTCTAGTTACCATAATGGATTTTATACGAACCAGGGATATTTGAAATAAGTTTAGCTAAAAATTCACAGTTTTATTTTAGAGAAATTATGTAAAATGATGATAAAAGGGGGAGTAGAGATGAATGCAACAGATATAATATTATTAAATATAAAAGAGATTAGAAGAAGAAGTATAAAGGTTTGGCAAGCAATTCCTGAAGCTAAACTCAATTGGAATCCAGATAGTGGAGCTATGACATGTTTAGAAATGGTTCGTCATGTTTTAGAATCAGAATACTATTATCACCTAGCTATCAAAAATTTAGGTAGCTTAAAGGAATTTAATTCTCCTTTCGAAAAGAGACCATTAAATTCTGTAAAAGATGAATTAGAATTTGCAAAATCATATCACCAACAATTTTTAGATATGATTAGTACTTTTTCTGAAGAAGATTTAACAACTATTCAAATAGATCGTTCAGATGTTGGCTACGTTCGTTCCCTAGGTGATATGTTGATGAGGATAGGCTATCATGAATCCGTACATACTGGACAACTTTTACAATATTTAAAGATTATGGAGGTTGATCGCCCTAGAATATGGGATTAAAGCAAGCAAAAGAACCCTTACAGGAAAGGGTTCTCTCGTGGGTGCCTTTAATCGGACATGCAGCTTTTTATACATCTTTGATATGACGGTGATCTCTCCACATGTGCGTGAAGAAAAGGCGTATAAAAAGGCTACCTTTTATACATATGCCCATTCATCAAAAAATATCTATTATGGCAAGAATGTGCTATTGTTTACTTGCGGTTATATTTTGGTACTTTATAATTAGCATTCCTACTAAAAAGCTATCTCGCTTGTTAATGTCGGGATAGCTTTTTATATTTAAGTAAAGGTATAAAAAACCTTTACTTTATTATCCAAATTATTTATAATTTACAAATCGATTAGTAAGTTAATCACCACTTACTAAAAAGCGATCGCTTTCTTATGCTAGGCCAATGCGGAGAGAAAGCGATTGTTTTTTATTTATAAAGAAACAAATACTTATTTTATTAAGCTTACCTTATGTAATTCATTTAATAATTGATCAATAGACTCACTGACTTGAAGTGTACCTTCACTGGCTATACCTTCTTCTCGTGCCACTTGAATCATATTCTCCTTGGCTTTTTCTATTTCCATAAGTAAAGTTTGTTTTAGAACACCCTTATCCACCTGCAATTCCTCTCCTAACTATTTACCAAAAGTGTTAATTCATCAACCTATTTAACAATAAATGTATTATTGTCCTATTTCAACACCCATTATAAAATAAAGGTAGGGTATGCTTAATAATGCGTACTCAAAGGGGCGAAATCCTGGAAAAAGGGTTTGAATAGTCATATTCTTTTTGTAATCTTTCATAAAAAACGCAGAATATTTTACAAAAATTTGGTATTATGTACTTGCTATGACGTTCACATTTCAACGAGTGTGAAATCAGAAAAACTGCCTCATTCCTTGTATTGAGGCAGTTTTTTTATGTTGGTCGTCATTACGTCAGGTTGATTTTAATCCCACCAGATGATGCTGCTGGCTTTATTAGTTTTGCATCTCTTTGCTGTTTAGAAGAACTCTTATATCTCTCCATGAGCTCATGAATACTTGCTACTTGTATAATGCGGATATGGTCAGAATTAACAGCATACCGAACAGGTGTAATCAGAATAACGGAAGGGAAGGTGGCTGATCGATCTTCTGGCTGCCAATGCAATGCTTTCCATTCATCCGAAAAGAAAAACTCTTCGTATAAGTTAATCTTCGCTTGCATTTTTTGTTCGGAATACTGATTTCGTTGCATTTCAACCCAAAATGGAGATCCTTTAAAGATACAAAACAGATCCGGTTCAATGCCTCCTTTTCGTCCAGTGGGCTTATCTTCAACAATGACGTGTTTAGGCATACTATACGTACACATTTGCTTATAGACATCTAGAATGGAAAGGAAATGAAGGATTTTTTGAGAGTTCTTTTTAATCTTCGCCTTTACAGGTAAATAGACGGTCGGAGAATACTGCTGTGTGCGTTCAATTAGCCCTAATCGATATAAACGCACCATCACACTATTACACGCATTAATAGGCGATTTCAGCTGTTTAAAAAACACTTCCACTAATGAGTCCCGGTCCACAGCACGAAACTGATTAATAAACACTATAATATCTTTATCACGCTGAGATAACCGAAAACTCATCGCTGTTCCTCCTTCTCTAATAATCCAAAGATGGATTGTGGTGCAACTTCTATATCGGGCTTAGGATCATATATCAACGCCTTATAAGGCGAAAGTATTTCCTTACAAGCCCCTTCATCTAAGAAATAGGCTTGAAACTCTTTCACCTCATCAATTTTAATTTTCATACGCCCCCTGGCTGCTGCATCGATTTCTTCAGCTCCAAGTACTCCGGCAACCTTCACATTTGTGGCATCGGCCTGCCTTCCAGAAATCCGAACCCGTAAGTTTGCTTTTAGTGCTGAATTCAACAAATCGGCATCTGGGCGTTGCATGGCAATAATCGTATGAACACCTAGTGCTCGACCTTGGCTGGCAAACTGTTGGATCATCTCTACAAGATCCGTTTCTCTCTTTACTATGGACATTTCATCAATTACCACAACGATACGAGGCAGCTTAAAAGGTAGCCTCCTAATATG
>Ga0209795_10001487_pt1 | contig 14516 bp, 17 predicted proteins | sample AgamicOrMarz_FD_187166 | JGI IMG/M metagenome (GOLD analysis project Ga0209795, IMG submission 187166) | Agave microbial communities from Guanajuato, Mexico - Or.Ma.rz (SPAdes) (version 2) | ecosystem: Host-associated > Plants > Phyllosphere > Phylloplane/Leaf | place: Guanajuato, Mexico...
TGACACGCTGCCGATGATTCCAGACCGTTTTCAATATGAAGTGACGCGCTCAAAAGCGAAGCAGTTTCAAGTGGTAAAAAAGCTGCTTAAAAAGCCCACGGTCACAGAAATTATACATGCGGGAGATGCAGAGTTATCTCTATAAATATAGATGCACATAATTAATATTTTTATCCAATCTCTTGAAAAATAAAAGGTTATCTACTGTTTTCTTCATGTACATAATTGTTAGAGGCGTACATTATTCATCAGATTCCAATATAAATTTAAAATTTAGCAGAAGAGAGTGTAAGCCTCCAATCCATAATAAAATTAAATTCACTTCCATAAAAGGTTTAATAAATTTAAAAAATAGTAGGAAAGGGTGTCTTAATTGCATAAAAAGTCTTTAGTTGTATTAATCATGTTAATAGTAAGCATAGTTTCTACAGCTTGTTCAAGTTCAAGTACAAGTGAAGAAACGGCTAGTAAGGAAAAAACAAATGCTATAGAGAAAGAGCATCAACAACATTCCGAACACGTTAGTGGTGACATTAGGGAAGAAACAGCAAGTAATGAGGTTTTACCTAAATTTTTGAAGGATAAACCAGAAGAGATGCAAACCATTTATGCAAATGCTGCTCAAAATAAAGAGCTACTAGAGAATATTCCATGCTACTGTGGCTGTGGGGAATCGGCAGGACATAAAAATAACTATGATTGCTTCATACTTGAGAATAAAAAAGATGGAAAGGTAGTATGGGATGACCATGGAACAAAATGTGGGGTTTGTCTTGAGATTGCAGCGCAGTCAGTTTCTGATTTAGAGTCCGGCAAATCAATTAAACAAATTCGTCAATCGATTGATGAAAAATATAAAAGTGGATATGCAAAACCGACACCTACTCCTGAAATTTAAGTTCGAGTTCCTCTATAATAAACAATATTATGATTTATCATAAAAGAATCCCCAGACAATATTGCTGCCCGGGGATTCTTTTATTCGGGTTTGTTATTTGCATTTGAATCTGGTATGAAAGAAGATTTATAGCCCTTATATTTTACTTCTGTGACCATTCCGGCAGAAGCGTGATGTAAATCATGACAGTGAAACATCCAGTTTCCAGGATTGTCAGCCTTGAATGCTACAACATATTCTTCACCTGGTTTAACATTAAGCGTATCTTTCATCAGTGGTGAACCTTCTATTGGCTTTCCGTTTTTACTCAACACTTGAAAGAAATGTCCATGTAAATGCATTGGATGATCAGCTGATTTAGATGTGTTTTTCAACGTTACTTTAACTAAATCGCCTTCGTTTACATCTAGTGGTTCAGTATTAGGATAGGTTCTATTATTAATGGTATAAACCATGCTATTGTCTTTCATCGCTGTACCAAGATTCATTGTATAATCAACGTCATATTTGCTATCAAGAGAAAAATCACCTTTTGCTGTTTTGCCGTATTTGGTGATATCAATGTTTGGTAAAGACTCTTTTGGATTTTGCTTATCGTTTGTCTTCTCTGAATTATTATAAACAATTTTAGCAACCATATTTTTAGCAGCATCAGTATCATCATGAGATTCAATATACGATGTTCGAGGGTTGTTAGCTTTAAATACTAAATCATATCGCTCACCTGGAGCAACTGTCACCGTTTGATCTTTTATAATAGCAGGGTCATTAATTGGTTGCCCGTCTGTTGAGACAATTTTAAAGTCATATCCATGCACATGTATCTTATGAGAGATATATCCTGCATTTACTAAACGAAGTTTCACAGTGTCTCCCTCTGTAACTTTTAGGGTTTCCATATTTTTGCACTTTTTCCATTAATGGTATAAAGATCGTACATGCTCATGTCATCTTCCATGTTCATGTTCATCCCATCCATGCTTTCAGTTGAGTCATCTGTACCTTTGGTATCTTTCTCACTTGTCATGGAACTATGATCCATACCTTCCATACTGCTCACACCTGATGAAATCCATTCATCTAATACAAGTGTGTAATCTTTATCCACTTTTTCTTCATCTTTTCCTTCTACAATCAACGTCCCGTATAAGCCTTTATCTATCTGGTTTACACTATCTTGATGAGAGTGGTACCAATATGTTCCCGGAATAGAAGCTGTAAATTCATAAGTGAATGTTTTACCAGGCTGTACAGCGTTCATGGTGACCCCTGGAATACCATCTTGACTGTTTGGTACAGGAAGCCCATGCCAGTGGATGGTTACAGGTTCAGATAATTCATTTTTTAAGTTAACTTTAACTTTATCACCTTGTTTAACCCGAATTTGAGATCCAGGTACGGAGCCATCGTATGTCCAAACAGGTAGTTTCGTTCCATTACCAAAATCATGTGTAGCTTCTTTAGCTGTTAGTGTAAATTCCTTTCCTGTCTTTATCTGTGTTACTTGAGTAGAAGGAAGTTTTTCTTTCTTACTCTCTTCTCCCTTGCCCGTATTCATATTGGACATATCGTGATTGCTCATGTCTTCTTCATTCATATTAGACATGTCATGCTCTTTCATGCTGCCTTCACTATTAGAACACGCCACTCCAATTACAACTAATACCGAAAACATTAAAGTCAGCCATATTTTTTTCACTACGGCACCTCCATAATAACTTAATATGTCTATAATGTAATTTATAATTGTGCAGAATGTTTGTAGATATTGTAAATAATTAATGGCTTACGAAATTTGTCTAAAGATAATTTTGAAGTAATAACCAATCTGCACACTTTCTTCACATATTTTCTCTAAAATTTATTGAAGGCTAAGTTAAAGGACGTGAAAACATGAATAGACTCTCAATAAAACTTGGCTTATTGTTTCTAGTCTTTATTCTATTGATTGAGGTTGGGTTATTTTTTTATCTATATACTGGGCTGGCTGGCACGAGAATTTCAGAGGAATTAGAAAGTTTAAGACTACGAGGGAACAGCCATCGTGAAGTATTAGAAAAACACCATGATTCTGCTACCCTAAGCCATGTCGCTTTGATGGAATCAGAAGCAGAGACAGATGTAATTATTACAGATGAAGATGGAAAAATCATACGGACTTCTACTCCTTTAGTAAAAGGAGCTAGAGAAGCCGTAGAACAATGGCAAGGCTATTCGCTTAGGTATAAAGGGGAAATTATGCAAGGAAATTGGAAAAACAAACCCTATATTGCAACTGCCTCTCCGATTAGACTAAATAAAAAAAATGTCGGAACTGTGTACATGTTCGAAAATACTAAAGATATACAGGACATGATAGCTAGGCTTCAACATCATTTTTATATAGTCGGAGTTATTTCAGTGTTATTTTCAATTATCACTGTTTTTGCGTTGTCTAAATTTATAACACTTCCTCTTATAAGAATGAAACAGGCAACCCAAAAGCTTAGTCAAGGAGATTTTTCTGTTAAGCTGGGTGCACATTCAAGGGATGAATTGGGCCAGTTAGGAACATCCATTCAAACCCTTGCTAATGAACTACATCGTTTAAAGGAAGAACGTAACGAATTTTTAAGTAGCATATCACATGAACTACAAACCCCCCTTATGTACTTAAAAGGGTATGCCGATGTAGCCAAACGCCAATCAAACAGTGAAGTGGAAAGAAATAAATACCTTAATATCATTGAAGAGGAAGCACAAAGGTTATCTCAACTAGTTAAAGATCTATTTCAACTTGCTCAACTTGATCAACATACATTTTTAATTCAAAAACAGAATGTAAAATTATACTCCTATTTACATCATATAATTCAGCATTTTGATTTGGCCTTAAAAGAAAAGGATATTCAACTGCATTTAAATTGCCCACAAGAAATTGAGGTAAATATTGACCCTGAAAGATTCCAGCAAGTTGTTGTTAACTTGTTAGATAATGCATTGAAGTATTCTGACAATGGAACCGAAATTTTAGTAATAGTGCGAGAACTACCTAAGAAAGTTACGATTACCTTTAAAGATCAAGGGATAGGAATTCCTTCGGCTGATCTTCCTTATGTCTTTGATAAATTGTATAGAGTAGAAAAATCACGCTCAAGGAAAAGTGGAGGTTATGGTTTAGGATTATCTATTGTAAAAGAAATTGTGGAAGCTCATGGAGGCGCAGTCACATTAGAAAGTGGAGTAGGAAAAGGCACTATGGTTGAAATTTTGTTAAGAGAGGATGTTTAGAATGCCAACTATTTTGTTAGTTGATGACGAATCAAGGATGTTAGATTTACTTGAACTTTATCTTACTCCAAATGGTTTTACATGTATTAAATTTGATTCTGGAATTGAAGCATTAAACTATCTAGAAGAAGGAAATGAGGCTGACTTAATGCTGTTAGATATTATGATGCCCGATAAAGATGGATGGGAGATATGCCAGGAAGTTAGAAGTAGTTCCAAAATTCCAGTAATAATGCTAACCGCACGTAATCAAACCGTTGATATAATAAAGGGTTTAAATACAGGAGCTGATGATTATATCGTTAAACCTTTTAGTGAAGGAGAACTAATCGCTCGTCTTAGAGCAGTATTAAGGAGAGTTTCAACAGAAAGTGAAGAAATTAACTATAAAGGGTTGTTATGGAGTCGAGAAAATCACTTTTTAAAATATGAAAATCAAGAAATACAAGTGACTCCAAAGGAGTTTAAATTAGTAGGATTACTTTTACAATACCCAAATAGAGTGTTTAGTCGTGAAGATTTATTAACTTCAGTATGGGGATACGATGCTGAAACTGAAGGAAGAACAATCGATTCACATGTACGAAATGTAAGGGATAAACTACGTAAAGCAAACTTTCCTGTAGATGACCATCTTCAAACTGTGTGGGGATTAGGCTATAAATGGGTAGGCAGCAATTAGAGCAAGTTGTTGTTGAGTGGTTATCTACAAATGAACTTACAGCAATATTAATTAGCCTGTCCCTAAACATTGTTATAAGTGTTTTAGACGTTATACCTAGCGTGTTTCTAACAGCTGCAAACTTGGAAATATTTGGTTTTTGGTTAAGGGACAAAACGCAGAATCACCATAAACTAGATAAACTCTTATTAACTACAGGGAAAGAAGCTTTTTATTTAGTCATAAGTCTGCGCTTATTACCTTATATACCTTCCGGATTGGTTACATTCCTTTCAGTTGTTGGAAATATGAGCTTTTTAATATTCTTCTTAGCCAGTACATTGGGGAAGGTCCCTGCCATAGTCTTAGAATCCTATTCAACATATCAAGTAGTAAACCTAACGTTAGAAGGAAAAGTAATTTTAGCAGCATTAGCACTAATTTTAATTTTCTATGTTGTAAGGCGTAAAAAATCAACTAGATAAATTATTATTGCTCCTTAGATTAACAGAACAATCCTAATGTACTGGAGGATGTTCATGAAAAACAGTAGGAAAAGAAGAGCATTAGATCGACCAGATCGGTACACAAAGCGATCAGTAGCTGCTTATATTACAATTTGTTTATTTCTAATAGCAATATGAATTTTAAACCCAGCTTCAAGAAGTTATGTTTATGTTCATCCCCTAAATCAATGGTTAAGAAATTATCCTGCAGAGTCCATGATGTATATAATGGGAACAGAAAACAAGCATTTTAGACATGTTCTTCCAAAAGGGATTGAGCCTCCCAATGTCTTATCTGTAACTGTTGAAACGTTCACAGATATTCAGTCACAGCGAATTGCTACCCTTCTTCTAGATGAAGTACCTGGCTTTAAAACGTTTGATACAAAGATAATAGTCGCGGGTGAAGGAACAAACTACAGTAACCTTCCCGTCGAATCTTCTCCTCCTATGGATGTATTATTAAAAGAGAGAGAATTATCTAAAGAAGATCTACAAGAAATAGAAAAAACGGACAAAAGTACTGATTATAAACACAAAGAGCCTTTAAAGACTACAGAAGGTAAGAAAGTAGCCTTCATTTATCATACACATAGCCGCGAATCTTTTTTGCCTTATTTAAAAGGAGAAGACAACCCAGATAATGCTCATGGCTCTAAAGTGAATATTATGTTGGTAGGCAAAAAATTAGGTGAACAGTTAGAACAAAAGGGGATTGGAACGGAAGTAAATACAACAGATGTTGTAAAAGAATTAGAATCAAAAGGGTTGGATTATCGTAGCTCATATAAAATGACTCGAGAAATTTTACAAACATCCACTAATCAAAACAGAAATTTAACTTTCTTTTTTGACTTACATCGGGATTTGCAAAGAAGATCAATAACAACAAAAGAAATTAACGGTAAAAACTATGCGAGATTATTTTTTATTATTGGCACGGAATACAAGAACTATGAAAAAAACCTACAGTTTGCTAAAGGATTAAATACTCTTTTAGAGAAGAATTATCCTGGGGTATCCAGAGGTATATTTGAAAAAAATAAAACTCAAGGAAATGGCGTATATAATCAGGATTTATCGACCCACTCCATTATTATAGAAGTTGGTGGAGTTGATAATACCATGGAAGAAATGTATCGGACAACGGATGCTTTAGCAGAAGTAATAGCAGATTATTACTGGCAAGCAGAAGCTGTTACGAATCAATAATATAGATATTTTTTATAATAATATTACGCCCTACCCTGGAAATCTTTTACCTCACTTTCAGGGTATTTTTAAATTTTTTTTAAAAAAGGGCGTTTACCCCTTCACATAGGGTAGGAGGGTACCGTATAATATAATTAAGAAGGAGTTGATTGAATGGATGAATTAGAGAAAATTACTGACAATGATAGTTGTTGCTCTATAAATAGTGAACGTAAAAGTCATCACTCACCAGAAGTTAAGAAAAACCTAGCAAGTAGACTAAATCGTATCGAGGGACAGATCCGAGGTATCAAAGGATTGATTGAGAAAGATACTTATTGTGATGATGTAATTACTCAAATTGCAGCCGTACAATCTGCTTTAAATGGTGTAAGTAAGATATTACTTGAAGGACACCTTAAACACTGTATAGTCGAGCGAGTTCAAGAGGGCGATCAAGAAGTAATAGATGAACTATTAACTACAATTAAACGATTAATGAAATAAAAGAGGAGATGTTAATAATGGAAAAAGTAACATTATCAGTAAAAGGAATGTCTTGTGGTCATTGTGTGAAATCTGTTGAAGGTAGTGTTGGTGAACTTAATGGTGTCCAACACGTAGAAGTAAATTTAAGCGAAGCAAAGGTAACTGTTGAATTTGATCAAAACAAAGTATCTTTAAAGTCAATTAAAGAAGCGATTGATGACCAAGGTTATGAAGTAGCCTAAATTAAAATAGCGTGCGAATTTTTACGCACGCTTCCTTTAGGTATCGGATATACCTAGTAGGGGTATAATAGGAGGTTATAAAATGAGCGAACAGCAAAAAGAAACCACTTTACAAATTAGTGGCATGACCTGCGCAGCTTGTGCAAATCGTATCGAAAAAGGATTAAAAAAAATTGAAGGTGTTCAAGATGCTAACGTAAATTTTGCGTTAGAAAGATCAACTATAATATACGATCCATCAAAAGCAACTACTCAAGATTTTGAGCAAAGAATTCAAAAGTTGGGTTATGACGTTGTAAATGAAAAAGATGAATTTAGTATTACAGGTATGACTTGTGCAGTTTGTGCAAACCGAATTGAAAAAGGATTAAATAAATTAGAGGGAGTCTCAAAAGCAACAGTTAACTTTGCCCTAGAGACAGCTACTGTAGAATATACCCCCTCCCAGGTAAGTACAATAGACATGATTCAGCGAGTAGAGAAGCTTGGATATGGTGCTACATTAAAGTCAGAAGAAAAAGAAGAGGGTTTGAATCATCGAGAAAAGGAAATTGCAAAGCAAAAAGGGAAGTTTTGGTTTTCACTTATTCTAAGTTTCCCGTTGTTATGGGCAATGGTTAGTCACTTTTCGTTTACTTCGTTTATTCCATTGCCAACCATGTTAATGAACCCTTGGGTTCAATTAGCTCTAGCAACACCAGTGCAGTTTATTGTAGGTAAACAATTTTATGTGGGGGCTTTCAAAGCGCTTCGTAATAAAAGTGCCAATATGGATGTTCTCGTCGCCTTAGGAACGAGTGCAGCGTATTTCTATAGTTTATATGTTTCAATCAAATCAATAGGTTCAAACGCTCCAATGATTGAACTTTATTATGAAACAAGTGCCGTATTACTCACGCTTATTATATTAGGTAAGTTATTTGAAGCAAGTGCTAAGGGCCGTTCTTCTGAGGCCATCAAAAAACTTATGGGCCTACAGGCGAAAACGGCAACTGTTTTACGAGATGGTGAAGAAGTTGAAATTCCTATTGAAGAAGTACAATCAGGAGATATCGTGTATGTAAAACCGGGTGAAAAGGTACCGGTAGATGGAGAAATTGTAGAAGGTCAATCTGCTTTAGACGAATCCATGTTGACAGGAGAAAGTGTTCCAGTAGACAAAACGGTTGGAGATACAGTTATTGGAGCAACCATTAATAAAAATGGATTTTTAAAAGTGAAAGCTACAAAGGTCGGAAGAGATACAGCTTTAGCGCAAATTATTAAAGTAGTGGAAGAAGCTCAGGGTTCAAAAGCACCTATTCAACGATTAGCTGACCAAATTTCTGGCATATTTGTTCCAATTGTAGTTGGTATTGCAATTGTAACCTTTTTAATTTGGTATATCTGGGTTCAACCAGGTGATTTTGCTTCAGCACTAGAAAAATTAATCGCAGTATTAGTAATTGCTTGTCCATGTGCATTAGGGTTAGCAACTCCAACTTCTATTATGGCAGGATCAGGTCGTGCAGCAGAGTTTGGTATCTTGTTTAAAGGTGGAGAACACTTAGAAACTACTCATAGAATTAATACCATTATCTTAGATAAAACAGGTACAGTCACAAACGGTACCCCTGAATTGACCGATGTATTTGTAGCAGATGGATTTGAAGAACAGGAATTTTTAGAGTTAGTAGGTTCAGCTGAAAGACAGTCTGAGCACCCTCTTGCTCAAGCAATTGTTGAAGGAATAAAGGCGAAAGGAATTGAACTCGTTAATCCTTCAGCATTTGAAGCTATTCCCGGTTTTGGAATCAAAGCTGTCGTAAATGAGAAAGAGTTATTAGTTGGGACACGTAAACTAATGAACCAGAATAATATCCAAATTAATCATGATTTAGAAAACATGATTGAGTTAGAACGTAAAGGAAAAACAGCTATGTTGGTTTCTATTAATGGTCAATATGCAGGATTAATTGCTGTAGCCGATACCATCAAAGAAACTTCAAAAGAAGCTGTGATTCGATTAAAAGAGATGGGCTTAGAAGTGATTATGATTACAGGAGATAATAAGCAAACGGCCCAAGCAATTGCTCAACAAGTAGGTATTGAACACGTAATCGCTGAAGTATTGCCTGAAGGCAAAGCAGAAGAAGTGAAAAAACTCCAACAACAAGGTAAAAAAGTAGCAATGGTTGGAGATGGAATCAATGATGCCCCTGCTTTAGCTTTAGCAGATATAGGGATGGCTATTGGCACAGGTACAGATGTAGCAATGGAAGCTTCTGATATTACGCTAATGCGTGGAGATTTAAATAGCATTGCTGATGCGATCTTTATGAGTAAAAAGACAATCCAAAACATTAAGCAAAATTTATTTTGGGCATTTGGTTATAACACATTAGGTATACCGATTGCTGCGATTGGTTTATTAGCTCCTTGGTTAGCAGGCGCAGCAATGGCTTTTAGTTCTGTTTCTGTCGTTCTGAATGCACTAAGATTACAAAGAGTGAAATTATAAAGGGGTGTAATCAAATGAAAAAATGGATTATTTCAGCCATCCTATACCTTCTTGTTGTCATAGCTGCTTATAATATTTGGGCGAGTTTCAATAAGGAACCAATGGGTGAACATCAAAATCATCAATCGATTTCTCACCCGATACAGATTGAAAAAAAAGATGACGTCAGGGTGTGATGGAATGAACATGCAAGGAGTACAGAAACATGTGCTAATCTGTAATGGGAAAAGTTGTATCAAGAATGGTGGAGAACAAGTTGCAGACGCAATTCGTGACGAGATAAAAAAAAGTGGTTGTACTAAGTCCATTCATACTACTAAAACGTTATGTAACGGTCAGTGTAAAAATGGAGCTATTACAATTTTGTATCCAGATGGTATCTGGTATAAAGAAATGGATGAAGAGTCTGGAAGAAAGCTCATTCAAGAGATAAATAATCCTCTTCCTCTAGAGGAAAAGCTCCTTTTAGATTATAAAGACAACCAATTTATTGAAAAGAAAACAGAATAGCAAAAGGAGTTTAGCTTTTCTCTAGCTAAACTCTTTTTTTATTTACATCTTAGAAAAGGAAAAGTCATTAATTTTATTATAAATTTCATAAAAACTGCACAAAAACTGCACAAAATTTATTTATGCTAAAGAAACAATGTGAAAAATGAGCTTTTTATAAAAATCGGCTCATTATATTTGATATAGATTAATGAATGTAGGGGGATGTAAGAAAAGATAAATTAGTTATTAAAAGATCTATATATTTTTCTTTTAGTCTTACATCTGCCAATGTATATCTTTATTTTATTAAAGAGCAAATTCTGTTGCTCAGAAAGAGGGATCACAATGAAAAAGCAACTTTTTATTCTTGGTGTAGCTACAATTATAGGACTAAGTGGGTGTGGAAATAATTCCAATGGTAGTGATTCAGATTCTAAGAAGGAATCACATCAATCTGAAATGGACCATTCCAACATGAATAAGTCAGAAATGGATCACTCAGAAATGAATCATTCTACTTCAGGTGAAGTTCCTGAAGGATTACAAGAAGCTAAGGACCCAAAATATAAAGTAGGAAGCCAAGCAGTTATTAAAGCAGACCATATGAAAGGTATGAATGGAGCGAAAGCAACAATTGTTGGGGCTTACGATACCACAGTTTATACAGTTTCTTATACACCAACAACTGGTGGAAAAAAAGTCACAAACCATAAATGGGTCATTCATGAGGAAATTAAAGATGCTGATGGTAAAACGTTCAAACAAGGAGATGAAGTTACTCTAGAAGCAGATCACATGGAAGGTATGAAAGGTGCCAAGGCTACTATCGATTCAGCTGAAAAAACTACTGTCTATATGGTCGATTACACACCAACAACTGGTGGAGAAAAAGTAACAAATCACAAGTGGGTTACAGAAAGTGAACTTTCAGCTAAATAAAATATACTCAAAGGTTATTAAATGTAAGATATATCTGGTATAAAAACTGCCCCTAAAAACACGGTTTTTAGGGGCAGTTTTTTGCTCTTTACATCTTTAATTTAAAATAAAAGGGGAAACAACTATCGTTAATTTCCTCTATTCTCTATGCTGCTAATTTTCTACATTCTTCTGCGCATTTTAAACAAGAATCCGCACACTTTTGACAGTGTTCATGATCATGTTTTTTGCACTCATTTCCACATGCTTCACAAATTTGAGCACACACTTGAGCTAATTCAGAAACAAAAGGGGTTCCTCTTCCTAAGGCTTGTTCTAAATATGCACAAATATCTGCACATTCACGATCAAGACGAATACAATCCACCATCATATTAACATTCTCTTCTTTCAAACATGCATCATAACAATGATTACATGCAGTCATGCATTCATGTAATGTTTTAATAACTGATTGGTAATTTTCATGTGACATATTAAACTTCCTCCTTTAAAATTTCTCTCTTTATTACAATAGACTAATGTTTAATTTATTAAACCATGGTAGGGTATATTGTTTTGTGAAAGCTATCTATGAGGTAATACAATATTTCAAAACCTTTATTTTGAACAATGTACTATTTATATCAAACACAATAAATGAGCCATCCACTTCTTAAAAGCTTCCTTTGGTAAATACACTTGTTAATGAATAAAAAATAGAATTTAGGCAAGTTATCTAGGACGTAGGAAAATGTTAACAATAACTTATAAAACGACTATAGTAACACCCTATCATCCAGGTAGTTTATCCTGTTGTTTTTATTTAATAATAGTTAAATGATACAAACCTTTACATTATAATCACATATTATATAGAAGACTATTGAATAAAGGAGATAACAATGACTATCATACAGAATTTTCCACGAATTTTCCTCGATTCACATGCTAGATGGCATAGGCAACATATGAATATGGGACAATTGCGTTCAGGTGATGGAGTAGAATTTCTTTCATTTCACCGGAATTTTATAAAAGTGGCTTTAGAATGGTATAGTAATGAAGGGTTAAATCCAAGATTCGTAGAACCTTGGCGTTCAATTCCTTCTGCAATAAAACGACATCCTGAATGGACAAGAGAGCTTCAAGATGCTGAAAATCGAATTGTTAGAAACCTGTCATCCTTCAATTCATCTGATGGGCTAGGACGCTTTTTACAAACTTCATCCCTTCATGATACCATTCATGTAATAGGTAGTGAAGTTTTTAATGAACCTGATTTTGGTCGGATTTCAAGGGCTCCACGAAGTACTCTCTTTTACAATTGGCATGGGCTTATTGATACTTGGTGGAAGCAGTTAGAAAGATTATAAATCTATGGGGAATTTTTATTAAACACCTAAAAAAATAAGATCCGTAGAGTTCTTTAATCTACAGATTTTATTTCTTGTCCCATAAATAAATATATAATATACGTGTTTAAACACACACATAAGTTTAGCCATACTTTGCTTATTGATCGATCTTCTAATTATATAAAAACCTCCTTTCAAAAGAATATTTTTTTGAAAGGGGGTTTTTACTTATTTTTGAACCCGAAATATTTGTTAAGTGAACTAACTTACAGTCCTAAAAACAGCAAATACCGCCTTGGATGGGCAAAGATGGAAATCTAATAAAAGAGGACTGAAATCAGTCCTCCTGTATGTGTTTCGCTCACTATTATTCCATTTAAAAAGTTCGTAAAAGTGTGTGATTTTTAGTAGACGTTCGTAATTTAATTTTAAACTTAAATGAACGATGATAATGATAGATTTTCTATCCGAAAGAAAAGTCCGCAAACGTATACTTTTACGGACGAGATATTTAAATCTATTACAAGATGTTAGAGTAATTATTATCGATAACAAAATAAAAACCCTTTCTTTCCAATAATAAATAAAAACCCTTTCTTTCCAATAATATATATAGCACATTCATTGTTCTCGGAATCATCGTTTACACATCATCTGTTAAGTAGCGATGGATAGAAGAAAACACATTATCTCTTATCAGCTCTTCTTCATTTAATAAATGATGTTTTCCGTTCTCTATAAGTTCAACATCTATATTTGGAAACTTCTTTAGTAAGAAACCAACATTATATCTCCAATCCACTGTTGTGTCCTTTTTTCCCTGGAGGATGAGAACAGGGACAGAACTGGGATTCCCCTTCTTAATCAATTCATTCCATCTTATCAATGCTTCTACCCAACTGAGAGGGACCTGATCATACTGTAACGGATCATTCTTCACAAAACGCAAAAACTTTGCATCTGATGAATTGTCTCGAAGTATCCTTTTCAAATTCCTGGTGAACGTTTTTAAGGGCTTTACCAAAATGGTGATTGCATTCCAGCGATAAGGCCGAACGAGGGGCGAGACAAGCACTGCTTTTCGAATCTGAGACGTTTCAGGGTTATTCAATATATAATCGACTGCAGCAGCAGCGCCCGTACTATGAGCCACGATATAGACGGGCAGAGAGCTTGAAGACAGGTGTCTACGCACGACTTCTCGAATACTTTCTGTATAGAGAGAAAACTCCGAAATGGCTCCCCGTTCTCCTGTTGACAATCCATGTCCCGGTAAATCAAATGTCAACACATGAAACCCTTGTTGAATCAAGAAACGAATGACAGTACTTAGTACTCCAGCATGATCATAATAACCGTGAAGAAGAAGAATATGAGCTTTTATCGGTAAGGGACGAAAAGATTGGATAAACAGCCGTTCATGGACAAACGATTCAAATCCGTAACGATACATTATGTTCTCTGTTGGGAGATTGTAAAACTCACTGTAACGTTTCATGTTTTCATTCATGGGGCGTGAATCGTATGTAAAGCGAAAATGCTGATCATTTTTAATGTTTTTAATAACTTGTTTCATATTCGACCTCTGTGTCTCCGTAATTTTTTTATGTCATTTAATAATATTATATTCCTCATTTAATAATGAAAAATGAAAAACCAAAAGAAAAGTTTTATGTAATTAAGTCATCGGTGTTTATTTTTTTGATTATTAAAAGCTTTATGCAGTTTTTACTGCATAAAGCTTTTAATAATCAACGATAACCCAATTGCTATACAAAACATACTATTGTAAATACAGTTTTTATTGCTTGGATAAACCGTTTTTCATCTGGTTTCTACTGCTCATTGTTTGCATAGTTGGTGCCCCTGTTTTATTTCCATTTCCTCTTATTATCCAAATCACTAAAGTCCCAATTCCTATGCTTAAAAGTGACAGTAGCATGCCTCTGTTATTATTTTTCTTTCCAAATAGGTTATTAACATTAAATAAA
>Ga0209795_10001488_pt1 | contig 14515 bp, 11 predicted proteins | sample AgamicOrMarz_FD_187166 | JGI IMG/M metagenome (GOLD analysis project Ga0209795, IMG submission 187166) | Agave microbial communities from Guanajuato, Mexico - Or.Ma.rz (SPAdes) (version 2) | ecosystem: Host-associated > Plants > Phyllosphere > Phylloplane/Leaf | place: Guanajuato, Mexico...
TGAGGGAGAAATTTGTGTGAAAACCACCGTCCCCCTCATGTTGCGGTAGGGCGGAAGGGGGACACCTTCGGGTGTGCTGGTTCTGTATGTCCGGTCTGTCAACCCCCTTTCGTTCTACCACCATAAATTAATTCGCGGTAATTGTTGGTGGTAGAGCTCCATACATTCTAGGAGTTGACCATGACATTTTTTATATTAATCCCCTATCCTCTCTCGTAATTTTATTTATTTAAAATTTAGGTTTTCTCTCACCTAAAATATTTTAAATTTAACAATAATTTTATTTTAAAATTTGAATCATTTTATTTTCCTGCATTACAGGCGGATTAACTATTGCCTTTAAAAATGATTTTAAAACTTAAAATATAGCGGTTTATTTTTTCTCATTGATATATCCCCAATCATTAAGAGAATAATATGAAATTTTATAAAACTATTTTGGTTTTAGGCCTTGTTTTAGGCGATTACAGCGTTTCGGGTTGTGACCTCCACACTCAGCAGGACTTTGAAGAAATTTGCCTGTCTGGTGGGCACACCCAAGCCAGTTGCGACTGTATTTACCAACGGCTTGAACAAGTGTATTCGCATAAGCTCATGCAACGTCTAGAACATGTCAGTTTGCAAAGTCCTGCTCTCCCACAGGACTTTGCCCCTACTTTTTTTAGTGTGATGCGGCGGTGCGATAAAGAAGACATGGGCTAAGCGTTTGGCTTAGCTCCCTTATCTCTGTGTCGCAATGGTGGATAACTTTAAATCAGCGCAAAAAATTAAAGTTCTGTTGTGGCACGGGGGCCTGTCTAAATTTTAATAATATGAAAACCAATTAAAATTAACAAAAATATAATATAAAACAATATATTGTATTGTAAGATTAATTAAATCTAAAAAATTTTTAGACTTAACTATCTTTATAATTTAACGGAATATTTATGAGTAAATCTTTATTCACAAAAAAATGGCTTCATGGCACAGACTCTAAATTTAATAATTGGCAACTACCACCACCATTTGACACGACTAAGTTAGTTAAACACTCTGGTATTTTTTTCACATCGAATATAGATTTTGCTCAAGCTGCTGGCAAAAATATTGCTGAAGTAAAAATTAAGGAAAATTCAAAAATTCTTAACACATTGGAGGATAAATACGCTTCTGAAGAGCTAAGAACAAAACTCTGTAAAAATGCATTTTTTGATGCATTATTAAATAGTAAAAAAGATATATGGCATAATGGATGGCAAGATGGTTCTGTATTAAGACCTATAATTCAAGAAAATACTTTTGCAGCGTATAAATATACTGAAAGATATAAATCCAATCTTACAAAGTATGGACCTGATTCTGCAAAATTTGCAACTGGCCATGAACTGACTCGCGAACTTATAGAGTTAATTTGTTCAGGAGCTAAAGATATGGGATTTGACGGTATTTATGGTCATGAGATTGATAGATGGACAAATGATAAAAAAATTGTTGCACAACCATGGCTATGTATTTTTAACGAAAATTGTATAACCGAACCGAATTGGCTAGGATAGCATTTAAAAAATAACAGTTATATTCATTTAAAACCCTTTCTATTAAAGGGTTTTAAATGAAACATACAAAATAATTCTATTAATAATTTTATAAAAAATATAAAATTAAAATCTATTCAGAATCATCATTATTTTGTTTTTTATTATCCTGATTTCGTTTATAGCGTTTATCAGCAACTTTTTTTCTATATTCTTTCAATGATTTTGGATTTTTTGAAATAAAGCTATCCATCTTTTTCTTTCCCCCCTTATATTCATCTTTTTTCCTCATCTCTCGTTTATTCACTCTTTTGCTGCCATCTTTCAACGAATAAATAAAGGACAAACCTGCTCTAAGTACTTGATCAACATAAACTGGAGTTGCAATATTTGTATAAAAATAATTACAACCATAAGCCATATTTTTTTCAAGCACCTCATTAGGAATAAAGATTAAATAGCTTAACGTCTTATCTTTTCCAACTTCCAAATGTGGCAAATCGAAATGATCACTTTTCCATTTATTATCTATTTTACAAAAATATCGTATTTTTTCTTCAGTAGGCTTTACAGTTATATTTAATTTACTACATTTTTCTTGTGTATATTCAATAAAACTTTTTTTAGCAATATTCAGAGTAATATCAGAAATTGTATCTGATCCTATCCCTTCAATAACTAATAATAACTCTTCTAAATCTTCTAATTCTCCTGTTTCCACAGCTTTAGAGTGCCTTAAGGCAGTTATGATTTGTTGGCATTTAACATCATGACTCCCCCTTCCTTTATGGCCATTCTTAGCTAAACCAATACCAGTACCCTTTGGCTCTGAAAAACATTTTGATATCCATAAATTATTAATAATAGTTGGGTCTTCAAGATATTTTTTTAATCCTAATAATGTTGCTGTCATAAAATTCCTTAAAATTTCATGACCCGACTGCATATGAGTATTTGAGGAACGATACATTGCATAAGCATCTACAAATAAAGGTGTATCTTCATCAAGGTTTATATTTAAAAAATCACAATCTGGATCAGTATAGTCCAATCCATAAGCAGAATATAAATCATTCATTTGTCACCCCAAATTTAAAAATTTTTAATAGTATTGTTCTAAGCCTAATCAAAATTGCTCAAGAACTCATCAATTATGATTAATATATAAATATTTACTCCTATAGTCTATAAAAGCATCACTATTTTTTTATAAATACGATAAAATTTTATTTACGCTAAGACTAATATTTTAAAATTAAATTTTATTACTATTCATTTGACTACAACTATATAGCTATTTTCGTTACTTGCTTATATGCTTACTTTCCATTCTTATATAAAGTTCTCTATCTGTAAGTAAATTTAACCTCGCAAACTCAACTGGAATGTGATTATTTTTTTATTTCTCTCTTGCCAAAGATAAAATTTCTACTTAAGCTAAAAAGTTAATTATAGATTATTTACATTTCTGATCATTAAATACAAAAACATTACCTAGGCCTAATAGATAAAAAAACTCAGAAATAAAAAAGCTCCAAATATTATATGGAGCTTTTTTCAAACTTCTGTCGATATAAATAAGAACTTAATTTTTTATTTCAAAGGTGACTATCTTGAAATTTTTAAATAATATTATTGACTACTACACATTGCTAGGCTTTTCTTTTACTACTCGACTTTCAATCATTAGGCTGTGACCTTTTTCTGTCAATTTCCAAAAAAGTGCCATTCCCCCTTGGATAGTTTTTGAATATGTAGTTTGTATTAATCCATATGCTGTTAATTGGATAGTAATGGTTTTAAATTCTTGATCATCTATTGAATAAGAATATCCTTTATCATCTCCAGTTGCCATCTTTTTAAGAATTGATGCAATCTTGCTTTTAACATATCCATCACTTGGATTTTCAACTAAATAAGGAGATATAAGAGAAAAAAGTTCTCTCCATGTCAGCTCATATGCAAACGCATCTAAGGTGGGAGCATAACTTCTTATTTGGGTTTTATAGGTGCCATGAATAATCATGGTAGAATCCATATTTGCTATATCTTTTATAGCTGGTTTTTGTTGCTTTTCTGCTTCAGATAGAAGTGATTGAAGAGTTGCATTTTGCTTTCTAAGTTCATTTATTTCAGCAAGCACATCCTCGTTTGCAATATTATTTGCTCTTACCCAACCTATTGCTGGATATGTTTTGATAGTTCTAGTTAAACTCAATGCAACCAAGCCGGGTAGCTCTTCTGCACTTTTCCAGAATTTGACAAGGCGCCCATTCATAACTTTATCTTTAAAGCTTAAAAGTTTCTCTCTTAATGCTAAGTCCTGTTCAGACTTACCAAAAGGGATATCCTCAGGTGAACCATGTACTAAAGCTACAACTTTTAATCCAAGTTGAACCGCATAATCAAACTCTTTTTCCGTATAACTAATACCTTCAGCGGTTACTGAACCATAACGACCACCAATAATTAATAGATAATAATCACAATCTTTAATTACCTTTTTAATGAACTCCCATTGCTCCTCATCTACAGCAGGAAATAATTCCATGCCTGCTGGTATACAATCCATTTCCATTAATGCTTGTAAAACTTGTTGTCGCTCTGCTTTCAAATCAGCATAAGTAGAACTAACAAAAACTTGATATCGTTTATCCATAATTTTTGAACAATTATTTGTGATTAATTAAAGTTATATACTTATTCATAATAAGCATGGCTACAAAAGCATACTAGGATAGTTTAATTATATTTAAAATATTATAGGTACAAAAACCAATCAAATAATTCACTTTAAATTCTAAGAAAACCTATCCCCTCATGGACTCTATAAAAAAACTCACATATGCAAGTTTTAAAATTTAAATATTTTAATAAGTTTCAGAACTACCAGTATCTGACGTTGTATCTTCAGTAGCTAATTCCTCAACAGCTACTTCCTCTTTCTGATGTTTACTAGCTGATCTTGTTTCATTTTCTAAAGTTTCTCCCGCTGCCGCCTCAGCAGCCACACCAGGTATTTGTTCTGTTGGAGATGCATCAATTGCTATCTCATCACTTGTTTCTACTGGAAACTTTGCTAAATAATCTTTATGGCAAGACATCTTTACCATGATATCAAAATAGGCGTTATCAGGATCCTCAAAAACAACATCCTTATCGGACTGAACTATAAATCTAGTAAAACCAGCATAAGCACCCCATGAGTTTTTGGCATTTACCTCACCACAATTTTTAATAACATTTCTAAATTTTGCAGAATCACCATCTTTAAGATAATAGCGAACAGCATCCTCAACTTTTTTAAGTTCAGCTTGTTCTTTTAATTTTCTCTCTTGTTCTTGTTTAATTTTAAGTGCCTGTTCTTGAGCTTGCTTTTCTTTAGCAATATCTTCTGCCGATTTACCACAACCAACTAATATCAAGGAAAATAAAAATATTCCTATTATTTTTTTCACAGTTTAACCCCTCTATATTAGAAGCTAGACTATAACGAGATTACAAAACTTTACGCAAGTAAGACTTTATAAAGAATAAATAAAATTCTACTTCTGCTGTGTTTGTTATCTATTAATTGCTTCTTCTTTCTGACTCATTCAAGCTTAATAAAATGAAAATTTAAATACTTTTTTACCCATTAGATTCAAGTTGGTTATATAGCTGAAATGAGATTTAATTTCAGCCATATTAAAACTAAGCTTTTGAAAATATTATTTTTTATATTTAATACAATTTGGGGTTAGCTTGTTAATTTTGTTGTAGTGAAATTTCAGCATTATCGTGTCACTAGCAGCTTCCTCTAAAACTAGTTGATTAATTGATACTTATAATTCTTAATATTTGCTCGAACTCCCCCTGTTCATTATATAGCTCAATTTGATTTTGCTTATTAATTTTAAAATTCGATTTTTCAATACTATCTACAGTATAGATTCCCGTTTCAAAATCACATTGCACAGGATGTAGAGTAGCTGTATTACCTGAAAACTCAACTAAGTTGGCAATTCCATTATTAAGCGGATGCATTGCCCATATACCTTGTAAATCTTTGGGGGTGTAGCCAAAGCTATTAGCACTAAACATTGACATGCTGACTAAAAGAAATGAAGTAAGGGATTTTTTTAATAAAGTTAATTTCATATTGATATGACCTGATTTAATCATTTTTGCCTAGAAATTTGAGATATTACAAGATGTTTATATAATCTTTATTTCGTTAGCTTTTTAAAGTACTGCACTATTCTAACTTCTATAGATCTGTTCTAAAAATAATAGTTTTTGATTTTGCTCTATTTTTTACACAAAACCTTTTCCTAGTTTTAGGAGAAGTTAAAAATTATCTTCTTATATTGTTTATAACTTAAATAATTTAAATCTTAAAAAGAAAAAACCCCGAAACTTACGTTTCAGGGCTTTTCACGAATTTTGGTGGAGATGGCGGGAGTTGAACCCGCGTCCGCCAGCATTACGCTCGAGAATACTACATGCTTAGATATCTTCTATTGTTTTAACACCAAGTGACCCGACGAATAGGGTACAAGGTATGATAAAACGATATAGGTGTCCCTTGACTTAGCTCCTTTGTCGCTGCTGTGTTGCAATGGTATCTTGCTTTAAATGAGGGAAAAAAATTAAAGTTCTCTTGTAGCACGAGGGCTGCTTATATGAGGATTTGAATACTAGTAAATTAAATTTTTAAAATAAATAACAGTAGTATATTTTTATAAAATAAACAATATGTTATATAAAAATCTAAATTAAACACTAGATAAAACAAATGATTAGTCTTACTGCTATTACTACTGTATTGGGGGCCTTAGTTCCTTTAATGGTTGCGTATATTTCATCGCGGCATAACTTTAAAAAACATCCAAGATTAGAGTTTAGCGAAAGTATTGAAGCTGCTAAAGAGTTTGATGCAATTGTAATTTCTACTGAATCACAGTTAGTAAAAGATCGTGTTGCTCAAAAATTGACAATGAAAAAGAATATCAATTTTCTAGAAACACAGTATTTCTATAGCTATGTAGATATGGAACTTTGGGTTGAAAGATATGTTGAAGTTCGGAAATACATAGACCCAATTATTGATGAGAATAATAAGATTGTGGACTTAAAGAATAAATATACTATGACAAAGAGGATCCTATTTTTATGCATGTATTTTTTCTTTGCTATTTTAGCCATGATCCCATTCATGTTTCTAAAGCATTATCTAGAAATCTTGCAGCGATCTATTGATACTATTAGCTTTTTAATAACATTTAATTTAATAATTTGGCCAATTCTATTTGGTTTTATAGCCCTAGGAGGTCTTTATAAAGCTAATAAAATATCTGATGCTTATAATTTTTTAAAGAATTTTGAACATGAAAGAATAAAAGTTGAGGAATAGATAATTATGGGATGACTAGCAAGATGAAAAATCCATATCCCATTAAATGAAAAGAGCTCATTAGAGCTCTTAGTACTTACTACTTTCAATAAATTTTAGAAAATTAATTAATGCTAATTTATCTTTAATGTTAACTCCTATTCCATGCTGTGTAGGATTTTTCACACAATCGGACTCACTAGAGTGTGGGAATCGAGCAAATGCTGTATTCATATTCCCTTTTTCCTCAAAACTAAACTCAACTTTCTCTAGCTTTATTAAATCTTCTTTAAATTTCAGAAAAGATGGATGTATCATAAGCCTCGATGGGACTTTTTTTCTTTTTTGACTATCTTTTAAACGTTTAATATAAATATATTGACCATTCTTTAATTCAAATTCATGAGCATATTCACGAGTATTAGTTTGTTTATAGCCTAGCTCTGTCATGAGCTGATAAATTTCCTTACAGGATAAAAAAGTCATTTCATTTAACCTAAATATTATTTTAAGGTATTTCTCTAACGTACCAAGGAAAAAATTCTACCAAAGTTAGATATCTCAATCTATCACAAAAATTAAGATAGGAGTTTAAGGTGCTAATCAAATATCTTGATATATTTATCATAACCGAAATTATCATACCTTTAGTATGAGTTTCTGCCTTGTACGCTCATCTAAATTAATGGCAGGCATTAAAATTATGTAAATTACAAAAACGCAATAATCGCGTTACTTAATCAAACATCATAGTTATTTTTATAATTTGTAGCTATAATCAAAGTGATTAAGAAGGTCCTGAGACTTTGGTCTTTGAACTAGTTCGCTGGGCAACCTTCATATAATTAGTCATTCTAATCGCAAATTTTACTATTTGATAATACAAATAGTCTCTGAATTTCAAGAATCTCAATTTTACCTGATTTAATCCATAAAAGTAATTTATCAACCGGCTGTTGATGGACAGAATACTTAGTTACTTTTAATTTTACCTAAACTTAAACAAAGAATTCTATAAAGCTATGGATTTTAAACAATTAGATTAAAAATATCTTTACTACTAAATATTCGATATTTTATCTTGAAATTTAATTAGAATAAGCGCGTTGTTAATCAGCAGAATAGAACTTCAAAAAATGACATTCTATTAAAAGTTATAGCTAATATTTACTTAGTAAAATCAATATAAATCATTACAACACATTAAATTTAAAGTCACTATCTTTATTGCGAATATATTCAAGTCTAGCAATCGATATATCAGCAATTTTTTTATAACCTGCTGAATAGGCTAAATGACTAGTTGGTATTTGGTCAGTAGATTCCATCAGTATACATTTTCGATTTGCGCAGTTCATTTTATTTAACTCATAAACTGCATGTGCGGTTGTAGCTGAACCCGCAAAAAAATCTAAAATCAATGCATTTTCCTCACACATTCCATCAATAATTTTTTTAATAAATTCAATCGGTTTTGGTGTATCAAATATCTTCTTACCAAAAATACTTGTGATTTCGTTAGTTGCTCTCTCAGTATAAAAAGAAGGGTCATTCCAAATTGTACGCATCTTTTTCCTTTTCTGACCACTCTCTTTTCCCGCATAATTTTTAACGTAAATTACGCCATTTTTACTTGAATATAATTGCCATATACGCTCTCTTGTAGTTGTCTCACCCCACAACCATCGGCGGTCAACTCCCTTCGAGTCCTGTGGTAAAACTTTTTCCCACCCTTCACGAGGGTCAACTGAAACCTCGCCAGTCTCAAGATTTGCATAAAGTGGAAAAGCCATTAAAGGTCTATCACTTTTAAGACTACCTTCTCCTTTTTTTCTAAACAAACCATCTATACGGTATTGTCCATAAGCATCTGCTTTATCATAAATTGTATCTTCATCAGATTCTCCTCTTAGCACCGTCTTATTTGACTTACCATATATAAGTAAATACTCATGAGTGGATGCTAAATTCTTTTTACTACCCTTCCCATTTTTTGAACGGCAAACAACAATATTGCCAATAAAATTTTTCTCACCAAAAATTCTATCCATTAGAATTTTTAAATAAGGAAATTCGTAATCGTCTATACTAATTGCAATAACACCACTTTCTTTTAATAACTCACGAACGATTACTAATCGCGGCAGCATAAATTGTATCCATGCTTCATGAGAGCCAAATAAACCTACTTCCAGAGATTTTCTATTGTCAGCATAGATAAAATTTGAACCTGTATTGTAAGGTGGGTCGATATAACACAAATCAACTATTTCACTTCCATTTAAGAATAATTTTTTTAAAGAAATGAGATTGTCGCCAAGGAAAAGAGTGACATCATTTTGCTCCCAATTTATTGATAAATCAGAACTACTATTAAAATCATCTACAGTAGAATCAAAGGAGTTATTAATAGAAAACTCTTGCTGTAACTTACGGATTTTAGATTCAATTACTGATAGCATGTTAACTCCTACTTGGACCAATATTATACCTGAGCCTGCTAAAGAGAAGGAATGTAATGAGATTAAATGCTGAGAATTTAAGTACTACAGAACAATTGGAAGAATTTGATCAATGGCTCACAGCTAAATTAGATAAAATAAAAGATTCAGTAAAGTTTAATTCTGAAATTACATCTCTCTGTAATTGTATATCTATACTTTCTCCTTACTTAAATAACTTCTCCGAGCCCTCTACATGCTCAATCCATAGTCTCGTAACTGCGGTTAAAGAGGCTAGTTTAAAAATGGTTTCAGGAAAAAATTTTAATAATGATGAAAAAGCTATTAGTGGCTTTTATGATTCCTTTTTTAACCTACTTTTTTTGACTAGTGGAGCAACCGATAATAATTTAAAGAATCATTTTTTAATCAAACTACATGAAGATGGCATTACTCCCCTAATACCCAAACGTGTCGTAGTAAAAAAACAAATAATATTTAAACTTAATAAAATTCCCTCTACAACAAAATCTGATTTTATGGCTCATAGTTTAGCCAGCTGTTTGGTTGGAACACAGTATCCTCAACTTGTGAAAACAGAACCTTTTTTTGATCTTGATATCTATTTGAGAATCTTTTTAGAAGAATATATCAAACTAATTATTGAAGATGAGGAAGACCTCTTACAATTCTGGGCTATATGTCATTCTTATATTCAGTTATCAAGCAACCCAAATGGCATCAATCTTGGAAAGTACCTATTAAACTCATGCACTATTTTTAAAGTTAGAGGAAGTGTATCTGCATCTGGAGGTCATATCACAGAATCCCTCCTTCGTGAGAAATTAGAAAAAATTGGTCTAAGAGCTAATATTGACTACAATAACAATGACGTAAAAATTGGCGATGATGAAGTCGTTGAAGATGGAAAAAGAAAGAAGAAAACTCGCGCCTATGATTTTGTAATTCCTTACCAACTAGAGAATTGGGCGCCTAAACCAAAATTATTTATTCAATCACAATTCTATGCGGGTGATTCAGGTAGCGTATCCCATAAGGTAGTTGATCAAACTCAAAGTTCAAGAACATTTACTTTAACAAAATATCCAAATGCAAAATTTGTGGAATATCTAGATGGCGCGGGTTATTACGCCTCTCTTCGGGGAGATCTAGAACACATGCTATCATTCAGTAATACTGAATCTTTCTTTCAAGTTAAAAGTATCTTAATCCGCTTAAGAAGAGAATTTCAAAAGATTGATTTTCTAACTGGTATTGAGATTCAACATGCCATCCTAGTAAATAAATCTTCAACTAATAGTGATATAAAAAAACATTTAATCAACGAAGGTTATTCAATTACTGAAATAGAAAGATCTATTCAAACTAATCTTGAATTAGGCATGATCGCTCAAAATGAGTTAAATAATTTATATATTCCTGAAGAAAAATTATCAACTGCACGCAGAATCTTAATTTTAGATATAGCTGCTAATAACTCTTCTCCTGTGACATCCAGCGAAAGGTCTAGCCAAAAATATATTCTTGTTCCCGGCTATGGAGCAAATATAGGAATTAAAGAGTCTGAATTATCTGAATTAGCGTGCAACATTTGCAAAAATATTGTTATCGGACCTACGGAATTTATTGAAGATATTGAATGGCTATTAGATGAAGGAGTATTCCAACGATTTTAAAGATTAAGCTATATGTAATATTTTCTTTGAAAATTAAATTAACTCATAAAATACAATTAGTTACTTAAAATCATCTTTTAGGAGAATTTACAAGCAAAAAAGCCCTAAAACTTTCGTTTCAGGGCTTTTCACGAATTTTGATTGAGATGGCGGGAGTGAACTAAATGTTTAAATTAGTAATATTCACAAACTCTCAAAACTTAATTGGTATCTTCAAAATTCAACCCCGTTTCGGCCATGGTATTAGTTGGTTTAATATTTTTAGTTCTTATCTACATTTGTGCTAAGTGATTTTATATTTTTGACCATTTCTGCACTAGCCTTTATCAATTCAGTTCCAGCGGCAAGCTGATCCTTAACCAAATCTCCAACTTTATCATTTTGGCTCTGGTCAAGTTCTTTTCCAAAAAATTTAGGAATCATTTCTTTATAAATTTCGGAATGATATTTATTATCCACTTGTCTCAAATAATTGGGTAGTGCAATTAACTCTAATGAAGTCTGATTAGCTTGTTCGTAAAGTTTTCGAAAATGACTAGATCTACGAATAAAAATTGTAGCTAATGTAATAACTATCGAAACAATCGTAAGTTTAGTTATAAAAAAGAAAATTGCTAGCGTTTGAGCCTCTGAAGAGGATTTTTTGATTGCTTTGAAAATTGAAATGATTTGGAAATTTTCGAAGAAATTGTTAGTTATGTAATAGAAACCTCCTAATGTGACCAGCAATAGAACATCATAAACTCGTGCAGTTAATATATATTTTTTAGCAGCTTTTGAATAAATTTCTTCGGTTAACTTTCCTTCTAATGCTTCTTTTGCTGATTGAACATTTTTAACAGCCTCTTCTACCTCAGATCTTTGTCTATTCAAATTCTTCTTGAATTCATCCTTTTCAATAATAAATTCAATACGATCATAAAGATCTTGAACTTTATCAATTTTACTCTTGAAATATTTAAAATCACTTACAGAAATATTTTCGTATTTTTTTAAATCATTTTCATAAATTTCACGAAAAGTCTCATATAAGTTTAAGCCATGATAATTATAATCAATATAATCTGGATATTTTCTAATTAAACTTCGTACCTTATGAGCAAAATTATCAAAAGCTTCTTTTTCTCGCGGTAAATGAATTAAATTAAAACGAATTGGCTCACCTTGTTTTATTTCAGCTGTACGGAATGTAACTTCATCAATATACTTTGAAATATTTGTTAAATACTTTTCAATATCAATTATTTGATTTCTTCTTTTTTTTTCCAATTCAATCACCCTTAAATTTTACACCCATGTTTGGGCTGATAAAGTTTAAATATTTGGCGAAGATGACGAAAATTTAACTCGCCTCTACTTCTAATTTCGTGCCCCTAAACTAGTGATTCTTTAGGCCAAATTTGAATGATAGTTTTAAAAAGATTATGAGAGCGCTCATCAATTTTTTTGACATCCCAAACTTCTTTATTTAAACATTCTCTAGTTCGTTTTAGTGTTGAGTAGTTATCTAAATCTTTACGCTTAGAAGACCAAGCTGCATCACGCAATTTAGAGTTTAATGTACCTTTTATTAAAGCTAAGTTTCCTAATGTCAAAAGCTTATAATTGTTTTGATCAATTAACTCTTTTGTTTCAGGAATATCCCAATTATTCTGCCATTTTTTTGGCATCAGATGCTCTAAAGAAAAACCATCTAATGATAGAACATGATTATCAACTTTAGGGTCACTTAAATCATATAAAGAGATGATATATAAAACTTCACGGGTATATTTATTAATCAATGCTTTATTAAATATCGCATTCCTAACTTGCTCATCACTAGGAAAAATATTAGTATCTTCTTTATAAGAAAGGAGTTTATTTAAAAATAGCGCACTAGTAATAGTGTCCCATTTCTTTATTTCTACCAATAAACTTAAAAATAAATTGTTATAGTTTTTAGTCGTCATCTTACAGATTGTACGTCTTGCTATGTACGATTCTAGAACTTTTAATATCTTTTTAAGTTCTGCTTCATCCTTTACTTGCTTCATAATAAATAGCATTAAAGGCATTATAGTCGTAATGTCGAATTCCGAAGAAATTTGGAAAAAACGCTTTTTATATTCCCCATAAGATAAAGCACGTAAGTCGATTCCATCAGGAATTTGTCGATAGACCTCGGCATGTTGTTTCAGATCTTTTATCAAAGCAACAAGTTCATCCTGATTTTTCTGCTTGATGAGATTTTTATACTCTCTAAATAGCTTTTCAAGCTTTACTGTGCTTTCTTTCGTGATAACAAGATAACTGTATAAAAACAACTCCATAGTTGATCGACGCATACGGCCCGATGTACGATCTGATGACCAAAACTCGATATCATCTTCATTAGCTTCAAAAATAGAATACCAATTCTCTTGATATAGCTTTATTGATTTTTCATTATTCTTGAATAAAAAGTTTTTCAACAGTTCAGCTGTTGTTAGTTTAACACCTTGAGAGTTAATCGTATCGAATATCTCTTGAACATCATCTTTTTTAGATAAAGCCATATGTATTACAGGTAATTTAATTAAAATTGTTTGGACAATTTTTTTAATTAACTGATCTTGAGTATCTATATCTATATTTTTAGAATTCAGATACTTATTTACAGTATTTCTAAAATATAAATAACATCCTAAAACTGTTTTATGCTCTAAAGTCTTATTGAAATAGTCATCCCACTGATCTTTTGGTAATGTTTCAAAAGCTTTCCAATTATTTTCATTATGACTAGCATCAAATAATATAGATTCGAAAAGTTCTACATCTTTTCTACTATGAATAATTCGCGGACACAATTCAGCTTCACTGTCAGTGAAAGTTAATAGAGTTTGTATCCAATTCTTTGTTGCTTCTTTTTGAGCAAGATCTTGAATAGCTTTCAACAGTAAACAAATTGTGGTTAATCGTTGTTGTCCATCCACTAGATCATATTCAATTGCACCAATCTTAGTTGATTCTTTTTGTTGAACTATAATTGTGCCAATGAAATGTTCTGATTCAGAATCATTAGCCTCTTCAGTTTGCTCAATTACACTTTCAATAAATTCCTGCCAATTTTCAATTTTCCATACATATGGCCTTTGAAAGAATGGAATATGATATTGACTGCTCCCCATTAAAAATGACTGAATTTTCTCTTTATTAGCACTTAACATTTATTACCTCTAACTTACTTTCTTTATAAAAAAGGCATAATGTATCTATTAATTAAAAAAAGATGACATAACGTCCCTTAAAATATTTCTACTCATTATAAATAAATCATCATTAGCCACTCTATTAATATTTAGTCTAGAATAATCAAAATATTAAAAACTTACAGCCAATAAAAAACCCCGAAACTTACGTTTCAGGGCTTTTCACGAATTTTGGTGGAGATGGCGGGAGTTGAACCCGCGTCCGCCAGCATTACGCTCGAGAATACTACATGCTTAGATATCGTCTATTGTTTTA
>Ga0209795_10001491_pt1 | contig 14507 bp, 26 predicted proteins | sample AgamicOrMarz_FD_187166 | JGI IMG/M metagenome (GOLD analysis project Ga0209795, IMG submission 187166) | Agave microbial communities from Guanajuato, Mexico - Or.Ma.rz (SPAdes) (version 2) | ecosystem: Host-associated > Plants > Phyllosphere > Phylloplane/Leaf | place: Guanajuato, Mexico...
CGGTGGTCGCAGGATGGAAACGCTGATCGGGGCCGCTTTGGTTTGGTTCCTGGGGAATAAAGATTTAATTAAGTTGCTGGCCGCCTTTTGTTCAGGTCTTGGCGTAGTTGCTACGTCCTTTACGCTCTGGCACAGGACAAGGGAGGGTGATAGATACAATGATGGACATTTCTGATATTTGGGACTGGAATTTTTTCTGGAGCATGTGGAAGAACTTCATGAAAACGGGTTCCAATTTTGTCATGGTCGTGGTTGCGGTCGTCGTGGTGGGTATGCTTATGGCGGCTATTGTTAACGCCGTGAAAGGTAGGAAAACATGACCTTACACCCGATTGCAGACCCGACACTAAACTATCCGAAAAGTTTTTTTGACCAGGATCGCATGACCGAGATTTTCCAAGTTACTAAATATTTCATCAAGTACAATATGCCGATCATCATGACGATTATTGCGGTAATCGTTGCGGGCATGGTCTTGTACGTAGTCATTGATATTTTTCACAACGCGAATCGTAAATCACACGATGAAGATGATGATTTCGAATATTACTAAATGAGTTCAGGGGAAACCCTTCTCTATATAAAAAATAAAACATTTCCAGGGAGGAATTTTATTATGGCAGCAGCAGCAGCAACAGTAGATTTATCGGGGGTTACGCTACCTCTAACACCAGCGGATGGTTTGTCCGCAGCGTCCGGTTTTATGGGTCTGTTTGGTGGATGGACAGCAATCGGGATTGGTATTTCGTTCGCGTCGATCATCATCGGGTTCATTTTCTGGCTCGTTAAAAAAGGTAAGTCAGCAGCCGGAACCAAGTAAAATACGAGCTTCATAAATAGCCCAGACGATCCACTGTCTGGGCTATTTTTACAGAGAGGACAAACGCGATGAAAAAAATAGGGTTAACACTGTTAATTATTATGCTGCTTAACATTCCGGCGCTGGCTTTTGCGGCTGTGCCAAAGGGGAATATCAAAGTTCCAGACGGTGGTTTTGAGGTTACCATCCCCAAAGGCACGTCAGGCACATTTGCCGCTAAGACTTCGGGGGGAGGTACCAAGTTTGTACCGTCCGAAGGTGGAGGGAAATACTACATAGCCAGTATACGTTTTAGGGTCAAAGGAGCTTTAAGCAGCAAAGTATATGCCACGGTGACGTTTGGCGATGGGTACAAAATGAAAATAACCAGTTCGACGGATGGGGCACCTGTAGACGTTGGCACAACAGCGTTCAGGGCACATAAAAGCAAGGGTGTATCTATATCCCTTACGTCCGATGGTAGCACCGAAAAGTTTCTTAAGCTGGCCGAATACGGGTTCCTGCCGGATGCGGAGCAAGGAGGGACTACAAGCCCCCCGATACGGGCGGTGGAGGACAAACAACGCCTACACCGCCAACAGGTGGCGGTGGTAACACCGGAGGCGGTTCAAGTGGCGGCGACACAGGTACAACAGACCCTGGCGGTAACGACTCAGGTGGCAGCGATGATGGAGGAACCACCGATCCAGGAGACGACAGCGGTGGCGACGATGGGGGAGCTTCACAGCCTGCCGAGTGTGACCCATGTGAGAACATAAAAAAGGCTCTGGAATGTCCAGACTGGGACAGGCTTATGGGACAGCTCACCGGAGCTATTGAAAGGGCAATTCCACCGCCGCCAGATTGGGATGATGTAGCCAATAAGATCGGTGCGGCTACGATCAATCATCTGTCGAATTATGTCGGAAGTGTACCGGATGCACCAAGCCAGGAAGAGATAGACCAGGCAACAATTACCCCGTTGCCGTTTCCCAACATATCCACGCCGGAGCAAGATACGCTTATTCCAAAGGTTCCAGGGGAATTCGAAAATGGGCCGGTCAAATTTGACATTGCCAGCACTCCTGCTGTTGAGACAAAAGACGAGTCAAAGCCCTTTGTGCTGTCTGATCCAAAAGACGGCATAGACAGCGTGGACGTAGATAAGCCGAAAAAAATGGAGCTGGAAGAACCACCAGTTCCGAAGAAAATCATTTTCGACATACCGAAGCCAGCAACGCCGCCAACGACAGTCGAAGTCCCTAAGCCTGGGAAAATCATTTTCGATATACCCAAGCCACAGAGCCAAACCGTTGATACGCCAACGCCTAAAGGGGCAGAGGTCGAAATTCCAATACCGAAATGAGGGGAGGGAGGGAATTGAGAAAAGTCACTTTAGTGATGTTGGTACTTATGTTTGTTATACCTTGGACGAATGCTTTTGCTGCATCTACAAAAGTTGATGTGTTAAAAGGTGTCGCGTTTAATGCCCTGAATGGTTCTGTATCTGGAATAGCAAATATTACGGATGATAATGATTCAACACGCGCTACCTGGAACACTAATGCGACATTGGAATATCGTTTTCCTAATCCTGTTGATTTGTTGGACGGTTCATATATTACAACGTCCGCGGCTCTTGGTACGGCATTTGTACTCTATGATGCTGCGGATAAGGAGATTTATAGGCGTTCTGTAACGGCCGGAACGTTTTATATTCCTGCTCTTTTAAACGTTGCTAAAGTCCGCATTATTGGTGAGTACGTGGGTGGCTTTGGGGGTTCTGCCGTGTCATCTTTGCGGCTGTATAGTTTTCCAACGAACCCGAAGGACACCAATCTAATTTTGGGTAAGGGATTGGTTATCACGAATAGCCCGGACTTTCCGACCGGGACCATTGCGAATGAATTTACAAATGGTAAAACCAATGATAGTCCGGTGTTCAGGGCACAAGGTACGAGGTATAACTATACCTTTCCTAAGCCTGTCTATTTCTCCTATGTGAAGTTCTATACCCCTGTGAAAATTGGGGCGGTGCTTATTGGCCCGGATGGTGGTGTGCTTGCATCTAGTACAACGATCGGAGGGACAAGTCCGCAAATACTTTCCTTTGATTTGGACAACGTGGCTAAAGTCTATTTTTTTAATCCGAACACGAATGCGGTCGTGTCGGAAATAGAGGCCTATGGTAGAGCTTCGGAGTTTAATCCAGATAGCTCATTATTCGTGATTAAGGGGCTTAAATATGATTTTGTTGGGTTGAATAAAGATTTCCAGTTATCTTGGGAGCCTATCAGTTCACCTTATTTTGAAGAGTACCGTGTCTACCAAAACGGGAATTTATTGAAGGCTGGTAAGAATAATTACGCTATCATCACGAATCAGCAGCCTGGCGAAAAAAACACGTTTAAAGTTTCTTCAGTTGATATCTACGGCAAAGAATATCCGGCTGCAACCTTGACCTATACTGTGCCGCTGCCGGACAGTACACCACCGTCTGTACCTAAGTTGTCGGGGAGTGCCGGCAATGGTATCGCTAACTTGGAATGGACACCAAGCCCCGAAGATGATTTGGCCGGATATACGATTTACCAGGACGGGAAGACGACACGTAAAGTGGGTCAAGGAAATAAGGCAGCTATAGACGGTCTTACTAACGGTAAAACCTATAGGTTTTCCGTAACAGCCTTTGATACCAGTGGCAATGAATCAGCCAGGAGTAACGAGGTTGAGCTTGCACCAAAGAGCGTAATAACGGAGACAGAACAAGAAACAGGGCCGGACTATTTGCTGGTGAAATGGACGAAGACAGAAGGAGCTACAGGATACCGTATCTATCTTAACGGCCGTTTGATTGGCAGCGTTGGGCCTACGGTTTTTGAATATAAGATTACCAGGGCAATGGGGTACATTCCTGGTGCCATATCCAACAAAGCCGAAGCCAGGGCGATATTAGCTGATGGTTCAGAGGGAGGCAGCAACAACCCTACGGCTCCAGTGCTTGAGCTTGCAGATGGATATGGTGTGGGGGATGCATTCAAGGCAGGCATAGAGTTTGTTAAGCTGCTGAACGGTTGGGTGCTGATAGCTTTAGCTATTATCCTGGCAAACATGATCATTGGATTTCTTTATCTGCTGAATAAAAAATACAAGATTACACAAAGGGGATGATTATATGTCGACTCTGGAGTTATTCCAGTTCGCGGCCAAGCAATTCGCGTACATATCCGCGCCATTGATCATATTTACGGCAATTATGTATTCGGATCGGATCATTCATGAGTTGTTTGCTATTGTCAATAAAACTCGCAAAAGTTTACCTCGATGATCGGTCAGATCCTTAGATCATCTTGGACGTTTTTTGAGCGGCTGCTTCACCGGCTCCTGGATCGGATATCTTACTTGTTGGGCATCATGTTCCAGGCGTTGTTTGATTTTTTGCGTTTCTTGTTGCGGCCCGTATTTGTGGTTATAGCCCTGGTACTTTACCTGGTCTATAAAATCGCCATGATTGCGTGGCTGCTGATACAAGTTTTCTACATGATCGGCAAAATCATAGTCGCCATTGTGAAAGGTATTTTTGTCACCTTGGCCGGATTTACTTACGTTGCAAGATCGCCAGATGATGGCGTTTGGTCTCCTATTATCCGTAATGTAGCCCAGGGCCTTAATTACTTCCAGATCGACACACTATCCTATGTGCTACTGTTTTTAATTTGGTTTACGGTGGCCTGGGGAGTCATTCGGATCATCGGCAGTATTCAGATGGGAGACTGATTCTATTGAATAATTTTAGCGGCATACAGTTGCCGAACGATGTACGAAGTTCTTTGCTTTCCGGCCTGGAATTTATCGCTTATTTCGGGCCTTGGGTTGTTATTATTTTGGGATTTATATTTCTGCCATTTATCCATTTGGCGCTTGTTCAGATCGTCAACGAGGGCAACAAAACGGCCAAGACTACGGGTGGCCGGAAGAAATCTGCAGGTAAAAAACCTGCAGGTAAGAAGAAGGCTGCTGCAGGTAAAAAACCTGCAGGTAAGAAAACAACGAAAAGCCGCAGCAGCAGGAGTACGGGAGCTGCTAAACAGCCACGAAGGAAGAGGGAAAAGCTTCCTACCATCGAGATTCATCTTGAAAGAGATGCAAGAACTGGCCGGACGATCCGAAGGGAAATATTCCATCATGTGGACGGTACTAAGACCGAAACGAGGGAGTACGACGACGATATAAAGCTTAATCTGCCACCACTTAAAGCCATACAGGGTGGAAAATCCGGACGATAAAAAAGTGGCCAACTCATTCCGGAAAGTGAAAACCGAACATTAATCGGATCCACGAACTGCCGGCTAACACTTATTTCCGAACAATGAGGTGATGGAGTGTATGAATACTTCTTGCCGACTGGCTTACGTAATGCAATAGATTCCATCTTTGCGCCGCCGCTGGAGTTTCTGACGATGGCTAGGGACTATCTAAACCACGTTAGCCAGGTTGCAGGACATGGCATTAACTTAAACAACTATTTCGTATTTTTCGGATATCTTCCGGCATCGATGCAAGCCGTTGTAAATTCGCTTTTAGCGGGCATCGTTATCCTGGGGATACTCCAGGTCATTAAAGTTATTTTAAGGCTATATTACGCCATCAAGGGCGGAGCTCAGTGGTGGTAAGAAGGAGGTAGGACATGGAAGGTAGTGTATTCAGTTATTTTTTTGCGATTGGTTCAGGCTTGGCCCTGGGGATCGCTTGGGTCACGATGTTGTCGTTTTGGCTATTCAACAAAATGAAGAATAAGGGAGCTAACAAAAATGCGACTGTTCGGAAGTAAAAATGAAGAAGTGGAATATTTACCGCAGGATGTGTTGGTTGTACTCCAGAACGATGGTACAGCGGCCATAGCGCCGATTACAGACATCAACGACGAACGAGTATATGCAGAGTCTATGGACGGCAATTATGCCGTTCCAAAGGCCGACGTGAAGGCGTACACGGGGCCGAGGGGCCGGATATTTATGTATCCAACGATAACCGAGAATGTGGAGGACTGTCAGCGGATCGCGGCTCTGGAGCGAAGTACGGTTATGCGTCAGATTACGCATTTTGCGCCGGAAGTCGCGGAGGAAGGTCGTAGGCTGCCGCTTGGTAAGATTATTCTAATTGGTGGAGGGATTCTGTTTTTCTTAATCCTGGTTATCTCAATGGTGAGCAAATGAGTACACATGACAACGCAGATAAGATACAGTCCGTCATAAACGATGATTTGTTTCCTAACGTGCAGCATGTCAGCGATGTTAAGCAAGTCCTGGCGTTTATGTCTGACTACGCCGCACCGTTTTCGGAAGACCAGGTTCGGGCGCTGCTGCTCCTGGAAAGCATGGGCAATAACACGAGGCTGCATCCAGATGGCAATCCGTACAAGACAATCATTAAGCAGATTAAACAAGAGTTTAAAAAATCCGTGGCCAGACCAGAAACATTCCTCAGAACGATTGAGGAGCTTATACCAAAGCCGCCTAAGCCGATCATAATGGCTGATGGACGCATGGTTAAGGGTGGAAGGGGGTAACGGCCTATGCCGCATATAATCGGGATTATGGGTAATCTAGGCGTGGGTAAAACGACAATGGCCAGCATGATGGGCTGGCTGTACAAAGGCAAGATTGAGAAGCTTGGAGGATCGGCCAAGCTGTTTGCAAACTATGACCTTAAAGGCGCGGAACGTATCAAGGTTGCGGAAGACTGGTTTAAGGTGGCTGAAGCTCACGGTTCTGTTTGTATATGGGACGAGGCGCATAGGTCATTTAATAGCCGGACAGCGCTCAAAAGTGACAACATTATTGCTACGGACATCCTGACCTTTGCGCGTAAGATGGCTAGTGTCCAAATATTTGCAACGCCGAGTGTCAACCGTCTGGATAGTCGGGTACGCGAAATGCTTGAAGTTTTGATTCACATCCGGCCAGCCGGAAATAAGGGGATGCACATAGATTATTACGATTTCCAAGCGGATAGCTACGGCCGGATGGGGAAGTTGATCCATTCCCGTTTTCTTTCGTCCGGCATGGTAAAGAAGATTCATGCCCTTAACTTATTTGATTCTCATTCCTTTGTTGGAGGCTTTCCGCTGCCACGCACGGAACGAGCTGCCGCAGAATTTATGGATAAATTAGAACAAGTACACAATGAAGCCAGGAGGGGCAAACATGCCAACCATCGTACCAGCCAATAAAGTAAAACATGATCCGCAGGAGCTGCTGTTTCAATTTCCATCCATACCAAAAGTCCGGTATACGAGATTAAGCCAGGAATATTATTTTTGGCGCCAGGTGCAAAATGCTGAAAGCATAGCCGCTATGTTTGGTAGGCTACTGATTCCGGCGAGCTGCATGCACTGGCAGCGTAAAAATTTATTTGAATCTCGACGTGTACAAGTTGGCCGGAACTGTTATTACGTCTTAGAAAAAAAAGAACTGACGAAAGTGGAACAAGCTAAATATATGGCTATAGTCAAAGAAGTGGAGTCAATAGAAGCGGAGGAAGTAGTATGACGAAAGGTGAAAAATTAGGTAAAACGATCGTATGGACGGTGGAAATTCTAACGTTTATAGCGCTTATGGTTGCTTTTGTGTTTATGGCCGTGAAAACACAAGAAACTTTTACACCGGATCAAATGGACGTTTTCCAGCAGATAATGAACACAAAAATGAAAGTGGTTATAACACCGTTTATTTCTCTAGCGTTTGCTATGTCTGTGTTGATTGGATATTTAGCATTGAACGTTCAGCGGTGGGAGCATCATTCTAAAATCAAACGCTTGAAACTTAAAATACAAGAGCTTGAAGGTGAACAGCATGAAGAATAAGCTCAAGAAATTTATGGACTCTACTCCTGGAATGCTGATAATTTGCCTAGCTGAAATTGCTATATTTGCAGTCCTGGTGGTGTATGGTTATAACTATTTTTCTGGAAAATTGTTTGCTGGCATGACAGCAGCGCAATATCATCAAGGCATGCATTTATTTAACGAGATTGATAAACCGGATTCTATCGTATTTAGACAAACAATGCTGATGCTTTTTGGAAGCTTAGTGACGGTTGGACTTGTTACAAGTATGCACCTTATAGGCTTTTTTCATGAGCTGGACAAAAAGAAACTAAAGAAGAAAATAAAAGAGCTTGAAGCCTGCCAGGAATGACCCTGGTAGGTTTTTTTGTGCCGGCATTCTTGAAAAGTGTTGCATTTTTCAATTTGCTGAAGTAAAATGATTTTAGAGGCAAAAATCAAGTTCGCTGAAGCGAATTTTTGGAGGTCTGAAAAATATGAAAACTTGGATTGTTAAATTTGAAAGCTTCAATGGTGCTAGTCGTTATTACTATGAAAATGTATCAGCACGTAATGAAAAGGAAGCAAGGAAAAATGCCACGAAGTTAGTTTACCGCCACGATGATCGTGATGTTATTGTTGAAGTGAAAGAGGATCATTCTGTTTCGGGGTGGATGCAATGAGACACCCACATTTTCACAGCAAGAACTACGGAGGGGCACGGCCAGGATCTGGTCGGAAAAAAATTGGAGAGTCCAAACCGTTGCGTATCACGTTGCCGGAAAAAGATTGGGAACATATTGACGGTCTGATTGCGTCCGGCCGAGTGGCATCCTATGCAGAATATTTCCGCGAGCTGCACGAATCTTCTTTAACAAAATTTTTGGAGGTGTAGGCGATGGGAGATAAGGAAAAAGCTTTACAAGAGCTTGAGTCCTTGCGTGGTCAGGTTTCGGATCAACCTTTGGATATTATCGTAGCGGAGGTAAAGAGGGTTTTTGATCGAGGGTTCGGATATCCGTCTGTGTATATTGATGTGGATAGGGAATATCCAGAGACGGAATATTCAAAAATCTTGCATCTGGAATATATCATCACTGTCGTGATCTCTTTTCAGGGAAGTGCAGACTTTACTAAGTTTGTTAAATATCGTGGAAGAGATGAAAAGGTCACTGAATATCATTTGAAGTCTGATATGATTGATTGGTTGTCTGATGCAAAACAGAAGTACCATGATGAATTGCAAGATGAATTGCAAGCGAAGCGAATAGTAAATAAGTCTAGCAAAAAACGCTAGACGGTGGTAATATTTTCTTAGATAAATAAAAAGGCCACGTTTCACGGCGGCTTGAGTCTGGACAACTCTCGCTGCTTAACCGATCAACACATCGGAGAAACAGGGCGCCGGGAAAAGATAACCAGGTGAGAGCAATCACCTTGTAATCTTGTTTACGTGGGCTTTGTACCACTATTCTACTGTATCCATGAGATAGATTCAATGGGAAAGTGAATGAATAGGTGCAAATCTTACGAATATAAAAGGCCCCCTGATTGCTCTCACTCCGAGAAGCGTCAGGGGGCCTTTTATATTTAACTGGTGCTAAAACGCCGTATGCAGCCGTCCAGGGCGCGTACAAAGGTTTTTCGTAGAGGTTGTAGGAGATATATCTCCTACTTATACCTTGTTGCGTTTCGTCACCGGAAACATTTGGATATGATTGTCAATTTAACATCGTAGCCCTTCGGAGTAACAATGTACTGTAAATAGTTTGAATTTGGAAATATTTGGTTGGTGGCCTAGCCCACCATTTAAACCCGATTTTTGAAGGAGGAATAAGCTTGCTTGATCTTACTAATGAGGAAAGCATTGAAGTTGAAATGGCACTACAAATTCATATCCGTATTTTGGAAGAAAAAATAAAAAATTTTGAGAGTAAACCGAATGATGATGTTTTTCAAAGAATGCTTGAGCATGCAAAAACGCATTTAGGATATGCAAATGCCGCTCTCGCGAAATCAAGAAAACAAATGCTGTTGTGAGGGGAAGTTTTTGATGGAGGCTGTTTTGCAATTCGGGTTGAGTGTTTTTGTCGGTTTGTTGATTGGTGTCGCTGGCGGTAAGATTTTTAAATTATGGTAGACTGTTGTGAATTATTCATATAGTGAAAAATTTAGAATAGGCTGGTGCTGCTGGAGTTTTGGCGCTTTTGACCTTGCTTTTTAATGGGGTTAATGAGCTGATTGCGACGAAAGCAGCACCAGACCCCAGAAGGTATAACATGGGGTCACGGTGGTCTTTATCTATACCCACTAAAGCCGCTCTACACAAGGGTTTGCACCCATCACACAACGTAAATGATAGAAAAACGTATGAAATCACGAGTATTCTTTCAAAAAAACAGGGTTTTATAAGGTTTTTTAGGAAACTAATTGCGGTGTTTTCGAAAAATGCGAGTTCAGGAGGAGTTTTTATGCCATCAAGTTACACAAAAAAAGCAGGGTCTAATAGAGGGAAGAAGAAATTTGCTCCAGACCCTTCACGGTTTGTTTTTAACGTCGATACTCTTTGGTACACATACGACGCCTGGAATTACGATGAAGTCATGGCTTCCGGTTTAATGCAAACATTGATCGAAGGCAAGGAGAATGCAGAAGAAGGCCAGCCAGACGTTATCCAGGTCAAGTTGCGTGCCTATGAATATCCTGCTACCTTTCAAGTCGAAGCTGGAGGGCAGCGGCCTATATATGCTTACCAGGTACGTAACCAGGACATGGCGATTTTTTTCGCGAAGAAGCGCCGCAATGACGGTACTTTTCCGATTAAGGTACAGATAAACCAGTTTAAGCTGTGGGAGCTGGGCGCACGCGATGCGTTTTTGGAATCGCTGGAGGTACTGACTGGATTGGGTTTTGCCTATGAGAATAGCAAGCCCAATCGGATTGACTTGTGTGTGCATTCAGACCAGTTTCAGTGGACACTGTACGATTTGCAAGATATGGAGTATCCACGGAACGTGGCAGACGATAACAAGCCGGATGTGCTACGAATAGACCCGTTTACGGGGGTTTTTGAAACGGCATATTTCGGGGATCGTACCAGGCTGCAATTGCGCATTTACAATAAATCCGTGGAAATCAAGAAAAAGGGAAAAGACTATTTCAACCAAATTTATCTAGATAAAGGTATGGACCCGGATAAGGTTTGGAACGTTGAATTTGAAGTACATAGGGACTGGCTCAAGGGGCTGGCGAATCATGAAACGGGCGAGGAAAATGTATTCGATAGCATGGATTTTCTTTTGCGTCTGGATGGCTTGTCCATGCTATGGTCGCACTTGGTCGGGAACAAATTTACACATAATTCCGCATTTTGGAAGGTTCTGAGACAGGGAGATCCGCACCAGTTTGCGGAATGCAGGGATCATCTCTTTAGGCTACAAGACATAGATACGACCAAGGAAAGGGAAATTGCCCAGATCCGTGGGCGGCTGCAAAAGCTTATTTTTACCGAGGAATTGGAAGAAGATGCAGATATGATGGTTGAAGCGATGAAGGTGTTTCAAACTATGGTTCATGACTACGAGCAGGACAAAAAAAAAAATTTTGAAGATGATGTTTTGCAAAAACGAAGGCTCTACATGGATACGAAACTGTTAAAAGCAGAGATGGCAGAGAAACGTAAAACGACGAACAAAATGGAGCTTTTGAATGAATTGCTTACTAAATCGAAGCTGCATAATATCGAAAAGGTAATAGGTGAAGATCAAGCGGTTCTGTTGCAGAAGAAAGAGCCGATAAGTGAACCTATCATGCCGGAAGTTGAACCTTTGCAAATGGATGAAGAAGAACGACAAATGTTGCTTATGGGTAAGCAGCCGGACGGAACACAAACGGAAGAAAGTATATGGAATGCTTATGTGCAGCTTAGTTCGGCAGATCGTCTGGAGCTTGAATATAACGTGTTTCCAGATGGTTTGCCTGGCTGGTTCGCCACTAAAAAATTCAAATTTGATGAAAAGGAATTTTCCAAAAACAAGAAGCCGAAAAAGCGTGTTCTTGCAGAGGATGAAGTAAATCAAGGTATACAAGTCGGATTTGACTTTGTAAAAGAAACGGCCCTCTGATCGTGGGGATCGGAGAGCCAACGTTAAAAGATTGATTGCTGACAGTATATCATATGGGAGCGTGCATGAGAATGATTAATAGAGATCGTATAGAGAGAAAAACGAAAGTCATGGCCGAATCGAAAAAACGTTCTGAAAAATTTGTCCAGGATATCCGGCGGGTAGAAAGTGAACGGGAAATGAACTTACTGGCCGCTGGTTATATGTGTGGGTTCGTGGATGGGACTTTGGAGAATGAAAATAGAAAGGGGTGAAGGTATGTTTTTCTTGGATGAAGAATCTGCTTCAACACTGCTTAGAGATATGATTATTGGCCTGTGTTTTGTATTTCTTGTTTTAGTTCCTTATTGGCTTAAAAATTGGAACGATATTCTTATTTTGACTTATGGAGGAAAAGAAAAATTGAGTTTTATGTTTTACATCACGAAAGAGTCATATCGGATTTTAGATATTTTAGCTATTGTTTATTTTCTTCCGCTTTGGTTGTTGCAGGGATTTTTTTATGTTGTATTAGTTACTGGAAAATGGATATTCAAAAAAATGGAATTATTTTTCAATATAACGATATTTACGAAGAGAGGAAATAGACAAGAATAAATATGAATGGATCATTTTTTATGTGGCACAGGATGCTGGCATGGAGTGGTATTGTGGCATTAATAGTTATAGCATGTGTTTGCAGATATATAATAAAAAAATGATGCAATGGAGCAGCAGGAAATCAGCCTAGCTGCTCTTTCATTTGACGTTTAAAACGATAGAAGCATATCATAGGCGTAACGGGTTTTTGATAGAGTGGAACACTATGAAGGGACGGTGTATAAACATGAAAACAGGCGATGTAGCAAGTTTTTTAGGCGTTAAGGCCGTTACGGTACGCAAGTACGCTATGGCCTTGGAAAAGGCCGGATATTTGCTAGAGCGTAGCGAAACAAACAACCGGAGCTATACGGAAAAAGACGCTATGGTCATGCGTGAACTCGCTACGCTATGCAAGGATAGCGGTATAAGCGTTGAAAAATCTGCAATGATTGTCACGGCTAGGCATATGCAATTTTTATCCGATATGGAAGCGTCAAATATGCCTGTCGCAAGTGAGGAAAATCGTTATGACAAGCGATATGACAAGGCGATTGAGCTGCTCAAGCAGATGGCAGAGCACAGCCAACAACAGGCCGGAGATATGGCGAGTATGAGGGAACAAATGGAGCTGCAAAGTGATGGTATAGCCGCTTTACAACAGGAATTAGCAGAAACGAAACAGCTTTTAGCGGCTTCACAGGAACGGAAGTGGTGGCAAATCTTTCGCCGCAGTGCGGACAAGCCGGAACAGGGTGGGCCTGATCCAGAAACCGAATGGAATCGAAAGAAGCAAAGGGAGCGCGATATCTACACGCCGGGGCGGGGATAGAAGGAGAGATATATATCTCTTTAGAACGCAGCACGGTATCGATATGTTAACGGCATTTCTTGTTTGGGAGATGCCGATTTTTGTTGTATGCTGAAAAGAAAAAAAAGAAAAGGAGAGGGATGCGAAAGGAAGAGGTTCTTTGGGGCGAAGTAGGAAACCGGAAGGCGAATTAATCAGAAGTATAGGCATTAACCTCAAACAAAAGGTTTTGTGGGAAATACAGAAGGATGGAAATCCAAAGCATGTGATAGAAAAACTAGTAAACGAAAAATATTTGGGTAAAAATACCCAAAATGATATAGACAAGTCCTAATTTTTTTTTTATATTGTTTAAGAGTGGAAAATACGTTCTCATTTTTCGTGTTTCATCCTAGTAACTAGGATGAATGTCCAAACACAAGAAAAATTGTGCGATTTTTCGGAAACGTGCTGCTTCCTAACTATTGTAGGATACAGCACGGTGACAAATAGCAAAAGATGGTCTATTCTGTAGATAACTAAAAACCTGAATAGCAAAAAAGCCCTGTTAGATGCTGATAACATCTACAGGACTTTCGTCGGGAAATGAAAGTTGGTAGCTTTCATTGTCCCATAGGTCGGAGCGATTGAGCCGCTCGTCCCTCAGAACACTTTATGTTATTTTTTCCTGTGTTGCAATAGTAGCAATATGGTAAAAGTTTCTTTAGGTGTGCATTTTTGAGAGATAATGAGGCGCAGCCGCTTATAGGCTGCGCCTCTTTTTTGCGTTCAGTGCGGAGGTGAAAAATGAACCAAAATGAAGCTCCAGCACAACCGGAACCGTCCATTCCGGCGCAGGAGGTACATACAGATTCGGTTGTGCAGCCGGATACGGCTATCCAACAGCCAAACCCACAGCAAGCCGAACCTATTATCATGCCGGAAGCATCAACGGTAACGAAAGATGTATATGTGGTTAACCAGCCTTTGGAACTGCGTAGTCAACAACTGGTGGAGCTTCCAAATGGGGATTTTATCGCTTTCAGCAATGAAATGACTCTAGGGGATGCGCTTGTTAGCGCTGGACTATTTTTAGTCCTGGCATTCCTGGTATTACAGTGGTTGCTTAAACTATCGACGGGGAGAGGATAACTTGTCTTTCATCCATTTAGACCCTAAGTCGACGGCTATTGCGTTGTCGTTTGCGTTGTCTTTACCTGTGGCGGTGTCCATGATGGGCCATTTCTGGTTGGAGGTGGTCAAAGGATGGAAACGCTGATCGGGGCCGCTTTGGTTTGGTTCCTGGGGAATAAAGATTTAATTAAGTTGCTGGCCGCCTTTTGTTCAGGTCTTGGCGTAGTTGCTACGTCCTTTACGCTCTGGCACAGG
>Ga0209795_10001494_pt1 | contig 14487 bp, 14 predicted proteins | sample AgamicOrMarz_FD_187166 | JGI IMG/M metagenome (GOLD analysis project Ga0209795, IMG submission 187166) | Agave microbial communities from Guanajuato, Mexico - Or.Ma.rz (SPAdes) (version 2) | ecosystem: Host-associated > Plants > Phyllosphere > Phylloplane/Leaf | place: Guanajuato, Mexico...
CGTCACGAGCGAAAACGCGAGGAAGTTGACCGGCAGCCCCCAGAAATTGCCGCGCTGCACGCTGCGAAAGCTTTTGCCGTAGCGCGAAAAGTCGCCGAAATTCAGCATCGGCCCGGAGAAGTACGAGACGACCAGCGAGGTTGCCGTGATCATCACCGGCAATACCTGCATGCCGTGATACTTGACGCCGCCAAGGTTGATGCCGATGTTGCGCCAGCCGGCCCGATACACCATGTAGCCGGCCAGAATGAACATCACGACATAAACGGCCGGACCCGCGAAGTCGATGAACTTCTTGATCGTCTCCATGCCGTGCCAGAAGACCAGTGCCTGCAGCACCCACAGCAACATGAAGCCGCACCAGCCGAGCGTAGACAGGCCCATGAAGCCGTGCCGATGAACGTCCGCATAGGGCAGCAATTGCGGGACAAACTTCAGCACGACGATCACCAGCGCGCTCGAGGCCAGATACGTCTGAATGCCGTACCACGCGACCGCGATCAGACCGCGAATCACCGCGGGAACATTGGCGCCGAGCACGCCGAAAGTCGCACGGCACGCAACCGGATACGGCACGCCGTTGGCCTGGCTCGGCTTCGCAATCATGTTGCACAACAGGTTGACGATCCCAATGCCCACCAGCAGTGCAATCAGCACTTGCCAGCTCGTCAACCCGAGGGCGAAGAGACTGCCGGCGAACACGTAACCGCCGACGCTGTGCACGTCCGACATCCAGAACGCAAAGATGTTGTACGCGCCCCAGGTCTGGTGACGCAGCGGCGCCAGGTCCTTGTTGTATAACCGCTCGCTGTAACCGGCCGGCATGGACACATCGCCGGTTGCGTCACCGTCTGCATAAGGGGGGATTGCGGGACTGCCGGGCGCTGCGCTGAACTGAGCCATGATTCCTCCTTGTGATGGAACCGTCGATTGCGAATCGAAGGGCATTGCATTGGCCATGCCAGTTGCGGCTCTGGCGTCTCGCTCGCGCTTCGCGTCGTTCTGGACGAACGAGGCTCGAGCCGCCGCCATGGCCACGCCGCGGTTGTCTCCGTACTGAAGTACTTGTGGTTATCGCATTGCCGCCCTTCCGCGGATGTCCGGCAATGCGTTACTGCATTCGGGGCCCGTCGCGCAGGCGACGGACGTGCGCGCGCAAGCCGGCAGCGCCCGCGCAGGGCCGCCTTGCAACGCTCGATCAATCCGTTCAGTTCAGTGCGGCGCGCACCAGCAACGGGCGCACGCCGGCCGCTTGCCTCAGCTTGGCGCGGACCTGGCTTTGAGTGATGCTTTGAGTGATGCTTTCGGTGATGCTTTAGATGAGTCTTTAGTTGACTCTTCAGGCGAGTCTTTAGATGACGCGTTGCCGGCGCCGTTAAGCGCGCCGAATACTTCGTGCAGATCGGCTGCGCCACGCGCGGGCCGCTCCAGCATTTTCAACTCGACGCTTTGCAAATGGCGCGACATGAGCGCCGCCGCCTCTTTTGCATCGCCGGCGTCGAGCGCGGCGAGAATCGCTTCATGGTCTTCGAACGAACACGGGCTTCGCCCCAATGACTCGTACAACGCTGAAATCAGCGTGGAACGCGCCACGAGTCCGTTCAGGCAGTCGCACAGCACCGTGTTGCCGGTCAGCTGAGCGAGTTCCGTGTGAAACTCGCCGGACAGACGAATCCACGACGAAAAGTCGCGTGTTTCGAACGCCTTGCGTTCGCGGCCGATCATGCTGCCGATGCTCTTCAACCGCCGCATGCCATGTCCGCCGCAGATCTTTTCGACGACTGCCAACTCGATGATGCGGCGCATCTCGAACACCTCGTGCACCTCCTGAAGCGACGGGCTTGCCACAAACGCACCACGGTTCGGTTCGAGATCCACCAGATGATCGGTCGCGAGTTGCGCTAGCGCTTGCCGGATCGGCCCACGCTTCACACCGAACACTTCGCATAACTGCGCTTCGGTCAGCTTCGCGCCCGGCGCCAGCCGATGCTCGAGAATCGCGGCGCGAATGCGCTCGGCAATTGCTTCGGGCTTCGAACTATTTGCGTTGACTGATTCGGTGTCGGACATGATATGTGTCTCGGTATGAAGGTCATAATAGGATGGACATAAAGATTGTCAACAATTTTTGTTGGCATCATCGACAATCTTTGCGGCGGGGCTTGCGGCGACGACAGGCTGCCCGGCTGAAAGCCTTGCAGCGACTGGGGCAACTGGATTCGATATGACGATTGACGTCGCTGGCGCGGCGCATTTTGTCGACAAAATAGTCGAGCGCGGTGGTTTTCGGCCTTCACTGAAAAGCCGCAGTTGCCGACTTGGGCTACGCAAAGGACCGGCGAAAAGGCGGCCTCGCCTGCACCGCTTTGTTAGCGGTCGTTCAACGCAGACAGGGATAATCTGTCAGGGTCAGCTTGAAGCCGTTCGCATCTGCAACCAGGTGCGCGTCGGCACCCACAGGCAGCGTAAGCATGTCCGGCACGTGGCCGAACTGCAAGCCGGTGACGATCGGAATGCCGATCACCGACCGCATCTGATCGATCATGGCTTGCAGGTCATAGCCGTTGTCGTAGTCGTACGACTTGCCGCCCGAAAAATCGCCGAGCACGAGCGCCTGCTGCTCGCCGAGAATACCTGACAGGTGCAGTTGATAAAGCATCCGCTCAATGCGAAACGGCTGCTCGTTGACGTCCTCGACAAACAGCACCCCGCCCTGCACCGACGGAATATAAGGCGTGCCGACGAGCGACGTGAGCACCGCCAGATTGCCGCCCCAGAAGGTGCCCGATACGTCCACCGCGTGCGCTTGCGGCACGTTTTTCGCAATGGTTAGCGTCGGCTTTGTCAGCGCGGACCAGAAGTGCTGCATGGTGAAGTCGCTGACATGTTCGGCACCGAAGTCGCTCATGAGCATCGGGCCGCTGAACGTTTTCAAGCCGGCGCGCGCGAGCAGAGCAAGCTGAATAGCCGTGAAGTCGCTGTGGCCCACCAGCGCGACCGGCTCGCCGCTCAGACGACGTTGCAACCCATCGTAATCGAGGCCGTGCAGAATCCGCGCCGCGCCGTAACCGCCGCGCACGGCAAGGACGATGTCCGGCAACGCGCGGGAAGCATCCGCGAGCCGGTTCAAATCCGCCGCGCGCTCGCCGTCGGTGCCGCCAAAGCGTTGATAACGACGCCGCGTCGCGTCTACTCCTTCCACGCGATGCCCTTGTGCGCGCAGGCGCTGCAACGCGCGGTTGAGCACGTCCGCCTCTTGCGGATAGCCGGAAGGCGCAATCAGGTTGAAGGTACGGTGGACGCTCATCGATAGGCTCTGGTCTAAGTGTTCCGCGCGGTTTGGAGAGCGTTGCGATTCAGGGTGTGCCGGACGGGTCTTTTTCCACGACGACGGCTGCACGTGCCGCCGCGCGTGCTTCGCGGCTCGCACGCCGCCGCTCGGCAAAGAACGACTTCAGCGCAGCGCCGCATTCGCTTTCGAGCACGCCGCCGGTCACCTGAGTGTGATGATTCAACTGCGGGTTTGCGAATGCGTCGACGACGCTGCCGCATGCGCCCGTTTTCGGATCGCGAGCGCCGAACACCACGCGGGCGATGCGGGCGTGCATGATGGCACCTGCGCACATCAGGCAAGGTTCGAGGGTCACATACAGTTCGCAGCCCGGCAAGCGATAGTTCTGCGCGATCTTTGCCGCGGCACGCAACGCGACCATTTCCGCGTGCGCCGAAGGATCGTGCGCGCCAATCGGATGGTTGAAACCTTTCGCGATCACTTCGTCGCCAAGCACGAGCACTGCGCCGACGGGCACTTCACCAGCCGCCCGCGCTTCTTCGGCGGCAGCTTGCGCCAAGGCCATGAACCGGCGGTCGCGGTCAGAGACGGCGGGGTTGGCGGGCGGGTCGGCGGGTGGGTTGGCAGCGGCTGCGAGCGGCTCGGGGGGATCGGACGAGGCGATGGGCGCCGCGGCAGCGACGCCCGGCTCGCCATTTGCGAAGTCACCGGCGATGGTGACAACACCACCGACAGTAACAGGCGGCATTTCCGGCTCCTTTCCTGCCTCGATCCAGTCCAAGTTCGAGCCCAATTTCAAGCCCAAGGCCCCGCGACCAACGACGGGCTCGCTCACTGTGTCCCCGAGCCGGCGACATTCGCGGGAGAGCCTTCCACCGCGGACATATCGCTGTTGGAAGCCCGCTCGGACAAGCGCTCCGCAATCCGGCGGCAATATTCGCGCGGCAGCACCAACGGGCCTCCACGTAACGACTCCAGCGCCATATGGAGTGCCAGCATGCGAGCCTGAAGACGGCAGCGCGTAGCCTGATCGCTCACGGCATTCAGTTCGGCCTGCAAGTCACGCAACGCGCGCAACTGCTCCATTGCGGGGGGCACAAACCCCGCGTTTTTCAAAATCCGGTTGGCGACGCGCACTTCTTCCGGGACCAGAGCATCGTCGTCCAGGGTGAGCGGCGCGCCTGCGCCCGGCAAATCGTCGAATTCGCCACGTGCGGCGGCGGCGGCAATACGCTGTTCGACTAACGCATCAAGCAATCTCATCTGCAATCCACTACGTTGCGGCCCAAGCATTCTATCAGGGAGCGCACGAGGGTTCCTTCCGCCGGATTCACCCGGCCCGCCGGCATTTCGGATTTTGCGTATTGGAGTCCTGGATGGATGCAGCTAGGCTTCGACACTTTTTGCGAGTCGCGCTCGCGGCGTGCTTTGGCCGTCTGCTCGGTTCGCTTCGTTTGGCTACCTCGCTCACCTACTTCGCTTCTCTGTTTCCTGCTTTTTTTGCCACCGATCATGCAATTGCAAATGACACACTCACGTCCTAACGACGCAGCGCAATTCACCGCTACAAACACTGCACCGTCGCCCGCAATGCGAGCGTGCGAACGCCGCACATCAGTACTCGCGCGCCGCACCCCGGTTGACAGGCGCTCATTCAATACAACCCTACGCACTGTATGTGTAGCCGCAGCGATGTCCGCCTTGCTCTCCGGCTGCGCAGTATTCTGCGCCGGAGCCGGCGGAAGCGGCGGTGGTTTCGGCGGCGTTTGCGCTACTGGTATGCGCTTCTAGACGCACGCCAGATCCCCCACAAAATCTAAAGCCACAGATCACGCGTCGCTGCCCACCCTCCTTTCATGTTCCTCTTCACGACCAGCTAATCGTCGCGCCAATGCCACTAGGGCGCGGCCCCTTCAAGCGACCAGCGCGCAAGCACAATATGCCGGGTACGCCCCAATAAGCTGTGTATCAACGCAAAACCACGCACATTCCAGCAGACCGGCTCAACCGGACGCGCGGCGGCCCAAGGCAAGCCGTAAGCCAACGTGACATGCGGCGTATAAGTCACTGCCGCGGAACCGGCGCGGCTTTCGATGCCCTTGACGTGCAGCGCTTCGGTCAATGCATCGTGAAGCCGATGCAGACCCACCACGCCCTCACTCCCCGTCAACACTAATGGGCCTGGCCGCGGTTTCGACGCGAAACTCTCCGCCGTATTGAATTCGACGCTGAACGGCGCCATGCGAACCGCGGCAGCCGCTTGCATTGCGGCCTCCACATGTGCCGGCGGCAGACCGCTCGCGAAATTGCCGAGATGACGCAGCGTGACGTGCAAACGACCGGCGGCAAGCGGCTTACTGCCGGCGCGAGCCTCCCCGCAAAGCTCTTGCGCTAGCTTTGAAATGCTGGCCGCGGTATTCGCATCCGGGAAGACAGCGAAAAAGAGGCCGTCGGTTGGCGTTGGCGGCGCCTCGAGCCCGGGCAACCACAGTTGTTCAGGCATCTTGCTCCTGCGTGCTGAAATCCGGCATCTACACGAATCCCCCTTCACATGAACCGAACTGGCGGACGCCAGCGGAAAACCAGCAACGAACAAGCAACCAAGCAGTAACCGCACCGCAAGCCCGCAAGCAAGCACCCTAACCCGCCGCCGGCCCCGCCAAAAAACGCTTGCGCTTACGAACTGCCCACGTACAATACTGTACATCCATACAGTATCGGCGGCAACGTGGAATTGCAAAAAAAGCTCGAAGTATTGGCCGACGCGGCCAAATACGACGCATCGTGCGCCAGTAGTGGCGCGCCTAAGCGCGCCTCGCGCGGCACGGAAGGTTTGGGCGCCAGCACCGGCGCCGGTATCTGCCATAGCTTCACGCCAGACGGGCGCTGCGTGTCGCTGCTGAAAATCCTGCTCACCAATTTCTGTCTGTATGACTGTCAGTACTGCGTCAACCGGCGTACGAGCAATGTGCCGCGGGCGCGCTTCACGCCTGAGGAGGTCGTGGGCCTCACGCTCGACTTTTATCGGCGCAACTACATCGACGGACTGTTTCTGAGTTCAGGCATCATCCGGTCGTCGAATTACACCATGGAGCAACTGGTGCGGGTAGCGCAGTCGCTGCGCGAAGATCACCAGTTCCGCGGCTACCTTCACCTGAAAACCATCCCCGACGCCGACCCCGAACTCATCGCCAAAGCCGGCCGCTATGCGGACCGTCTGAGCGTGAACATCGAACTGCCGACCGAAGGCAGCCTCGCACGCCTTGCACCGGAGAAAGACGTGCGCACAATTAAGCTCGCCATGGGGTCGATCCGGCTCGCGCAGGAAGAGGCGCTGGGCGACGCAAAAGCGCCCCGGTTCACGCCGGCCGGCCAAAGCACGCAAATGATCGTCGGCGCGGATCAGACGAACGACAGCACCATCCTGCAGACCGCGGAAACGCTGTACGGGTCGTACAAGCTGAAGCGCGTGTATTACTCGGCATTCAGCCCGATCCCTGACAGTCCTTCGGCGGTCCCCGGCGAGGCCCCGCCGTTGCTGCGCGAACATCGTCTGTATCAGGCAGATTTTCTGCTGCGCGGCTACGGTTTCAACGTCGCGGAACTGTTCGAACAGCCAGGCAATCTGCCGCTCGACATGGATCCGAAACTTGCATGGGCGCTCGGGCATCGCGACCAGTTCCCGGTCGACCTGAACCGCGCGCCGCTTCGCATGATCGCTCGGGTGCCGGGCATCGGCATGCGCAATGCCAAGCGGCTGGTCGAGTTGCGGCGCTCACGGCGGGTGCGCTATGAAGACCTGGTGCGCCTGCGGTGTCCGCTGGAAAAGATCAAGCCGTTCGTCGTTACACAAGACTATCGCGCGGCCATGCACGACGCGTCGTCGGCTCATCTGCGGCGAATCCTGACGCCGCCAATGCAAACGCAAATGCAGTTGTGGTGACGTATCGTGCTTCATTGCATCGAGATCGAAAACCATTTTGCCGCGTGGCGTGCAGCGACTCTCGTTGCGCTGGCTCAAGGGCATGCGCCGGAGTCGATCGAGTGGCGCATCAAAGAAGGCGCCGGTGGTCATGGTTCGCTGTCTGGTCAAACGGCACTCGATTACGGCGACACGTCCGGCAACGCGGCGCTCGGGTCGGACGCCCCGGCAGTCCACGTCTCGAAAGAACTGTCGGCGCTGTTGCATGATGCCGCGCTGTATCGGGAGCCGGACCGGTGGGCATTCCTCTACAAGGTGCTGTGGCGCTGGCAATGCGGTGATCGCGCGGCGGCGTCGCCAGCCGACGTCGACGGCGCCCGGCTCTACCGGATGGCTAAAGCGGTGCGCCGTGCGAAGCACGACATGATCGCGTACGTGCGCTTTCGCAAGCAGAAGCCGGACGCCCAAACCCCAGAGTACGTAGCCTGGTACGAACCGGAGCACGACGTTCTCGCATGGGCCGCGGAACATTTCGCGCAACGCATGGGGCGCTCGTCGTGGATTATCGCGACGCCTCACGGCGCCGCGTTCTGGAACGGCGAGCAACTACATATCGAAGCGCGCCCTGCTCTGCGCCACGAGCATCGCTGCGACACTGAAGACGAGGCCGAGGCGTTGTGGCTCGCGTACTACCGCAGCACATTCAATCCTGCGCGTCTGAACGAAGCCGCGCTCGAACAGCACATGCCGGTGCGGTTCTGGAAAGGGCTGCCTGAAGGCCATCTGATTCCCGCCATGATCAGTGAAGCAAAGAGCGGCGCGCGGCGCGTTGCGCAAGCGAGCGGGGTCGCGGCGCTCGGCGGCAAGTCCATTCCTGTCGAAGCCGAATTCGCTCAGCCTGCCCGCGATCAGCCATCGTCGCTGGACGCCTGCCGGCGTTGCGACCTGTGGCGCAATGCGACGCAAGCCGTGGGCAGTTCGGGGCCTCGTGACGCGCGCATCATGCTGATCGGTGAGCAGCCCGGCGATCAGGAGGATCTGAGCGGCGAGCCTTTCATCGGGCCGGCGGGACAGTTGCTAGACCTCGCGATCGTCCGCGCCGACCTGTCGCGTGAGCAGCTTTATTTGACGAACGCGGTCAAGCACTTCAAATGGGAACCTCGCGGCAAGCGCAGGCTGCACAAAACCGCCGCGCAGCGCGAGGTCGAAGCGTGCTCGTATTGGCTGGAGCAGGAGTTGCAAACCGTTCGGCCATCGGTCGTCGTCGCGCTGGGCGCAACGGCGCTCAACGCGTTGCTGCGCGAAAAGGCAAGTTTGCGCGACTATATTGGTAAGCCGTTCGAACTCGAAGGCGGTTGGGGAATCGCGACATATCATCCTTCGTTCGCGTTGCGTCAGCAGGACGACGCCGCGCGCGACAAAGTGCTGAGCGCCATCAGCGAAGCACTCGTCGAAGCGCGGAAACTGGCGGCATCGGTACAAGCCAAACCGCGCAGCGTGCCTTAACTGCTAGACTGCGCTGCACGTTCCGTCATGCGGTTAAGGGGAATCATTGACCGGGGCAATGACTGGAACGTCAGTGACCGGAAAGCTAAAAGTCAGCAAGCCGGTCCTGAGTGGCGAATCGTCATCGCCCAAACACCCTTGAGACCCTCGCTAGCCAAAAGATACTTGCGACCGCTCGAAGCCCGCGCTCCAGCACGAGGCAAAACGAACAGGACCATTTGATGAAAGACGACGTCGCCCGCGTTCCGCTCTCCACTGCATTCTGGTATTGGCTGCGACTCGGCTTCATGAGCTTTGGCGGTCCGGCCGGGCAGATAGCGCTGATGCACCAGGAACTCGTCGAGAGAAAGCGCTGGATTTCGGAAAAGCGCTTCCTGCATGCGTTGAACTACTGCATGGTGCTTCCCGGGCCCGAGGCGCAGCAACTTGCGACCTACATCGGCTGGCTCATGCATCGCACGTGGGGTGGCGTGATCGCGGGCGGGCTTTTCGTGCTGCCGTCGCTATTTATTCTGATGGGCCTGTCGTGGGTCTATCTGGTGTTCGGCAGCGTCCCGGCTGTGGCCGGCGTGCTGTACGGAATCAAGCCGGCCGTGACTGCGATCGTGGTGTTCGCCGCGTATCGCATTGGCTCGCGCGCGCTTAAGAACGCCTGGCTGTGGTCTATCGCCGCTGCGGCGTTTATTGCCATCTTCGCCGTGAAGGTGCCGTTCCCGTTGATTGTTCTCGTGGCTGCCGTGATCGGTTACGTCGGCGGGAAATATGCGCCCGGCACTTTCGTGATTGGCGGCAAGCACGGCGCCGCTGCGCAGCTTCACGGCCCGGCGCTGATTGACGACGACACGCCGACGCCTCGTCACGCGCTCTTTACCTGGAAGCGCTTTTTCATCGTCCTGGCAAGCTTTGTCCTCATATGGCTGGTGACGATCGGTACGCTAGCCGCCCTTTTCGGATGGAATGGCGCACTCACGCAAATGGCCTGGTTCTTCACGAAGGCAGCGCTGCTTACATTCGGTGGCGCGTACGCGGTTTTGCCTTACGTCTACCAGGGCGCGGTCGAGCATCAGCATTGGCTCACCGGGCTTCAAATGATCGACGGTCTTGCGCTCGGTGAGACGACGCCCGGCCCGCTGATCATGGTCGTTGCTTTCGTCGGCTTTGTCGGTGGATGGACGCGAGCGATATTCGGTCCGGACGCGCTGCTTCTGTCAGCTGTCGTCGCGTCGACGATCGTGACGTTCTTCACGTTTCTGCCTTCGTTCATGTTCATCCTGCTGGGCGGCCCGTTCATCGAGACCACGCACGGCAATCTGAAATTCACCGCGCCGCTCACTGCGATCACGGCCGCGGTCGTCGGCGTAATCGTGAATCTTGCCGTCTTCTTTGCGCTGCACGTTTTATGGCCGCATGGCCTGCATGGGAGCTTCGACTGGTTGTCGCTCGTCATCGGGCTGGCGGCTGCGATCGCGCTCTTCCGCTTCAAGGTCGGCGTGATACCAGTAGTGCTGGTGTGCGGCGTGGCAGGGCTTGCGATCCGGTTACTGGTGTGACGCTCAGCAAGTCGTCGGCCTTACCGCGACGCCAGTGAGGAACGTGGTCAGGTATTCGCTATTACCAACTCCTCGGTATTGTCCGGCGGACGCAAGCCATCGCTTCTGTTGGCGAAGTAGCGTTGCGTAAGGTCGGCCGCAGAGACGTGCTGCGCCTGCGCGAAGCCGGCTTCGTGGGCAAGGGCCAGCATCTCGGCCGGCGTGAAGAAACTGAGAAAGGGCGTGCCGCTTTCGCGCGCGCCCTTCTCTGCCATTTTCAGTCCAGGACGCACTTCTGGATCCGCCATGTCTAGCGGCAGCAGAAACGTCGTGGCGAGCGTCGATCCGCGGGCGAAAGCCGCGATCTGGCGCAGCGTGGCCGCATTTGCATCGCGCGTGAGATACATGCTCACGCCCGTCGAGACCACGATTGCCGGCTTCCTGTCGTCGAATCCGTGCGCCATGAGCCGGTCCTGCCATGCGTCGCCAGCTTCGAAATCGACCGGCACGAAGCGCAGCCATGGCGGGATGCCGAAACCAAGCTCGCCGAGCCGCTGACGTTTCCACTCCTGCGGCACCGGCTGATCGACCTCGAATACTGTGAGGCGCGAAGCAATCTCCGGCCTGCGCTGCGCGAAACTGTCGAGCCCCGCCCCAAGAATCACATACTGGCCGATCCCGCGCGCCGCCTGTTCGACCACCAGGTCTTCGATAAAACGTGCGCGTGCCACGATCGACGCACGAAACGGACGCGTGAACTGCGGGTCCATGTCGCCGCGCTGGCGCCAGTCGTCGCCGGGAGCTAGCAGTTCGAGGCCGATCGAGTCGTCGAAAACATGCGGCGCGGCGTCGACTTCCTTGTGCAGCGCCCGCCAGAGTGCAACGCGGGCCGCGGTGCTGTCGGGTGCCAGATATCGCTGATCGTTCATGAGCGCCGGTCCTTGCCGTTCGTGCTGTCTTCAAGCAATGAGGGAAGCGTCGCTGCCTTCGCAAGCACGGAGCAAACGCAAACCAGGCAACGAAAAGAATATCACCGAGCAGACAGACACCGTCAACACCATGCGCGCGGAACACCCACGGATCAGACCGAGCCCGACCACCTGTCCTATGCGATCATCGTATGAACCAGACCAACAACGGAGATCGCCATGAACAGCAAATGGTTTTCGAACTTCGCCAGCTATCTGTCGACAATGACCGGCCGTCCCGGCACTTTCGTCGTGGCTGCGTCGCTCGTGATCGTGTGGGCAATCACGGGGCCGTTCTTTCACTACAGCGACACATGGCAGCTCGTGATCAACACGTCGACCACGATCGTCACGTTCCTGATGGTTTTCCTGATCCAAAACACACAGAACCGCGACACGGCCGCCATGCAGATCAAGCTCGACGAACTGATCCGCGCAATCGAAGGCGCCCATAACGCACTGCTCGATCTGGAAGAACTGGAGGAGAAAGACCTGACGCGCTTTCGCAAGCAGTATGAAAACCTCGCCAAGGAAGCGCGAACCGCGCTGCGCGAAGGCGGCAGCGATACCGATTCACCGTTCGTCGCCAATCGCGAAGTGGGCGACGAAAAACGGCGTGATACAGACAACAACGATGCCGCCCATAACAAGCCCGCAAAACGTGAGCGCAAAGACTAGCTCGGGCCGGTTATCGCTTACAGAGTTTGCAATGATTGGACGCTGGAGTCAGCCGGCAATCAAAGGTGCCATGGCGCGTTGCCGGCCGCCTGGGCAAGTCCGCCAATTCCCTTTAAGATGGAACGGAACGCTCGACGCACTATCCTCGCATCAGCAAGATCCTCGAACCGTTTCCTCAACGCATACGGCCCGCGCATACCGGGAACACGTTGCGGAACACCATACGGGAACACCATGACCATCGATCAAGCCGTTGTCTCGTCGTTCACGCCTGCCGGCAAAGTGCGGGCATCGATCAATCTGGGCAACCCCATTCTCGCTAACCAGGACCCGAAGACCGGCGAGCCGTTCGGCGTATCGGTCGACCTCGCGCGGGCGTTCGCACAAAAGCTCGGCGTCGAACTCGAACTGGTGGTGTTCGACGCAGCGGGCAAATCGGTGCAGGCCGTGAGCGAGGAGCGTGCCGACTTCGGCTTCTTCGCTGTCGATCCGTTGCGTGGTGAGACGATTGCATTTACCGCGCCGTACGTGCTGATCGAAGGCTTTTATCTGGTGCGCGACGACTCCCCCGTCCGAACGAACGAGGACGTCGATCAGCCGCATAACCGCGTCGCGGTCGGCAAAGGTAGCGCCTATGACCTCTTCCTCACACGCGAACTGAAGGCCGCGCAGATCGTTCGTGCACCTACCTCGCCGACTGTCGTGCAGACGTTCCTCGAACAGGGTCTCGAAGTCGCGGCCGGCGTGAAGCAGCAACTCGAAGCCGATGCACGCAATACATCCGGCCTGCGGCTTCTAGACGAGCGCTTCATGGTCATTCAACAGGCAATGGGCACGCCGAAAAGCCGCGGTGAAGCGGCGGCTTCCGCGCTGCGCAGCTTCGTCGAGGAAATGAAGGCGTCGGGGTTCGTGGCCGAATCGCTTGCGCGCCATCGGATTGCGGGCGCATCGGTCGCGCCCGCGGCCTGATCGCGCATGCTCAGCTATACGGGCGGCCTGGTCCTTTTCGCGGCTTTGCTTCACGCAAGCTGGAACGCGTTGCTGCACGGCAATCGCGACCGCTTCCTTTCCATGACGTGGATGAGCATCGCCATCGCGGCGATCTCCACGCTCATCATTCCATTCACGCCGCTGCCGGCGGCCGCGGCATGGCCGTATATCGTCGCGTCGGGCCTTGTGCATATCGGCTATAACGCAAGCCTCGTCCGGGCCTACCGCCGTGGCGATCTGGCGCAAGCGTATCCGATCGCCCGCGGCTCGTCACCGCTTCTGGTTACGCTCGGCGCAGCGCTCCTCGCGCACGAAGCGATCGGCCCGTTGCGTGCTATCGGGATCGTGATGATATCCGGCGGCATCATTGCAATCGCGCTCGAAGCGGGAAGCGTGTCGCGCGCCGGCGTGCTGGCCGCGCTCACCACCGGCGCGACGATCGCGCTCTACACCGTGATCGACGGCATCGGCGTGCGCCTGTCGGGCGGCGAAGCGCTTGCCTACACAGCATGGATGTTCCTGTTCTACTGGCTGATGCCGGTGCTGTTCGTCGCGATGCGCGGTGTGTCCGCGCTATGGACGCCGATACGCTCGTCGCCAATGGCGGTCGGCTCCTCGCTAATGGGCGGCGTTGTATCGGTCGCGGCATACGGCATCGTCATATGGGCGATGCAGTCGGGCGCGATGGGAACGGTGTCGGCGTTGCGCGAGACCAGCGTGGTGTTCGCGGTGCTGATCGGGCGCATGTTTCTCGGCGAAGCGGTGAGCGGCAAGCGCTGGCTCGCCTGCGTGGTCGTGGCGGCCGGCGCGATTTGCCTCGGACTGTGAGCCGGCCCTCGCTGATCGGGCGAGCGGCAATGCGCTTGCCTCGGTGATTCGCCGGGTTGTTTCCCGGAAGTTACCTGCGCTGCTTGCTGGAAGGCCGTACCCGTTGGTGACACACCCAATGCGGCCGGCCCTCCTTACCTGAATGCGCGTTACATCGGCGGTGCAACGCCATCCTTCTCGACAACCACACGTTGAGCGACATACGTGCCCTGCGACGCCGCCGTCGCCACGATGAAGACCTTCTTGCCCGGCGTCAGGTCGGTGCGCGCGGCCGTCGTAAAGGTCACGATAGGTACATTCGGCGGCACCGTCACCTCGTTATTGCCGCCCTTGTACGACAGCTTCAGGTTCCGGCCGCTCGTGCCCTGAACGACCGTGTCGACGTTCGCATTGGTCATCGTGCTGTTCGGGCCGAGGTCCCAGTCATAGTGGCCTTCGCCCGTGCCGCGCGCGGCTTCCGGGAAAACCACCACCTCGGTTGCCGTCAACTTGCCGTCGGTGCCGGTCGTGGCGGCCGTGCCGACGAACGAGCCCGGCTTGATGTCGGAAAGCTGCATCGCCTTGACTGCCGACACGGTGACGGCCGGTTTCAGTTCGATCGACACCGTGTCGCCGCTGCGGCGATGCACCTTGAGGACGTCGCCGTCCAGCGCGACGATATCGCCACGGATGCGCGACGGTTTGGCGGCGGGCGTCTGCGCAAGCGCGGCACCGGCAAACGACAGCGCCGCAAGCGTGACGCCAAGTTTCAGGCGAATAGACATGAATACTCCA
>Ga0209795_10001495_pt1 | contig 14483 bp, 11 predicted proteins | sample AgamicOrMarz_FD_187166 | JGI IMG/M metagenome (GOLD analysis project Ga0209795, IMG submission 187166) | Agave microbial communities from Guanajuato, Mexico - Or.Ma.rz (SPAdes) (version 2) | ecosystem: Host-associated > Plants > Phyllosphere > Phylloplane/Leaf | place: Guanajuato, Mexico...
GGCGGGGCCAAATGTGATGGCACTTGGTTGTTTCGATGGTCTCCATCATGGACATTGTGCAGTAATTAAAACCGCTTTGCAAAAGGCGAAAGAGAAACAGGTGCCGTTAGCTGTCATGAGTTTTTTTCCTCATCCGAAAACGGTGATCTCAAACGGAAAAGTTCATGTGAAGTATTTAATGCCGCTTGCGGAAAAAGAGGCGAAGCTTCGTGAAATGGGCGTCGATATCTATTATATCGTTGAATTTAATCAAGAGTTCGCCGGATTGTTGCCAGAGCAGTTTGTGGCGAAATACTTGAATGGACTTGGTGTTGTTCATGCAGTTGCCGGTTTTGATTTTTCCTATGGTTCCCGCGGTGCAGGTAATTTGAAACGCTTGAAACAAGACTCAGGCGGGAGGATTGACGTAACAACGGTAGCAAAAGTAGAACAGAAGGGCGAGAAAATAAGTTCCACCTGTATTCGTGAACGGCTGCTAAACGGAAAGGTTGCAGAACTCCCAGAATTTCTCGGCCACTACTATAGAACAGAGTCCGAGTGGAATGGTGAGACCTTCACGCTGTATCCGTATTACACGCTGCCAGCATCAGGCCGATATGAAGTAATCTTGAAAAATGAGAGCGGTTCCGTCCATCGAGAAGTGATCATAACGAACGACGGCGCAACACTCAAATGTACGGATGAGATTCCTATATTTTTAAAAGGGAAATTATCGATTATCTGGCAAAAGGAAATCGTTGAATCAAGGAAATTACGAATTTCTTAACATATGATTATTTTTGAAAAGGAGTGGATTGAATGGCTGAGATTATCGCAGGTGTGGCAATGTCGCACAGCCCTATGATCATGACCAATGAAGCGGGGGCGGGAGAAAAAGGGCAGCGGTTCCTGAATACGGCGGCGGAAATGAGAAAGTATCTTAAAGATGCAGGAGCAGATGTAATTGTATTGATATCTGATGACCATTTTAATAGTTATTTCTACGATCACATGCCGGCATTTACGATTGGGATTGGCGAATGTGAAGGCTGGGGAGACTGGCAGCTGCCGAAATACAATGTTCCTGTACAGCAAGAACTAGCGAAACATATTCTCCACACTAGCTTGGAAAACAATGTGGACTTTGCTTTTACATTAAAAATGAAGGTGGACCACGGTCACACGCAAGGGATTTATTTTTTAAATCCTGATTTAAAAATACCAGTTGTCCCAATTGCTGTGAATACGTCTGCACCGCCGCTGCCAACAATGGACCGCTGTTTTCAGGTTGGTGAAATTATCCGTAAGGCGATTGAGTCATGGGATCAGGATATTAAAGTTGCAATTGTCGCTTCCGGCGGGTTATCGCACTGGGTGCCGATTCCAAAGATTGAGAGTGAAAAGCCAGAAGACCAATTCTTGATTAATGTCTTAAAAAATGGCCGTCAGGAAATCGATCAGCTTGATGAATACTTAAAGTTACGGGAAACAAATGTAACCCGAATTAAATCAGGACCAGTGAATGAGCAGATTGACCGGGAATTTTTACGTCTTGTTACTGAAAAGGATTTTACGACATTAAGAAACTGGAGTGCCGCTTATGTTGAGGAACATTTAGGAAACGGCGGACAGGAAATTCATAATTGGCTTGTGCTGCTAGGTATCCTGCAAAACTTTGATGCAAGTGTCGCCTGCTATGAGCCTATTCCGGAATGGGTAACAGGAATGGCGGTTGTTCAATTCGTACAGCCAGTGGAGCAAAAGAAAAGTCAATCATCGGAATACGAATTAAGTAAATAAATTTTTTGGCAAAGGGGAGTTTTTTAATGACAATTTGGACAGATTTAGCTGATGTTGAATTTAAGTTATATTATTTAGATGCAAATGGAATCAAAACACGCGTGTTGGAAGCCGGAACTGGGGAACCACTGATTCTGCTTCATGGTACTGGGGGACATATTGAAGCCTATGCTAGAAATATGAAGGGCCTAAGTGAGCATTTCCGTGTCATCAATATTGATATGGTGGGGCATGGCTTTACAGATAAGCCCGACCGTCAATATGGTATTGACTATTATAGCGATCATTTATTATGGGTGATTCAGGCGTTAGATTTGAAGCAAGTCTATCTTTCCGGTGAATCCCTAGGAGGATGGGTAGCTGCTTGGTTTGCAGCTGAACATCCGGAGTACGTGAAAGCAATGGTTTTAAATACACCAGGAAATGTGAACAACAAGCCTGAAGTCATGAAAAAACTGAAGGATTCCACATTAAAAGCCGTTCTTGAGGCAAACTATGAAAATGTGAAAACACGCCTTGAGTGGTTAATGTATGACAAGAGCCAAGTAACAGAAGAATTAATTGAAGCACGTTACAAAATTTATACGCAGGCCTCTTATCAAGAAGCGGTTCATCATATCGTTTGCCTTCAAGACATTGAGATAAGAAAGCTATATAGCTGGGACCCATCATGGTGCGGCAAAATTAACGTTCCAACATTGTTAGCTTGGACAGACCATGACCCAACTTCTACCGTTGAGGAAGCCAAACCAATTCAGGATATGATTCCGAATAGCGAATTAGTGGTTATTAAAGATGCAGGGCACTGGCCGCAATGGGAGAAACCGGAAGAATTTAACACCATTTTAATTGCCTTCTTATTAAAAAGTGGAAAAGAAGCAGTAAAGCAGAACGACCCAGCATTAGCATCAAAATAATAGACCGACCTCTAAAGAGCGCTACCTGCATTGATTCATTAGTTTAAGATGAAATTGAATCTATGAGATAGTGCTCTATTTTTTATAAAAGGAGTTTTTCTATGAGTAATCAAGTTATTCATCGTGTCCAGCATATATATGAGCTGCTGAAGCTGGCTGAAACATCCAAGAAATCCATTACACCACTCACTGAAGTATATCCAGAATTGACTGTTGATGAGGCGTATCAGGCCCAGCTGCAAATGATTAGCCAAAAGGTCCAGGCCGGGCAGAAAATCGTCGGGAAAAAGATTGGCTTAACTTCTGTTGCTATGCAGCAACTGTTAGGTGTCGATCAGCCGGATTACGGCCATCTATTGGATTCTATGGAAGTAAGCAATAACGGGACAATCTTATTAGATGATTTGTTCCAGCCAAAGATCGAAGGTGAGATTGCCTTTGTTCTCAACAAGGATTTGAGCGGTCCGAATGTTTCAACTGAGGATGTTCTTGAGGCGACAAAATACATCTCGCCTGCATTAGAAATCGTCGACAGCCGGATTACTGATTGGAAGATTACCTTAAAAGACACGGTTGCCGATAATGCATCAAGCGGACTATTTGTTATTGGGGATGAGCGCTATGCGGTAACGGGTATCGACTTGCCATCGATTGAAATGAAATTGTTTAAAAATGGTGAACTGATTAATACAGGTTATGGCTATGATGTTTTAGGCCATCCAGCCAAATGTGTCGCCTGGCTGGCAAATAAGTTATCCGAGTACAAGGTTGTTCTGAAAGCAGGGGAAGTGATTTTATCAGGTGCTTTATCTGCAGCAGTAGCAGCTGAAAAAGGGGATCGGTTTACAGCCGGATTTTCGCATATTGGGAAAGTCGAAGTCACATTTAATTAGCTAGGGCAAGGACCATTCCATTGGGGAGTGGAGTGGTCTTCATGAAAAGCAATGATTTCTATTCATACGAAAATGGGAAAAATCTAAGGAGGTCCTTTATGGAGCAAAAGAAGGGTGCAGTATCAAAAAAGGCGTGGGTCATTATTTTCTTGTTATTTTTATTAACGGTAATTAGTAATGCCGATAAGGCGATTATTGGGTTCGCTTCGGTTCCAATTATTAAGGAATTGGGTTTAACGCCAGAGCAATGGGGTGTGGTTGGCAGTGTCTTCTTCTTACTATATTCGCTTGCAGCTGTAATAGGGGGCAGTCTAGCGGATAAAATTGGTGCAAAAAAAGTTATAATTGGTATGGTTGCGGTATGGTCGATTGTGCAATTTTCCACCATCTTTGTCAGCAGTTTTGCTTATTTATTGGTTACAAGAATCATTTTAGGTGCCGGGGAAGGGCCATCTTACGCTTTAGCGATGACAGCCGCCTCCAAGTATCTTCCAAAGGAAAAATTGGGGATTGGTTTAACACTGGTTTCGGTCGGCGGTCCGCTCGGTGTCGCGATTTCAGCACCCGTTTTAATGCATCTTATTATGAATTATGGCTGGCGTTCAGCATTTGTCGCAACCGGGATAGTCGGATTTCTTTGGATTATCGTGTGGATATGGGCCGCTAAAGAGAAAGCGGTTACACGAGGGGGATCTGCTGAAACTAAAGGCGACGCGCCTGGATCTGCCGTTCAGAACGATACAAAATTCATCTCTGTTTTATTTTCAAAAAACTTTATCTTCGTTGCCTTATGCGGGTTTGCTACCTATTGGTCGTTTACGATTGGGTTGAACTGGCTGCCAAACTATCTAGAAAATGTCCGTAAATTGAGTGAAGAAACCTTAAGTATTGTTGTTGCATTGCCTTGGATTATGATTACTCTATCTCAAATTATTTTTTCAACTGTTTCGGACCGAATTTATAAAAAGACGAAGAGCATGGTAAAAGGACGGATTTTTGTCCTTGGACCTGTTATGGCAGCAGGGGCGGTCAGCTACTTCTTGGGAACAATCATCGGCTCCAATATTTTAGCCATTGCTTTATTGTCACTAGGGTTAACATTTGGCTGTATTACCTTAGTTATGGGACCAGCTATTCTTGTGGATTTGGTTTCACCAAAGCATCAAGGGAAAATTCAAGGATGGTTTATGGCCATTACTTCACTGGGCGGTATTGTTGGTCCATATGTAACGGGGTGGCTGATTGGACACTCAGCAAACCAAGCAGCAGGTTTTCATCACGCGTTCCAGCTATGCGGGCTGATTCTGCTGGTATTTGGAGGATTAGTGTGGCTGGCAGTTCGTCCGAAAAAATACGAAAACTCTGCCTCATTAAATGCAGAAACATCAAATGTTATATAAAATAAAGTAAAAAAACAAAATAACATAAGGCAATAAACAACTAATCAGTTTGTTGGATGCGTAGATGGCGAACAGCTTTTATACTGTTCGCTCTTTTCATTTAACAGACATTTCCCTTCTAGGAATCTGCTCGTAAATGGATGACGATTCCATTTCATGAGCAGAATTGAGGCCGATATTTCGAATTCGGAATTGGTATAACGATTAAAAAAGGTGAGTGCCTGACACCAATGTGTTAAAATATTGGGTGTCAGGCACGTTTTTATGTGACCCATTTAAACGTTGATTGGTAAATTCAATCGAAATTGGAAAGAAAATTGTGAAAAAATACACATCGGATTTTCCAAAATAAATGTTAAAATGTATATATTACTTTTGGAGGTTAAGAACCATGCAAAAAACATTGGATAACACGAAGACTGACCAAAAAGACAACCAGGTTCCAACAACATATTCACGAACAAATCCGTTTCAAGCAAAAATTCTTAAAAATATTAATATAAATGGTGCTGGCTCAAGTAAAGAAACAAGGCATATTGAGTTATCGTTAGAAGGATCAGGCCTTTCATATGTACCAGGCGATGCCCTTGGCGTTATTCCTTCAAATGATCCAGAACTTGTGGCTTCGATTCTTGAGGAAATGCACTGGGATGAAGAAACGCCTGTAACGATCAATAAGCAAGGTGAGACACTTGCGCTGAAGGAAGCGCTAACCACCTATTTTGAAATTACCCTGCTATCAAAAAAGGTTTTACAGCAGGCAGCAGCTTTCACAGAGAACGAAGAGCTACAAAAACTACTCTTGGTTGAAAATGCAGCCCAGGTGAAAGAATATTGCTATGGCCGTGATTTGCTTGATATGTTACGTGAGTTCGGTCCATGGAAAGCTACTGCACAGGAAATCGTTTCTATCTTAAGAAAAATGACGCCGCGCCTTTATTCGATTGCAAGCAGCATTGCAGCTAATCCGGATGAAGTTCATTTAACCATCGGTGCTGTCCGTTATACAGCTCATGGACGCGATCGTAAAGGGGTTTGCTCTGTATTATGTGCTGAGCGTGTAAATGAAGGAGAAACGCTTCCAGTCTTTATTCAAGCAAATAAACATTTTCATCTGCCAGAGTCTCATGATATTGATATTATTATGGTTGGACCTGGAACAGGAATTGCTCCATTCCGTTCCTTTATACAAGAACGTGCAGTGAATAAAGGAACAGGCCGGTCATGGCTATTTTTTGGAGACCAGCATGCTGCCTCTGATTTCCTTTATCAAGATGAGTTGGAACAATTTCAGCAAGATGGGGTACTGTCTAAATTAGATACGGCCTTCTCCCGCGACGGAGCTCAAAAAGTCTATGTTCAGCATAAAATGCAAGAACACAGTAAAGAACTATTCGAATGGCTGCAAAAAGGTGCTTATTTCTACGTGTGTGGAGATAAAGAATACATGGCGAAAGACGTTCATGAAACACTTATTAACGTTATTGAAAAAGAAGGTTCCATGAGCCGCGAAGAAGCAGAAGCCCATCTAAAAGATATGCAAAAGCAAGGGCGTTATCAGCGTGATGTGTATTAAAAGGTAAGTATATAGTAAAAAAACCTTTGTCCCGTGTCTGGTATGAAGGTTTTTTTACGATGTCAGAATTTAAGTTAACATGGTCTGCTAAAGACTTTCTAACAACCTAAAGCGAATTTAGGTCATTTGTCTGAATGATTAGTTTTTTGTAATAGTATTGACAGTTTTTCAACATAATTATAGAATAACACTGAAATATATGAATCTATTTTTTTAATATGGTTGAGAGATAGATCAATTAAACAGCTTATTACCACACTTCCAATTCCATAGCATCATGCGTTCAAAAGTAGGATTGAAAATTTTCGGGAGCAATTATTTATCGAGATATAACTGCTTCTTTTTTGGTAGTTATTTGAAATCGCTTTCAGATTGGTTGATTATAAAATAATTTTCCCGATAAAAAAACGCGAGTAGGTGTTATGTGAGGAATTCTGAGTGAGGTTATTGAAAAGGAGGAATTATTTTGGCAAAAAAGGTTTTAAAGGACTTCTTAACACCCCAACTGAACGAGTTGCGGGAAAACGGCCTTTACAATGTCATTGATACTGTAGAAGGACCCAACGGCCCTATAGTTACCATCAATGGCAAATCACTAATCAATATGTCATCCAATAATTATCTTGGCCTTGCCAATAATGAAAGAATGAAACAAAAAGCGCATGAGGCAATTGATGAGTATGGGTTAGGAGCCGGTGCGGTCCGTACAATCAATGGTACATTGACAATTCATAATGAATTGGAGAAAACAATTGCAAAGTTCAAGCATACCGAAGCTGCCATTGCCTTCCAATCCGGGTTCAATTGCAACATGGGCGCTATTTCAGCCCTGATGACAAAGAAGGATGCCATTCTCTCCGATGAATTGAACCATGCATCGATCATTGATGGATGCAGATTATCAGGAGCGAAAATTATCCGCGTCAAACACCAGGACATGGACGATTTGCGTCGAGTTGCGAAAGAAACGATTGAAAGCGGTCTATACGAAAAAGTCATGTACATCACGGACGGAGTTTTCTCAATGGACGGTGATGTAGCGAAACTTCCAGAAATCGTTGAAATTGCTGAAGAGTTTGGGTTAATTACCTATGTAGATGATGCTCATGGTTCTGGGGTAATGGGGAATGGTGCTGGTACAGTAAAGCATTTTGGACTCTCAGACCGCATTGATCTGCAGATTGGTACCCTTTCAAAAGCGATTGGTGTCGTAGGCGGGTATGTAGCAGGTACAGAACAGCTAATTGACTGGCTGAAAGTTCGTGCACGTCCATTCCTATTTTCAACCTCATTGACTCCGGGAGATGCGGCTGCATGTATCGAAGCAATCAATATCATGACCGAATCGACAGAAAAGGTTGAAAAGCTTTGGGAAAACGGAAGATATCTAAAAGAAGGCTTGAAGAATCTTGGTTTTGATATTGGCCATTCCGAAACGCCAATTACCCCATGTATCATAGGGAAAGAAGATCTGACCCAATTATTTTCGCGCAGGCTGATGGAAGAAGGCGTTTATGCCAAATCAATCACTTTCCCAACTGTTCCTAGAGGTACAGGCAGGGTTAGGAATATGCCTACTGCTGCGCACACCAAGGAAATGCTTGATGAGGTTCTAGCAGTCTATGAAAAAATAGGTAAAGAATTGTCTATTATCTAATTAATAATTTCACCAAGAATACTAGAGTTTTTGCTTCAGTTTAATATTAGTAAAAGACACTTCAGGAGGTCCCGTTTCATATGAAAAAAATTCTTATTACTGGCTGTCTTGGCCAAATCGGTTCTGAATTGACAAATCGTCTCAGAGTAATGTACGGAACAGAAAATGTTATTGCAACAGATATTCGCCATATTGAAGGCAATCCAGTCATCGAAGGTGGTTTATTTGAAATCCTTGATGTGATGGATTACGAAGCAATGCTAGGCCTTTGCAAAAAATATGAAGTTGACACCCTCATGCATCTTGCAGCCCTTTTGTCGGCAGTAGGAGAAGCAAAACCAAAATTCGCATGGGACCTGAATATGGGTGGCCTGATGAACGCCCTTGAAGTTTCCCGTGAGCTAAATCTAAAACTCTTTATACCGAGCTCCATCGCTGCTTTCGGACCAGGAACACCTGCAGATATGACACCACAGGATACGGTACAAAGGCCAACTACTATGTATGGCGTCACAAAGGTATCTGGAGAATTGCTTTGCGACTACTATTTTACTAAATATGGTGTAGACGTGCGCGGAGTAAGGTTCCCTGGACTGATTTCGTATAAAACTCTTCCAGGCGGGGGAACAACTGACTACGCAGTAGATATTTACTATGAAGCACTTAAGAACAAGAAATATACATCTTTCATTGGTAAAGGAACCTATATGGATATGATGTATATGCCTGATGCAATCGAAGCAATTATTCAATTGATGGAGGCTGACCCTTCACGATTGAAGCATCGTAACGCATTTAACATCACGGCGATGAGCTTTGAGCCGGAACAAATTGCTGCATCAATTAAGAAATTCATTCCTGAATTCGAAATTTCATATAATGTTGACCCTGTACGCCAAGGCATCGCAGATTCATGGCCGAATAGCATTGATGCCTCTGCTGCACGTAAAGAATGGGATTTCAGTCCACAATACGATTTGGATCGTATGACAAAGGATATGCTGGAAAATTTATCAGAGAAATTAGGCATTCCTTTTAGGGAACTTGCATTAGCCTATTAATTTCTTAAATAAGCATCCGTCTATGAAACTATTATAATCCATCCGCTTAAAAAAGACAATTGTATTTTTCAGGTGGACTACTTCCTGGTGATTATGTTATCGTAAGTTATCCTACAATAACAAAATATGAACAAAGGGTTATATGAATCTTGCTTAAATTTTGACAATAAGCAGTACAGGGGAGGAAATAAAATGGCAAACAAGGAATTGAATAGGGGCTTAAGTTCACGCCATATTCAGATGATAGCTTTGGGTGGAACGATTGGTGTAGGTTTATTTATGGGATCTTCGAGCACGATCGGCTGGACGGGTCCATCCGTAATGCTCGCCTATGGGATTACAGGTATTTTTCTATATTTAATTATGCGCGCCATGGGCGAAATGCTCTATTTAGAACCAAGTACAGGTTCATTCGCAACATTTGGTTATAAGTATATCCATCCACTAGCTGGATTTATGACTGCCTGGAGCAACTGGTTCCAGTGGGTGGTTGTCGGTATGGCAGAAGTTATCGCAATTGGCACATATATGCATTATTGGTATCCAGATCTTCCTGCATGGATTCCTGGTCTTATTGCTATGGCCATTCTGGGGGCAGCAAACTTTATTTCTGTTAAATCATTTGGTGAATTTGAATTTTGGTTTGCTTTGATTAAAGTCGTTACGATTATCTTGATGATTATTGCAGGTTTCGGCCTAATTTTCTTCGGCTTGGGTAATGGCGGAGACGCGATCGGCCTATCCAACCTTTGGAAAAATGGCGGTTTCTTTACTGGCGGACTGAAAGGGTTCCTTTTTGCCCTATCACTTGTTGTTGGTGCTTATCAAGGTGTAGAACTTATCGGTATTACAGCTGGTGAAGCGAAAGATCCACAGAAAACAATCAGGAATGCGATTCAAAGTACCATTTGGCGTATCCTCGTTTTCTATATTGGTGCCATCTTTGTTATTGTTACTGTTTATCCTTGGGATCAATTGCATGCTATTGGAAGCCCGTTCGTAGCAACTTTTGCCAAAATTGGTATTACAGCTGCAGCCGGAATCATTAACTTTGTTGTTATCACCGCTGCATTGTCTGGCTGCAACAGCGGTATCTACAGCGCAGGGCGTATGCTTTATACTCTTGGAGTTAATGGACAAGCGCCAAAAGCGTTTGCGAAGGTTTCAAGTAACGGGGTTCCTTTATTCGGTACAATTGGCGTATTAATCGGCCTTGGAGTGGGCGTTATTTTAAGTTATATTGCACCAGAAAAACTGTTTGTGTATGTTTATGCTTCAAGTGTTCTTCCTGGGATGGTTCCTTGGTTTGTCATCCTGATCAGCCAAACAAAGTTCCGGAAAGTTCATGCTGCAAAAATGGCCGACCACCCATTCAAAATGCCTTTTGCACCGGTAACTAACTACGTGACCATTGCCTATCTGGTAGCGGTGCTTATCGGTATGTGGTTCAACGAAGACACTCGTGTTTCACTGATTGCGGGTATTGTGTTCTTAGCTCTTGTGACCATCAGCTTTTATGCCTTTGGAATCAATAAGCGTGTACCTGCGAATCTTCAAGCAGATGATATGACAGATAAGAAAGCAGTTTAAACTTTAATAGCAGGATAGGGACAGTTTCTATAAATTGTCCCTATTTCTTCTTAAAGACGTGTTGCTAAGTAAGCAAATGGAATAACATGTAGAGAATCTTAATATAGAACTCAGGTGATAACAATGAAGTATCGATCAGCATTTGAAATCATTGGTCCGGTTATGATTGGACCTTCCAGTTCACATACAGCTGGTGCCGTCCGGATTGGCCGCGTTGCCCGAACCCTGTTCGAGAGCCAGCCAAAAAAGGCCGTTCTCTCGCTTTATGGTTCCTTTGCAAAAACATATAAAGGACATGGAACAGACTTAGCCCTTGTAGCGGGCTTACTCGACTTTGATACGTTCGACGAGCGGATTCCTGACGCATTGGTGATAGCGGAACAATTGGGTATGGAGGTCATCTTTCAAGAGGAAAAGGCCGTTACAGAACATCCCAACACTGTAAAGATTAATCTCTTTGCGGAAGATAAGGAGATGGAGATCATAGGTATCTCCATTGGTGGAGGATCGATTGAAATAACAGAAATCAACTCCTTCAAGCTAAAATTATCGGGTGATCCCGCCATACTGGTTATGCATAATGACCGTTTTGGAGTAATCAGCTCGGTAACATCCATTTTTTCGCAAAATAAAATAAACATCGGTCATATGGAAGTGGCCAGGAAAGATAAAGGCGACATGGCTATCATGGTCATTGAATCCGATGAAAAGATAAATGACCAGTTGGTAACCGATTTACAAAAGCTGGACAACGTTATAAGTGTTATCCGTATGGTTGACTAATCGGTATTTTCGGGCGCTAACATAAATGAATAGAAGATTCAGGGGGAAATGTTATGTTTCGTAATGTAGCTGAACTTGTTTCGCTGGCGGAACAACATCAGGTAAAAATAGCTGAAATCATGATTCGGCAGGAAGTGGAAGTTACAGGCCTATCCCGTGAAGAAGTGCTTGCCAAAATGGACCAGAACCTGACCGTAATGGAACGGGCTATCGAGCGGGGCTTAAATGGAGTAAAATCACGTACAGGACTCACAGGCGGAGACGCAGTTTTGCTGCAAAACTATATTAATAGCGGAAAGTCTCTTACGGGCACATTGCTTTTGGATGCGGTAAGCAAGGCGGTTGCCACGAATGAAGTCAATGCAGCGATGGGCATCATTTGTGCGACACCAACTGCCGGTTCGGCGGGAGTTGTCCCGGGTACGTTATTTGCGGTAAAGGATAAACTCAATCCAACTAGGCAGGAAATGATTGAATTTTTATTTACGGCAGCGGCATTTGGATTTGTCGTTGCAAACAATGCATCTATTTCAGGGGCTGCAGGCGGTTGCCAAGCAGAGGTTGGTTCTGCTTCAGGTATGGCAGCAGCCGCCATCGTTGAAATGGCTGGCGGTACGCCTAAGCAATCAGCAGAAGCAATGGCCATCACCTTAAAAAATATGCTGGGCCTTGTTTGCGACCCGGTTGCCGGCCTCGTTGAAGTGCCTTGCGTGAAACGAAATGCAATGGGTGCCTCGAATGCTTTGACAGCAGCCGATATGGCCCTTGCCGGGATCACCAGCAGGATTCCATGTGACGAAGTCATTGGAGCCATGTATGCAATCGGACAATCAATGCCTTCTGCGTTAAGGGAAACAGCCGAAGGCGGATTGGCGGCTACCCCGACCGGACGGAGGCTTGAAGCGGAAATCTTTGGGCAGCCTAAGGAAAAACTGATTGATTATTTAATATAACTACTTCAAAAAGCTGCCGGTTACTCCTGGCAGCTTACTTTTTTGGTTTCTATTCTATCTTTACCTTGATTTTATCTATTGCATTGTATCCATAGCCTTTTTTGTTCCAAAATGGTGTAATTGGCTGAATTCTATTATTAGAATCTGTTGCTCTCGACAAAATGGTGTATTCGCCTTTATCAGCTATAGACCATTCATATGACCAAGAAACCCAGTCATAACCACCGGTATTTCTATTCTCAATTTTCGCATTTGACCACGTTTGCCCATTATCAGTACTGACCTCTACCTTTGTTATATACCCTTTCCCTGTCCAAGCAATACCTCTAATTAAATGTTTACCAGTATTAAGACTGTCCATATCTAAGGGTTTCTGTATGGTAGAATTAACATTTATATTTGTAACAGGCATAGCATCATTGTTACTCTCTTTATGTGGATAATAAACATAGTCAATGGACTGAAATGGCCCTTTAAAATTTGAATCAGTAATGGTTATTTGCTTAATCCATTTAACGGAAGCCATACCATACCATTGTGGAACGATTAATCTTAATGGATAGCCATGCTTAAACGGAATTGGTTGATTATTATATTCATAAGCAATAATGGTATCAGGATGTAGTGCCTTTTCTAATGGTAAACTCCTAGCGAAAGTATAAATCGAATCTAAATCGGTTCTTTTACCATAATCATAACCTTCCACGATCACTTCTTTTGCCCCTTCTCTTATTCCCGCTAGGTCAAGGAGGGTTCGCAGCGGAACTCCTTTCCAATACCCTTGGCTAATGGCACCCTTTTCCCATTGTTCCCCAAATACTTTAGGGTCAAAAAAACTACGTTTGTTTCCTGCGCATTCAAGGATTACTTTAACCGTTTTCGATGGAATTTGTAGGAGATCTTGCATGGAGAGTAGCTTTTGGGTTAAGACAGAGCCATTTATAGGAAGCCAATAGTTGGAATAAGAAAGAGAAGGATAAGAAAAGTGGTTTTGTCTATAAAATAAATGATTATAAATGATATCAGTTTCTATAAACTGAATGGGTGTTTCCTGACTTTCAGGATGTAAACTACGTGTCGTTAGATGAGGCTTCATATCTGGATATTGAGGATTGGGCATACTTTCCCTCCTAACAAAAAAATACAATATAAATAAATATGATGATTTTTTTCTATTTAGACCTTAACTCTGAGGGGGTTCATTGTATTTCGAAAGGGATTTATGGAATAATTATTATTGAAGAAACTTGAATAAACAAAAATAAATGGCTCAGTATTGGACTGAGCCATTTACTTTATCAGTACAAATATAACAATATAGAGATGTTTGAATTTTAAATATAATTCAAGAAAAGGAAATATAGACCAATTTTAAGTTAATTATATTATAATTAAAAGAGATTAATAGAATTTCATGATGTAGATACCATTTGGTATAAAGCGAATGTTGAAGGGGGAAACACATGCATGGTCCCAGCAAAAATAGATCCTGTTTCAATCATTACAATAAGCAAAAAAGGCGTGGAATCCCTCTTTGATTGGTTCGATCAGCATAAACGAACTTTCTATACACTTGGTTGGTCCTATCTTGGTAATCAGCAGCAAATGGAAGAGCTTTTTTACCGGTCCATTTTAAAAGTCCATAAGGAACTGCCTAGATTTAAAAGTGAAACATCATTCGAAACGTGGGTTACATCCATTTTCATACATATATGCCGAGAGCTTTGTAATGAAAAAAGTTTACAAGTTTCAGAAGAAAGTGAACCACGTCAGGATATATTTAAAGCACTTGATCAATTGAAAGAGTACGAGAGAGAAGCGATGGTTCTTACCTATGTAAAAGGACTCTCTCATGAGGAAGCTGCATATCTTCT
>Ga0209795_10001500_pt1 | contig 14446 bp, 12 predicted proteins | sample AgamicOrMarz_FD_187166 | JGI IMG/M metagenome (GOLD analysis project Ga0209795, IMG submission 187166) | Agave microbial communities from Guanajuato, Mexico - Or.Ma.rz (SPAdes) (version 2) | ecosystem: Host-associated > Plants > Phyllosphere > Phylloplane/Leaf | place: Guanajuato, Mexico...
TATCAGATATGATCTCAAACTTTATTTTCTTTTCAGAAGCCTTTCCCAACTTTCCTAAAAGAATGGCTTGAACTTTCGTGTCTTTAATATGGTTAAAAACAATTGAATTCTGAAGTTGCAACACCTGTGTTTCAGATTGGAGCATTTCAATTGCTTGTTCATTTTCTCCTAGCTGAAGCAGTCCTAATAACACGTATAACTTATTGGTGTATTCATGTGTTTGGGCACGGAGATCTTCCGAATAGCTATTTACTTCTGATAGGGTGTTTAACATTTGCTCAATTTCTGTTTTATCACGAAAAGAAGCAACTACTCCACTTACTTCAGACTCTTCAAAGAGTGGAGTACAGTTGACAATAACCGTTTTATCTTTCCAGACCATTTCTTTATCAACTTGTGGGTTTCCCGATTTTAAAACTTCATATAAATAATCAGAAGGAAACAGCCCATCTACTTTTATATGCCGAACCGATCCGTTTATTTGTAATAGTTTCTTTGCAGGCTGATTCATCATCGTGATGTATCCCTCTTTATTAATAGCTAAAATTCCTTCTTTCACTCCATGAAGCACAGCATTCTTTTCTTTATATAGTGCAGCAATCTCAAACGGTTCTAAACCCATGGTATCTTTACGAATATTTTTTCCTAGCAGGATACTTCCAAAAAGAGAAACCAAAAATGCGAAAAGAGAAACAAGAAGCACCTTGGTAAGGTTATTCATAATTTGCTGATGGACATCTTCAAGCAAAAATCCTACAGAAACGATTCCGATTACTTCACCCTTTTTGTTAAAAATAGGCGATTTACCTCTGATAGAAGGCCCAAGTGAACCCTTGGCCTTAGAGACATAATATTCCCCTTGTTTTAGCGCCCTATCGTTATCTCCGCCCTTCATTTTCTTCCCAATCATCGATGGTAAAGGGTGCGAAAATCTTGTCCCCTCTTTGTTTCCGATGACAACAAACTCAGCACCGGTTTCTTTTCGAATTTTCTCTGCTAATGGCTGTATTGCTTTGGATGGATCACTAGTCTGAAATGCAGAAATGATCGTAGGTATAAATGAAACTGTTTTTGAAATTTCCAGCGCCATCCTGCCCCTGTTTTCCTCTATTTGTTTACTTTCCATATAACTGAAAAATACTGTAAGCAGAAGGATTAAAAACAGCCCTAGTAATAGAACGAGCCCAAATATTTTTATCTGCAGCGATATTTTTTTGGATTTCAGGTAGCATACCTCCCTGTTGAACTTCATAGAATCGCACAAACTTCATTATATCCTTTTATTACTTAGATTTCTTTCTGGAAACATAACTTTTAGTAAAAATAAAAAAGTACCCCTTCGAAGGAGGTACTTTGAGTATCTAACTATTTTAATGTTGTAGCGACTGTACTTTCAGGTGATGTTACTTTATCATAAAAATCTACGAAGTTATCCCGGTCAGCACTATCACGGTATGCCATGGCCACACGTGGATGCTCATTTAGTACACCTGAAATCATATAAGGAATGATATAGCCCCACTCCCACTTTTCACGCATTTCAAGCATGTGCTTTTCTATGACTCCAAGAACTGGTTTAATTTCATAGCTTGATTTTTGAATATAGCTTACGAGAAGTTCTGTGTTACAGTTACCTGCTGCTCGTCCCATGCCATATACTGACGAATCCAGGTAGGTAACCCCATTCCGAAGTGCAGTTAATGTGTTGGCAAAGGCTAACTGCATATTGTTATGTGTATGGATTCCCAATTGTTTGTTCGGGATCATCTCTTTAAACTTTTTCACTTGATGCTCAATATCTACAGGATCTAAGCTTCCAAAAGAATCAACAATGTAAACCACATCAACAGGGCTTTCCTTCACCAATTCGAACGCTTTAATCAGTTGTTGTTCAGGCACACTTGATAATGCCATAATATTAAGGGATGTTTCATAACCCAAATCATGGAACATTTGGACAAGTTCTAAGCCCTTATCCACTTCACGGATATAGCAAGCCACTCGAATCATATCTAGAACACTTTGTTCACGAGGAAGAATATCATTGGGATCTACACGCCCAATATCTACTAAAGCAGATAGCTTGGTGAACTTTTTCACAGGGATAATTTCCTTCAAGAAGTTATCATCTAGAAATCTCCATGGATTGGGCTCGGTCGCGTTAAGAAGTTTAGGAGAATTTTTGTAACCAATCTCCATGTATTCAACACCTGAAGCACTTAGGCCTTCATACAAGTCCTGAACAAATTCAACACTGAAATCCCAATTGTTAACTAATCCTCCATCACGTATGGTACAGTCTAATATTTTGCTACGTTGTTCCATGATCGTATTTCCCCCTGTTTATTTCACTTTTTCAATATTATTTCATACTTTTATACTTTTAAGTACTAAAATTTCTTATTGTGTTTATAACACGGTTTATCTGTAAGTGTCAACCTATTTTTCGGAAAATTCTTAAAACCGATGTATATTACAAAAACATTTGAATCTTATATTATTTAAACATCTTCCCTGGATTTAATATTCCAAGTGGATCAAACTGGTCCTTTATCATCTTCATTAGATGTATAGAACTTGCATGTTCTTTATATAAGTAGTCAATCTTCCCAAGACCAATTCCGTGTTCACCTGTTGCTGTTCCGCAACAATCAATCGCAAATTCTACAATTTTTTGATTTACAGTATGTGCATTATCTGACTCAATGGGGTCATTCGGATCAATCATAATTAATGCATGAAAGTTTCCATCCCCCACATGCCCTACGATGCCGCCAATCAATCCATACTTTTCAAGTAACGAACTTGCATGAGAAATGGCATCCGGAAGCATAGATAATGGTACACACACGTCCGTACTCATATTTTTCTTCGCTGGATAACCATGTTTAAATGCATATGCAAGAGTATGACGTGCCTCCCACAACTTCGCTTTTTTCAAAGAGTCTGTTTCATATTCAAACTGAGAACAACTCTCTAAATCTGCTAATTCTTTGGCAAATTTAACATCGGCCTTTATCCCTTCTTCATTTCCGTGGAACTCCATAAATAGAGTTGGCTGCTCAGGGTACATAGTTTCGTTATGTATATTTACTTGTTTCATAGAACGAGCATCTACAAGTTCAATACGGGCTATGGGGATGCCTGAGGAGACCATAGCATTCGCAGCCTTAATCGCATAATCGACAGAAGGGAATACGGCTCTGCAAGCAAGAGTAGATTCTGGTATTCCAAAAACTTTTAATGTGATTTCAGTAAAAACTCCTAATGTTCCTTCTGAGCCAACAAATAATGGCGTTAAATTATATCCTGAAGAAGACTTAGCTGCTAACCCACCAAGGTTTGCTATCTCTCCATTCGCTAAAACTACTTCAAGACCTCTAACTACATCTTTCATGGCACCATATTTAACGGTGGTTGTACCCGAAGCATTTGTACTCGTCATCCCGCCAATCGTAGCATCTGCACCTGGGTCAACAGGAAAGAAGAGGCCATACTTTTTAAGTGCCTTATTTAATTGTTTTCGAGTCACTCCTGGTTGTACCTTTACAAGTAGATCGTTCTCACGCACTTCAATAATATGATTCATCAGCTTGAAATCCATTGAGATTCCGCCTGAAACAGGGATTGGGTGGCCTTCAAGGCTGGAACCTGCACCAAAAGGGACAACTGGAATTTTATACTTGTAGGCGATTTTCATAATTTCTGAGATCTCTAACTTATTTTTAGGAAAAACAACGATATCAGGATTCACGGGTTGATGATAGGATTCATCCTTGCTGTGATGTTCTAATATCGTTGGATTTTCACTGATTTGTTCTGCTGGAAGAAGGTTTCTCAAAGCTTGTTTCCATTCCAAGGGTTATACATCCTCTCTTCATCAGTAATTATAAACATTATTACTCTTTTACTCTTTTATTACAAACAATTCGCAATTTACTGCCAACTCCTGACCTTTAAAACACTTAAAATAGTCACCTAATAATATTAATTAGGTGACTAAAAGGTTCTTATTGAGATTACTCTACTAATCGTCTTAATATATGCTAATCAAACAATTTACATTAAGATAATGGTTTTAGGTAATTTTACTGATGTCAGAATTTCTAACTCTGTTAATCTCTGAAAAGCATAGGACGACCCGTGTAATAGGTTATTATCTAGGTATGCAGGGTGACACATCACCTCCACTGTCATGTCATCTTTAAAACGTTCTTTCAACTTTGTAAAATAATTTGGTTTGACACCTTCACCATAGAAATCAAACAATGATACGTCTGAGAATGAGTCAACACCATCAATGGAATCGAACCCATTCTTCCTTACTGGCAGTTTGAATTTTGCTGCTAAACTCTTAATCACTGGATTTAATTCTTTCAAGGTATGAACATGGTGATGACTATCAAGATGGGTTGGGTTAAGTCCAGTGCCGATAAATCGTTCGATCTGAGCAGTCCACTCTCTTTCCAGTTCCTCTAATGAAATAACTGTAGGGTTAAATGTAGACAAGGATTTAAAATGCCCAGTATCATCAACCAATGAAGGTACATTGTCAACTAATGGTTTCCCACATGTTAGGACAAGATGAATCCCTACCCGTAAATTTGGATATTTTCTTGCCAATTGAATGGCATGTTCAGTCCCAGGCATGGTCATCATCATCGTGGTAGAATTGACAATTCCATGTAAAAAACTGTCGATAATCCCATGGTTTACTCCATAGCTGAATCCAAAGTCGTCCGCGTTAACAATTAATTTAATCATGATTTAATCACCTTAATGACTTTTTTGCAAAACACACAGCATCATCCTAATGAGAAAAGATAGCTGTGTCATTCTTTGATAGAAATTAATGTATTGGTCTCTTTCCAAATCAATTTATTCTATAATATAGTTCAACCATTTCTGCAGCCAAATCCTTCACAGTCATCGCATTCATTAAATGATCTTGTGCATGAATCATAAGTAAAGACATTTGAAAGATTACTTGTTCTAAATTTTCCATTCCTGTTTCCCTCACCTGCTATTAATTAAAGAATTGCGGTAAATATTCCTTATGCGCTTCGAGCATTTCGTCCAAAATGATTTTTGCCACACGATCGCTTGGTACAAAAGGATTTATTGTCATGGCCAGTAACGCTGTTGCATAATCCCCGCTAATTGCCGCTTCAATCGCTACCCTTTCAAATGATTTCACTTGTTGAACAAGTCCACGAACTTGTATTGGTAAATCGCCCACAGCAATAGGTTTCGGCCCATCCTTTGTAATGATACAGCTGAGTTCTACAGCGGAATCAAAAGGGAGACTTGAGATTGCTCCCATATTTACGGTGTTTACTGCCTGGATGTCACGTTTGTCCGTATACATCGAGTGAATGAGCCTTACAGCTGCATCACTATAATAGGCGCCGCCTCTTTTCTCTAATTGAGGCGGCTTAATGGCTAAATTAGGGTCTCTATATAACTCAAATAGCTCTTCTTCAAGCTTTTTAACAACCTCGGCACGTGTTCCGCCTTCTTGATAATTTTTCAATTCTTTTTCTAGCATGTCACCAGATTTATAATAGTAATTGTGATACGGGCATGGAAAAACATCTAACGCCCGCAAGAACTCAGGTTCCCAACCCATGGCATGAATATTTTGCATGGTTATGCTTTTCTCTGGATCATTAATTAGGGAAATAACTTGATCCTTAACGGATACACCATCGACAAAAACATTTAATCCGTAAACCATGTGGTTTAGTCCTGCAAAATCAATTCTTACTCTGCTATGGTCTACTCCTAAAAGTTTTGCAACGCCCATTTCCATTCCAATTGGCACATTACACAACCCTACCACTCTATCAATATTACTATAACGAAGGACTGCCTCAGTGACCATCCCGGCAGGATTTGTAAAGTTTATGAGCCAGGCATTCGGGCAAACTTCTTCCATTTCCCGACAAATATCAAGGATAACTGGAATGGTCCTAAGTGCTTTAAATAAACCTCCAGGTCCATTTGTTTCTTGACCAAGTACACCGTGTTTCAACGGAATACTCTCATCTTTCTTACGCGCGTCAAGCAAACCTATGCGAAATTGAGTGGTAACGAAATCCGCAGACTTTAACGCTTCTTTTCGGTCTAACGTCAAATAGATTTTAATCGGAACTCCTGCCTTTTCAACCATTCTTTTTGCAAGATTACCGACAATTTCAAGCTTTTCCTTGCCTTCTTCCACGTCGACCAACCATAATTCTCGGACTGGCAATTCATTATAATATTTAATAAATCCCTCAATAAGTTCGGGGGTATAGCTCGATCCCCCGCCTATCGTTACGATTTTTAAACCTTCTTTCATTTTTAAACACCTCTGGTTGAATTTTATCTACATATTTAAGCTATCAGTAGGTTGGGATGATGTTTCATCCTTTTCTCTTCTTGCATCTATTCGTCCCTGTGCGATAACAAAAGGCAGATAAATAGTGACAGAAATGATTAAATTCACAAATGCTAAAACAGCACCTGAAACATGCCCGCCTGTTGCTAGTAATCCACCTACAATCGCAGGAGTCACCCATGGGATATCAGCAACAACTGGATGAACCAAACCTAAACTAATAGATGTATAAGCTACTATGGTCATGATGATTGGTCCTAGTATAAACGGAATGAACCAGATGGGGTTCAATACAATTGGCAATCCGAAAAGAATAGGTTCATTGATTTGAAATATCCCGGGAGGAGTACCTAACGCAATTAATTGCTTATTCCGCTTGCGGCCGGCGATAAACATCGCAACCAGTAAACCTAAAGTAGCACCAGAACCCCCAAGATAAACAAAGGCATCCAAGAATGACCCTGAAAGAATGTGGTATTTTCCTAAATCCTGCACACCTTGTGCATACATATTTACATTTTCTTGTCCCAGTTTGGTCATTAAAGGAGTTGTAATTCCTCCAAGAATGTTTGGACCATGAAGACCAAGAATCCAAAATCCGTGCACCAAAAATACGATTAAAATAGCAAACAGCAATGAATCTACTGCACCCGTCAGCGGAGAAACGAGTACTTTATTAATCCAATCGTTTAAATAAGCGCCATCACTAATAAATTTGCGTAATATAAGCCCAAACAACCCGATGGTAAAGATGGTTGCCATTCCTGGAAGAAGCTTTGCAAATGAACGAGATACTGCTGGAGGAACTCCATCAGGCAATTTAATAATCAAAAACTTGATTTTAGCTAGGCGAACAAAGATTTCAGTCGCGACTATCGCAACAATAATACCAGTGAAAAGAGCTGTGGCATTAAAATAGTTCCAACCAATAAATCCCCATGCTCCACCGGTGACTGCCTCGCCACCCTCTGGAGTAATTGATACATTGGCAACTTGAGGAATCAGAACAAAGAAGGCTGCACCTGCTACAAGCATCGCTTCGAATCCATCGTCACCGTAAGACTTTGCCAATTTATTCGCAATCCCGAAAACAGCAAATATCGTCATAAAAGCGAGGGTGCCCCACCATATATCTCCCCCCAATGTTGTCCACGTTTCACCGAAAAGAGAGATCATTAATTTTTCATAATATTTTCCTATACCAGGTACTTTTCCTAGATTGTTTAATAATACGGCTAACGAACCAATCATCGTAATCGCGATCATACCCACCAAAGCGTCTCTGATGGCAAGAAGATGCCTATTGTTACCAAGCTTATTTGCGAAAGGCATTATAAATTTATCAATAAAATTCATCATATGACCTACACCCCTTTAATTAGATTCATTGCTTGTTTCAAAACCTCTTCTCCATTGCAAAGACCATAATGCTGTGGGTTAATAGCATCTACAGGAATACCCTGCTTTTCTCCTGCCTTTTTAAGCTGAGGCAGCATATAGCGAACTTGTGGACCAAGTAGCAGTACGTCTGCCTTCTTAATCTGGTCATTTATTTCAGTAGAACCAACTGCCCAAATTTCACAACTAATCCCCTGAGATTTGGCACTTACCTCCATTTTAGAAACCAGTAGACTTGTAGACATACCTGCGGAACAGCATAATAAAATCTTCATTAAAATCCCCCTTAAGAAAGCGATTACATTCTTTAATCATATTGTAAATACAATTCAAAAAATTTGCAATACAAATTTTATTGATTTGTTACTTAACTAATAATTTGTTACTACAAATTATGATATTGTGTTTTTTTGTACATTTTAACAGTTTTTTTGTTATTCTATAAGTATTGAGGGGGAAAACCATAATGATAGAAGAAGCGAAAGACGGAAGTGCTCTGCACCTTAGGGTAAAAGACGCAATCATTCAATTGATTAACGAAGGGGAATATAAACCCGATTCACAGCTGCCTACTGAGGCAGAATTCTGTGAGAAATATGGAGTAAGCAGGACAACCGTAAGAAATGCTTTACAACAACTATCGTTGGAAGGTTATGTCTATCGTAAACGGGGAAGTGGAACCTTTGTGTCCGCAAACAAAGTAAAACAAATATTGACAACTACAGTTGATCACTTTTCGAGTCAAATTTCCATGCAGGGAAAGAAACCATCAATCAAAGTATTACAATTAGAAGTTATACCTGCCGATGAGTATCTTAGTGAACAATTAAAGATTCAAGAAGGAGAACCAGTTAACGCGCTAGAGCGAATACGTTTTGTAAATGACGAACCAATCCAGTTTGAAATTGCCTATTTACCTTGGTATAAAACTCCAGCTTTAAATAAACATGGTTGTGAAACGTCATTATATAAACTATTGGAAACCCAATTTTGTTTAAAAATAAACAAAACAATTGAAAACCTTGAATTGTTTATTGCAGACCAAGAGGCAGCTGAAAAACTACATATCCGTGTTGGTGACCCTTGCTTTGTGCTTAATACCTTAGCCTATCTTCTTGATGGTTCGATCATTGAATATTCGAAAACAATCTATCGTGGGGATTTGGCCCATTTTGTCATTGAAAGAAATTACTAATGATGAATAGTAAAAACAAAAGGTTTTGGTACCTGCTGTGCATTCGAATCTGTAATCAAGAAAAAGAGAAGCCAATAAATCGGCTTCTCTTTTCTAACTTTTATTAAGGGGGTTCTCCGCTTTTGATTCTTATTAAACTTAAATCAAGTTTAGTAATAGAATGTTTGGCGTATGTTTTCTCAATTTAGGTTATTTCGGGTAAAAGAATAATAAATTCTGTCCCCATCCCCTTTGCACTGTTCACATGAATTTTACCTTTGAACGAACGGACAATTTGAAAACTCACCATCATTCCTAGTCCTGTTCCACTTTCCTTTAAGGAATAAAACGGAGATCCAAGCCTAGCAATTTGTTCTTTTGTCATACCAATTCCTTGGTCCTTTATGCTTATCTTTATATTTCCATCATCAGTTGAAGTACATGTAATCCAAACAATTCCACCATTAGGCATAGACTCTATCGCATTTTTTAATATATTTATCAAAGACTGGTTTAATTTTTGGGGATTAACATAAATCCAACAGTCATCAAAAAAATCAGTTTTAATCTCAACATTATGGTTCAGGGAGTAACTTTGAATAATATTCACAACGCGTTGTAACTGATTTCCAACATTGATTCTTTCGAGGTGATCGATGGTGGGTTTTCCAAAAGTTAAAAAATCATTGATAATTTCATTGGCGCGATCAAGCTCTCCAATAGATAATTGGATATATTCCTTCTTTTTATCAGGCAAGTCAGGCTCGTTTAGAAGCTGAAGAAAGCCACGCGTCACTTGCATGGGATTTCTAATTTCATGAGCGAAAACACTTGTTAACTCACTTATCACTCGTAATTTCTCCGAGTTTTCCATCTCTAATCGCAACTGATGAATCACCCTAATTGTTTCAGTCAAGATAGTGAAGAACCAAGTAACTACCATCGCGAAGACAAGGTGAATGATCTGTACTTTCAAATACTCTATGGAAAAACCTCTGAGAATACCAAAAATAGTAAGCCCAATAAGACAGTAGTAAAAGGCCAGAGCCACTGCAATTTTAACCCTTTTATCTTTTTTCGAAATTGCAAACACCTTTTGATAAAACAAGATAACAGGAAGTGAGAATAATAAGACTAGCAGAGTATTATAAAATCCTAGGTTAATCCCGAAATAAAGTCGGTAAAGAATGATAAGGGCTGATAGGAAGAAGCCGGGCCAAACTCCCCCATAAAGGGTCCCTAATAAGAGAGGAATAATTCTTAACTCTATACGAGCATTTTGACCAAAATCCACTGGAAAGGACATGCAAAATAATATGGATATTCCCCACAAAATGGACATGATTACGTTTCTATTTTTACTACTCTTTACCCACTCCGTAACAAATGTATAGTAAATAAATATGGGTATGACCATAATTGTTAGTTGCAGCAAAAAATCCTTGATTATACTCATCTTTGTTACCTTTCATATTCTATTATAAATCTGAATCCTGCAATATAAGGATGAGAATTAAATTAGTAATTCATCCATATTATACTTTAAAGTACACTGTAAATTAGGGCATTGGCAAGCAATTTTTTAGAACAATGCTACAAGTTTACTCCATAAGAAAAAGGATCGCCGTAGCAACCCTTCTAGAACTCAAGCAGCCTCATGTGATTAGGATTATATATTCACTACTCCAACAATTTCCCCAAAGGTTTAAAAATCATGTCAACAAGATCAGTTGGTCCAGGGGTATCAGGAAAGAAAAGCAGTATGTTCCCAAGCAGCCATCCGATAACGGACAAAGTAATGAAAACGCCTTTTTCCTTTTTTTGCTTCTTTTTAAGTTTCGGCCATTCGAATAGGATGATGCAAATAAAAATAAAAGTAATTCCGATTGCCTGACCCCACTTCATTCTTCTCTCACCTCTTGTTCCGGAAAAGCCCCCGGTTCAGTAACAATCCCTGGCCTGCGTATTTTTGCAGTTGTGTCTAGCCTTACCTCAATTGTTGGAAAAATATCATCCCAATTATTTTTATATTTTTTCCAAGCGTCGGGATAAGCACGATGGAAGGCTTCGGCAAATCCGAAGATATCCGCATTCATCTCTTTCTGTACTTGATCTAAGATTGGCTTCACTTTTTCATTAATATCTTGTTCAAGTTCCTGCTCAAGCATTTGGATCGTTTTTGTATTTCTTGTATCCAGTGTGGTTTCATTTTGAACAATATCATCTTCAGTTTCGGACTTTAGCGTGATTTTCCAGTTTCCATTTTCAATTTTAGGTATGAGTTTGGACTCCGCTCGAAGTAAATTCATCGAAACATGACCTTCCGAATTTTTCGGTTTCACTGTTACGACTGCTAATTGGATTTCATTTCTTAGCCATAATAATCCCCTTGTTGCTGATTCGTCAATAGAACCAATCATTTTTCCCTTTTTAAACACCGCAGTTCCAACAATGGTGGCGATGGTTTGTTTTTTATCTTGACCCGTTTGCGGTTTTAAAGTTTCAATATACGGGAGGACAGCGGCTTCACTGTCCCCAATTAGCATCTGTGCAAGATCTTTCATGGTAATGTCAACACCAATTTTCGATTCCGCCAATTCCACCAGTACTTCAGCCAAATCCCGTTCCAATGGAGGTTTAAGGCTAAATAGGTCTTTTGCTTTCTGTTTGCTAATAAATATGTGGGAACGTTCACGTGTTCGGGGGTGGCGCATAATAAAGTCTACTATCCGACGGATATCTTTATCCTTTGCCAACTCTTCATCTATGACAAAAACTTCAGTGTGACCCCAGAATAATTTGCGTGGAAACCTTTGCTGTAGCTGGGACAAGGCATCGGCAAGCGTAATCCCTTCTGCCGACCGGACTAATACTTGCTGCCCTTCGCCGCTACTCCCGCCGCTGCCGCCCATTTCTCCACCCCCCCCGGCTGCCTTCGGGATATAGACGGCAACAGTCAATTCAATGGTTGACTCCGTCTTTTTGTCAATGCCGGCTGCTGTGATAAAGGCCAAATCATTCAATTCATCTCTGTCCCAGCATCCTGTAAGAAGGGGAACAAGTAAGCAGAAGAAGGAAAAAAGTAATATTTTTTTGAATTTAAAAACCGTATTATTCAATGCTTTTCATCCTTTTTCTGTTGAAACTTTTTCCGTAGCAAAGCGAGGCAAAGAAGAACAAAAGGAATGCCCAGCTGAAATGTTAAAAGGTAAAAAGCCCCTGAGGTCCCGAGGAAATGAGCCAAATTTTGCAAATTTGGGGTTGTCCAAATTGCAATGACCAATAAAAGAAAGCCAATCGGCAATACAATTGGCCGATAATCGGAAAGCCTTAGTAACTGGGCCAGTCCAAGAACAGTGATGTAATAAAACAAAGAAATTTTAATAAACGTTCCAGATACCCAGATGGCCATGACGATTGCTTCAAGGTGTTCCAAAAAGTCAGCAATACTGATGTAGCGGACGGCAACCATGACCGGATACGTTTCCTTTATAGTAAGTTTCCCTAAAAGCATATAGGTCGAAACGTTGGTTAAAACCAAAAGAGCTGTTACACTGATAACGGAAATTATTCCCCATTTCATTGCTTTTTCTGAATCCTTTAAAAAAGGTAAAAAAAATGCTATAGCAATAAACTCACTAAACCATCCTGAAGGAACAATCGAACCCATAATAGAAGGTTTTAACCCGTCCTCCATTATTGGCAATAAGTTGTTTGGATCAAGATCCTTTATGAGCAATAATGTCATTAAAACAAAGAGCAAACTTACAACCGGTACGAGAATTTGTGAAGATCTGCCGATGGACTCAATTCCGCCGTATACAGCAAGGGAACAAACGAGGAGCATCGCACCCATCACTATATACATTGGTGTATTGTTTAGAAAAGTTCCAACAACAAACTCTCCATATTCTCTAATGACCATCCCATTGAGATGAAGAAAATAAAGAATAAAAGTCAACCCGACAATTTTCCCTGCTATTTTTCCTAAGATATGTTCGCTATACTGAATAATGGTTTGTTCAGGGTATAGCTTGTTTAATTTACTGGCAATACAGACAGCTAAAATCCCGCTGATAGATCCCCAAATCGGTGATAACCATAAATCCTGCTTTGCAAGTCTCGCTGTAATTGCCGGGACTAAGAGTAAGGCTGTCGCAAAAATAGTAGGGTTCATGATAATCGCCATTTGAAATGCAGATATTTTTCCTTTTTCTATCATCTTTTTACAACACCTACTCGGTTCCTTTGACTGGGTCAGGTTTTTGGTCGGGGGCCTGTCGATGCTGATTATAGTCCACGGTCAAGCGTGGACGTTTTCGAAATGCCCACCATGGCGCCCTAAACATCACATCTTTCATTTCGCTTGCTTTCATGGGACCCATTGGGGACAAATATGGCAATCCGAAGGAACGCAAAGTGCTTAAATGAACAATGATGGCAATCAGTCCAAGCATGATGCCTAGCAGTCCTAAGGTCCCCGCAAGGAACATAATTGGAAAACGCAGCATCCTTAAGGAAATGGCCACATTGTAACGCGGTACCGCAAAAGAAGCAATTCCCGTTATTGCCACAACCATTACCATCGGTGCGGAAACGAGACCAGCAGAAACAGCAGCTTGTCCGATGACTAAAGCGCCGACTATACTAACAGCGGAGCCTACTTGTTTTGGAAGCCTGATTCCTGCTTCTCTTAGGGCTTCAAAGGTGACTTCCATAATAAACGCCTCTACAAGCGCAGGAAAAGGGATTTGTTCCCTTGTCTTTGCAAAGGTTAGCAAGAGAGGGGTAGGTAACATCTCCTGGTGGTATGTAAGAACGGCCACATATACGGATGGAAGTAATAGGGCCATTACCAATAATCCATACCGCAGCCAGCGGATGAATGAACTAAACAAGAAACGCTCATAATAATCCTCTGACGACTGAAGCAGCGAATATAGTGATATTGGAACAATCATAACAAAAGGCGTCCCGTCTACTAAAATCGCTACCCGGCCTTCAAGAAGATTGCCTGTTGCTACATCAGGACGTTCCGTATTCAATATTTGCGGAAAGGGGGAAAACGGGTGGTCTTCAATGTATTCCTCAATATATCCGCTTTCCAAAATGCCATCAATATCGATGCGCTGAAGACGACATTTCACTTCCTCAACCAGGGTTGTATCAGCAAGCCCTTCCATATAGGCTATGATGACTTTGGTCTGGGTTTGCCGCCCAATATTCATCGGCATCATTTTAAGATTGGGGCTTTTAATCCTTCTACGCAACAAGGCTGTGTTGACTCCTATCGTTTCCGTAAATCCTTCCCGCGGACCGCGGACGACCGATTCAGACATCGGTTCTTCAATGGCCCTTTTCTCCCATTTTGCCAAGCCTGCCGAAATAGCCAAAGGATACTGGTCAACAAGGATGACCGGGTTGCCTGTCGAGATTTGCTCTATCACATTAGCAAACGTTTTATTTTCTTTTAAACTGGAAACAGTCAGTCT
>Ga0209795_10001503_pt1 | contig 14422 bp, 13 predicted proteins | sample AgamicOrMarz_FD_187166 | JGI IMG/M metagenome (GOLD analysis project Ga0209795, IMG submission 187166) | Agave microbial communities from Guanajuato, Mexico - Or.Ma.rz (SPAdes) (version 2) | ecosystem: Host-associated > Plants > Phyllosphere > Phylloplane/Leaf | place: Guanajuato, Mexico...
GTGAAAGGACAGTCTTTATAGTTCTTCGCCATTGCTTTCAATCACTGTTTTATACCAATAGAATGAATCTTTACGACTTCGTTCTAATGTACCGTTTCCTTCATCATCTTTGTCTACATAGATGAATCCATAACGCTTAGACATTTCTCCTGTTGAAGCACTTACTAAATCGATGCATCCCCAAGGGGTGTAACCCATTAGTTCAACCCCATCTTCAATGGCCTCCCCCATTGCTTGGATGTGTTCACGAATATAATCAATTCGATAATGGTCATTTATTGAACCGTCTTCCTCTACTTTATCGTAGGCTCCTAGACCGTTTTCTACCACGAATAATGGCTTTTGATAACGGTCATATAATTGATTTAAAGAAATTTGAAGGCCAATAGGATCGATTTCCCATCCCCACTCACTCGCTTTTAAAAATGGGTTTTTAATTCCACCTAAGATATTTCCTTCACCCACTTCTTCAGGTCCCTTATCCTTCTTCTCCGTACGAGACATATAGTAACTTAAGGCTATATAATCAACCGTATTTTCTTTCATTAATTCCAGGTCGCCTGCTTCAAATTCAATATCTATACCATGCTCTCTCCAGTATCGTTTAATGAAAGCTGGGTACACACCCCTCACTTGGACATCTCCGCAGAAGTAATTAAACAGTTGCTCTTCTTTTAACGCATATAACACGTTTTCAGGATCGCAATTCACAGAATAAGTAGGGAGATATACAAGCATACAACCAACCTGAGAATCGGGAATAATTTCATGACAAAGCTGTACAGCTCTTGCACTTGCAACAAACTGATGATGGTAAGCTTGAAATGTAGGTTGATATTTATCTTCTTCCTTTTGAATAGCAAACCCTAAACCTAAAATTGGCATATGCAAGCTGCTGTTGATTTCATTGAATGTCATCCAATATTTAACCTTACTCTTGTAGCGATTAAAAATGGCTGTTACATACCTTTCAAAAAACGTAACAACTTGACGGTCCTTCCAACCACCATAATCTTTTACAAGATGAAGTGGCATTTCATAGTGGGAAATTGTCACGACTGGTTCAATATTGTATTTACGTAATTCATCAAATACGCTTTCATAGAAAGCTAACCCTTCTTCATTTGGTGTTAACTCATCGCCGTTAGGAAAAATGCGTGACCAAGCAATCGACATACGAAATACCTTAAATCCCATTTCTGCAAAAAGTGCGATATCTTCTTTATAACGATGATAAAAATCAATTGCTGTGTGATTTGGATACGTATATTTTTCTCGATTCAACTCAAAATCAAAACCCGGATCTTTTAATACTTTTAGTCTTACTTTGCCACCCGGTAAAACGTCGGGTGTATTTAAGCCTTTACCGCCTTCAGCATAAGCCCCCTCTAATTGATTGGCTGCTGTTGCTCCTCCCCATAAAAAATTTTCTGGGAATTTCACTTTAAAATTTGTCATGTTATTTCTCCTTTTTCAATTAAAAATATTTTATTTAACTATAGTTAGTATAGAGTCATCTAAAGCTACACGTTCAGCATCTGTTGGTATGACATCTAGATAATTAACAGTATTAGTAATAATAATAGGTGTCGTAACTTGATAACCTGCTTCTTTAATTCTTTCAATGTCAAAATTGACTAGTAAATCACCTTGTTTCACTTGATCACCCTGTTTAATTTGTGGATCGTAGTACTTTCCATTTAATTGGACTGTATCAATACCAATATGAATCAGTATTTCGACACCTTCGTCTGATGTAATTCCAATAGCATGGCCTGTTGGAAACAGGGTTGAAATCACTCCGTCAACAGGAGAAAAAGCATTACCAGTAGTAGGTTCAATCGCAATACCTTTTCCTAATGCTCCTGAGGAAAATACTTGGTCATTCACCTGATTTAATAATTTCACATCTCCTGTTAGTGGACTAACAATCGATGCTGTTTTCATTAGTGATGGTTTATTTTCAGGTTTATTATCTATTTCTTGTTGGTTATTAGCTACTTCTTGTTGTTTTTTATCCTCGAATCCGAACAAGATTGTCAGGAGCGCTCCGCAAACTAAGGCAGCTAATACCCCGATTGCGTAGGTTCCAATAGGTGAAAATGCTGAAATAGATAAAAGAGATGGAAACGCAAAAGTTATTCCTTTTACTCCTAATAATCCATTAATTGCTCCACCCACTGCACCAGCAATTGCTACATAAGGAACTGTACGTTTAAAACGAAGTACTAGTCCATAAATGATTGGTTCTGTAACGCCTGCAAGTAAGCCAGGAACTGCAGTAGATCCAGCCAATGCTTTCACCTGTTTATCTTTAGTTTTAAGGAAAATGCCTAGTGCTACACCCATTTGAGCAAATACACCACTAGCAACCATAGCAAAAATCGGGTCACCGCCAGCAGCTATATTGGCTAAGATAATAGGAACAAGAGCCCAATGAAGGCCAAAAATTGTAAGAAAAGTCCAAGCAGCTCCCAACACTGCACCAGTTAAAATGCCACTTCTATCGCTTAGAAAGCTAATACCCGATCCAATAGCATTCCCTGCGTAAACTCCAAAAGGTCCAAAAGCTATAACAGTTAATGGTACAATAATAGCAAGTGACAGCATTGGCACTAAGAACATTTGTACATCTTTATGAATGACTTTCTTCAGAAACTTTTCTAAAGCTGCATAAATACTAACTGCGATAAAAATTGGAAAAACACTAGATGAATAGTCCATCAATACCACTGGAACACTTAAAAATGAAGTAGTTTTTCCTTCAGCTAATAGACCTGTCAAATTAGGTTCCAACAGTGCTGCTCCAATTGTACCCCCTACAAAAGGATTTGCCCCTAGTTTAGTTGCCAGGGTAATCCCCAGCATAATGGGTAGGAAATAAAACACTGCGTTACCGGCAGCAGATAAAATGTGGTAGGTTCCACTTTCTTGTGATAACCATCCTAAAGATACAAGGACTGTCAATACTGCTTTTAACATACCTGCCCCGGCAAATGCTCCAATTAATGGTGAAAAACTTCGTGAAACCGTCTCAAAAATAATAGACATAATTGTCCCTTTTGGTTCATCTTTAAAGCTGGAGTTCTTTCCAAAGTTCCCTATCTTTATAATTTCTTCATAAACATTTGAAACATGACTTCCAACAACTACTTGGAACTGTCCTCCACTCTCTACTACGCTTAAAATACCATTCAGATTTTGAATCTCTATTTTCTGAGCCTTTTTATTGTCTTTTAGTTTAAATCGTAGTCGAGTCGCACAATGAACAAGACTTGATACATTTTGGTCTCCGCCAACAAATTGAAGAATATCTTTAGCTAATTTATCGTAGCTCATTTCTTGCACCCCTTTTGTTAAGTATGTTCACTCATTGAAGTTGTTTTTATAAAAAAGAAAAACCTGAATCAATGCCATTGCTTTAGAAAATATCATCTAATCAATAAGCATTAATTCAGGTTTTGCCTGCCGAACAGTAACAATCCTTTGTAAGAATCTTATTCTGTTTTCTCCCGGCTATAGAGCCGATGAATATGAATAATAAAATAGACCATTTCCTCCTTCGACATCTCAAAGCTATAATTTACCTTTAAATAACTTTGAACTTTCATCGTACATTGATAAGCGTCAGAGTACTGTCTACTTACTTGTTCAAATAGAGAATTATCGCTGTCTCCATCAGATACTTCCCCTCTAATCATACGATATGCAAAGTAACGTAAATGAGTAGTAAATCGATTGTAATTGGTAGATTCTTCATCAAAAGTCATACCGAAGTGATACTTCACTATATTCGTGATACCGTTTACAATCTCGGTCATTTTCATGGTTTGTTCCATTCCCGAAGAGCCTTTTCTAGCATTAAATAGATGTAGTGCTATTGAAGCCTTTTCATCATCTGGTAATTGAATGCCTGTACGTTTCTCAATTATCTGAACAGCGTGATTAGCAACTCGGTATTCATCTTTGTAAAACTTCTTAATTTCCCATAAAAGTGGGTTTCTCACTGTCAGTCCTTCTTGCATTCTTGTTAGCATAAAGTGTATATGATCGGTTAATGATAAATAAATGGTTTCATTTAAATGACAATCTAACTCTCGTTTGGCTAATTCGATGATATCATTAGATAGTTCTAAGTGGTCAGACGGAATTTCTTTAAGCAGTTCAGATAATTTGTCAGAAAGATTTTTTGAATGGATAACGAAGGTTTTTTCCACCTTTGATCCATCGATTTCTTCTCCCACTTTCTTCTGAAAAGCCAATCCACGTCCCATAACAACCATTTCTACATGGTTGTCATTTTCGGTTAATACCACATTGTTGTTAAAGATTTTTTTTATGCGCATAATCTGTCACCTTACCATCTGAGATATTTGCTAACAAAAAAACCTGAACTGATTACAATACTACAGAGTATGTCCTGTACTATTCTAATCAATTCAGGTTTTGCCTGCCAACCAGTAACAATCCTAAAATTCATAATTTATGAAATTTATAATTTAAATTTATCATCTCTAAATATAATTGTCAACGCTTTCTTTTTGTACGGAATACAATTAATAATACGGTTAATTGACGCATTCTATTTTATATAGCTCTATAAGGTGCCTTACTGTCATGTTTAATTTAAAATTTAATTATTATTTGATTTATAAATTAGTAAGTAAAATTATAATAACAACTACTATGTTAATTAAATCGATTGATAATAATTAAACAAAAGTGGTTTAAGTGCACGCCTGGTAACATCTTTAGTAGATGGTTTAAATAATAAAATAATATTTATTAAATTTGATTATTAAAACTCCAATAATAGGTTTTCTACTCAAAACAAAAGTCTGTAAACGTATACTTTTACGGAGGGAAGGGCTAATCTATAGAAAAATAAAAAGTACTTTATTCATTGTTTTATGTTTCAGTATCGTTCTTTTCTTGATTGAGATCGTTATTGGAATTTAAGGATCCCTTTAATTTCCTATTTTTTCAAGCCTCTCTCATTTATCATTTAATTTATATATTTCGCGAGCTATTGATTCCAAAATATAGACAACCGGTACTTGCGTAGTTATGTCCGAATATGTTACTTCATTTTCGTTTACATGATGCAGGTTATGACTGTTTGAAGTTTCAAACCTCTCTTCTGTTACATAGTATGAAACATTTATATCCGATATTTTAGCTATAGTTGAATATTTACTATTCGTAATACTAATGACTTTAATCCCCTGCTCTTTCAATTGATTAATATGACTAATGATAGGTGGAGTTTCTCCAGATACAGACAAAGCTATCGCTACACTATTTGAAAGAAGTTTGGTGTGAATAGGAAAATAAGGATCCTTTATGTACATTGAAAATTTACCAACACTTGAAAAATACCGAGCTCCATATTCAGCCATAATACCGGAACTCCCTATTCCAATAAAAATGACATTATTTGATTCTGCTACTAAATTTGCAGCTATTTTAACATTCTCTTCTATAGTCCCTTGTGATATTCTTTCGAAAAATTCCAGTACGGAGTGTTCAATGTTTTTGATATTGGTCTTTTTCGTTTCCTCCAAGTGTAATTTCATCTTTGTTTTAAATTCTGAAAACCCCTCACAATTTAACTTTTTACAAAAACGTAAGATTGTAGAAGTAGATACATGGGTTTCCTCCGCGAGTTCACGAATTCTCATATAAGCTACTTTATTTTCGTTTTTACAAATGTAATTATATAAAGATGTTTCTAGCTCATTTAATGAAGCAATAATTTCGGATGTAAACATAGATAACTCTCCTTTTGTCTAAAAAGATATGCCTTCTTTTATTTTAATCCTTTTTAGATATGTTACTATATCTAATCAATAAAACAAGACGTTACTTCTATGTAACAAGTTTCTTCTTGTGTTACAAAAGCCTAGATAGCCTTTACGTATTTACCACTTTACTCAATAGGGATAAAATCAGTTTATAAAGTTTAGATCTCTTTTTTTATTATCTTTTAAAAGTAAAGCGTAATAACTAAGGTAGAAAAAAACTGTTGGTGTTAAATAATACGGGGGTGCTAAGTGATATGACAAAGGGGATCAAGATTGTAACCATTGGTGGAGGATCTAGCTATACACCAGAATTAGTAGAAGGCTTTATTAAGCGATATGATGAACTACCGGTAAGGGAATTATGGTTAGTAGATATTGAAGCAGGAAAAGATAAGTTAGAAATCGTTGGTAACCTTGCGAAACGAATGATTGAAAAAGCAAATCTACCAATCAAGGTTTACCTAACACTGGATAGAAGAGCAGCTTTAAAGGACGCTGATTTTGTTACTACTCAATTTCGTGTAGGGTTACTTGATGCGCGTGCAAAAGATGAACGTATTCCTTTAAGCCATGGGGTATTAGGGCAAGAAACAAATGGTCCAGGTGGATTATTTAAAGGTTTGCGTACCATTCCGGTTATTTTGGATATTGTAAAAGACGTTAGAGAATTATGTCCAAATGCTTGGTTGGTTAACTTTACAAATCCTGCTGGAATGGTAACGGAGGCTGTTCTTCGTTACACTGATCATAAAAAAATCGTTGGTTTGTGTAATGTTCCTATTGGAATTGAGATGGGGATTGCCAAACTCCTAGATATTGATCATTCTCGTATTCGTATTGATTTTGCTGGTCTAAACCATATGGTATATGGATTAGATGTATATGTAGATGGAGTTAGTGTAAAAGATCAAGTGATTGATTTGTTATCAAATCCAGAGAACAGCAGTTTTGTTAAAAACGTCGAAGGACAAGGTTGGGAGCCAGAATTTATTCGAGCTCTAAATGCTTTAACTTGTCCATACCACCTATACTATTATAAGAGTGATGAAATGTTACAAAAAGAATTGAAAAACTTTAAAGATGGTACAACAAGAGCTGAAGTGGTTAAGCAGCTTGAAGAAGAACTATTTGAACTATACAAGGACCCTAATCTTGCAATTAAGCCACCTCAATTAGAGCAAAGGGGCGGAGCTTATTACAGTGATGCGGCAGTTCGTCTAATCTCATCTATCTATAATGATAAGCGTGATATTCAGCCCGTTAATACCATTAATAATGGGGCTATTGCAAGTATTCCATACGACTCTGCTGTAGAAGTAAGCTGTGTGATTACAAAAGAAGGTCCAAAGCCGATTATTAACGGAGACCTCCCTGTTGCAGTTCGAGGGCTCGTACAACAAATTAAATCATTTGAACGAGTAGGCGCTGAGGCAGCTGTAACAGGCAATTACGATACAGCTCTGCTGGCTATGACAATTAATCCTCTTGTTCCTTCAGACAAAGTGGGAAAAGTAATCTTGGATGAAATGTTAGAGGCACATAAAGAGCATCTACCACAGTTTTTTCAAAAAGTAGAGGTATAAGGGGAAATTTCATGATCAAGTTAGTGTTATCTGACATGGACGGAACGTTCTTAAATAATAATGGTGACTTTAACAGGGAACTGTACAACGATGTAAAAAAGATAATGAAAGAAAAGGGAGTTGTCTTTGCTCTTGTTACCGGAAAACAATGTGAACGTATAGAAGAGTTATTTGGTGATGATGCAGATGATTTGTGGATTTTAGGAGATAGCGCCACGCGTATTAAACACAACAAGAAATTTGTTTATGAATCTTTACTTAGTAATAAATTAGGATTAGAAATCATTCGTTTACTAGAAGAAATTAGTCTTGAGCATACCATTATTGCGTGTACAAGAAATGGTGCTGTAATAAAAGACAATATCCCTTCTGAAGAAGCAGAGATTGTCAGAAAGTCCTATGCACAAGTAAGAAAAGTATCCAACTTTAGCGAAATAACAGAAGACTTTGTTAAGATAACGATTCACGATCCGTTGTATAGGTGTATGGAAACGAGAGAGAAATTAGCTATATTTTTCGATCATGCTTATATTGTGGCTTCCGAACCTTGTTGGATTGATATCGCGAATGCTAATGTTCACAAGGGAACTACGGTTGAACACTTACAGCGTTTGTTAAATGTCACTCCTGAAGAAACAATGGCATTTGGAGATGGTTATAACGACTTAGAATTGATGGCTAGTGCAACATATAGCTTTGCTGTACGAAATGCAGTCAAAGAGATAAAAGACGCTGCAAATTTTATTACACGTTCAAATGAAGAAGATGCTGTGATGAAAACAATTATTCAGATATTATCTTTACAATTAAATGTATATGAAAAAGTTAATCATTAATTTTTGATTTTGATAGGATTTATTGTTCTTAAATAATTTAAAAAGAAAAAATAAGTAAAAAAAAAACTTACTGTTTTCGTGCAGTAAGTTCTTTTTACGTTTTAAGCTTAGAAATGAAAACTTTATAATTTTAGCTTTTATTAATTCTTCAAGAAGAGACTAAATCAAAAAGAGCTTGCAGTATTTTATACGAACTCTTCCTGTTACCAACTTTTTAGTTATTTGTCTTACCGATAGGCTTAGCTGCCTGAGATAGCAAACCAGCTATGGTTACAGTAATTAGTACAACAATTAAGGCACGAAGCAACCCAATCATTTCTCCGACGAACCCTAAAAAAGGAGGTCCTACAAGAAAGGCAAGGTAGCCTGCTGTAGCTACTGCACTAACCCTAGCAGCCACTCCGCGTGGATCGTCTCCTGCAGCCGATAAACCTACTGGAAAGCCAAAAGCTGCACCCAGTCCCCATAGTACAATTCCTATAGTTGCAAATGCGTAGCTTCCTCCAAATATAACGATAAGTAGCCCCACAATTGCAAGAAGTGCAGAGATACGTAGAACTAGCACTCTTCCTAATCGATCGAGCAATAATCCTCCTATTGCTCGACCTATAGTCATTGCTGCTACAAATAGCCCAAAGGCGAATGAACCCATGGTAGGTGTAACATTATATCCATCGACCATAATAAGTGGTAACCAGTCATTAGCAGACCCTTCCGCAAATGCCATTCCAAGAACAATAATACTAATTAGGATTGTTCTTGGTTCCTTCCATACAGCCATCCTTTCTCTAGCACTCATAGGTGGCTCATTAGAATCGTCGTTATTTTCCTTTCCAGTACCCTCGGGGACAAATCGAGCTAAAAATATAATAGATAGGGCAGTAACTATTGCAGCAAATGTTATATGTACTGGTACTGAAACTCCAGATTTGGTAGCTACTGATCCGGCAATTGCACCAAATAGTGTTCCCACGCTAAATGCAGCATGAAAACCAGTTAAAAGAGACTTTTTAGTAACTCCTTCAACGGCTGTCCCTTCTACATTCATCGCAACATCACATATTCCATTTCCAAATCCGAAAATAGCTAATCCTAAAAATACTATAATGCTATTGATAATCGATGAGCCACCTACACCTACAATTATAAGCCCTATGGAGCTAATGACTAAGCCTGTTACCATGACAAAACGTCCACCTTTATGAGCAATAAGATGACTAGCACTCATAAGGCCAACTATAGATCCTACAGCCATTCCAAAGATAATCCATCCCATTTGGGCTGTTGAAGCGCCTAATGCATCTCTAATAGTAGGTGTACGTGACACCCACGAGGCCATAGAAAATCCCGGCAATGCAAAAATAAAATAAATAGACAGACGCCATAATTTAATTTGTTGACGATCTAACGAATAATTCATAGTTCCCCTCCTACGACGATAAATAACCTACTTGCTCTCCCCTAAGTAAGTTAAACTGTTATTGTATGTTTCGAAAATGTTTCTAAAACCTTGAGCCTTTCCTATACTGTTAACTCGATAAGATTCCCCTCAGAATCTTTTATAACACTTTCATAGTAACCGTCTCCTGTAGTACGAGGACCATTAACAAGCTTATAACCATCCGTTGCCAGTTTAGTTGTTAATTCATCGACTGCTTCTTTACTACCTAGAGAAAAAGCAATATGAGCCCATCCCAACATCTCAGCTGAATTTTTCTCATTAATTCCAACCTTACTCATAATTTCTAATCTCATACCTGATTCAAAGCTAAGAAAATACGATTCAAATCCTTTTTCTTTATTGTGATATTTTTGATTTGATTTCCCTTTAAAATATGTTTCGTAAAACTCTCTCATATCTTCCAGATTACTAACCCAAATAGCTACATGTTCAATTTTCATTCAATTTCCCTCCATCTAGTGTTGGTTTATTTAGCATTGCATTTATTTCGTTTAAGGGGTCAAATTTCTGCTTGTTTCGTTCATCATAAGGTCAATACCAAGACTTTGTAATCCATATAGATAATCTTGTCTCCAATTACTTATAATCAGTTTAGGCAGATGTTTTTTTGGAACATAGTTGGAAGCTTGATTGCTGATTTGGTCGAGTATTATCTGATTAAACTCTTGGTCAGAAAAAATGATGGTATGAGGGTTTATAGTCGCTGTAAATGTAACCACTAACCTACTAATTGCATCTATTTCTCCTTCTTGCAGAGTATACTCCGTTCTCTCCCTATGGCATTTTTCTAGTGCTTGTTGAAAATTGTGTTTATTATACAAAGGAACAAACGAAACTTCTCCTGCGAAATTAGTAGTACCTCGGAGCACTAAACCATTAATAAATAAACCTACTCCAGGGCCATTTTGACCTAAATATAAATAAACAAGGGAGCTTTTTTCATTTATATTACTATTGTTGTTATAGCCTAATACAGCTGCATTCATATCATTTTCTACTGTAACCGGGATAGAGAAATAATCTTCTAAATGGTTCTTTAAATTAAAGTTTTGAAGATGATCATATTTTGGTATATGAAATATATTACCGTTGTCAACAGAAGCAGGAAGTCCAATAGCTATCGAACTAATTTTAGGGTTTTCTATCAAAATTTCTCGAATACAGTTGGTTAATCTATCTAAACCGTCCTTGTTTAAAACACTTCCTATTTGTCCTTTCTTCTTTATTTCACCCATACAATTAAAAATTGTATACTGTGTTTCTTTTTGCTCTAAAAATATTGCTAAACCTAACATATAGTTGGAGTTGTACCTGTATCTTTTTGCTTTTCTCCCTCCACTAGATTTATCTAACCCAACTAATGTAACCTCCCCATTGCTCTCCATTTGATCAAGAAACTTACTTACGGTTGGAAAACTTATTCCTACTTTGTTGCTTAATTCTACTTTTGTAACATTATCTAGTTTTATAAAGCTTTTTCGAATCTTAAATAAATTTCTATTACTTATTGAGTTTGGGATATTTTCCATTTTAGATACCTCCTATTAAAGTTAACTTATTAAAGGTCTTTAATAAGTATACAAGAACACTTCAAATATTATCTACTATTTTTATAAAATATCTTATTGAAACCCATCACTAATGTGCTTAATTTTGTATAAATTGTAATAATTTGCTGATTAATCGTTCGCTTCTTCACCCATTTTGGAGTTAGGATAGTTGTAATAGAAAGCATTTAATTACCTCCCCTTTCTATTACAACTACGTACAACTTATGCAATTAAAAGTTCCTTATTTTCCACTCAAATTAAGCTTAGTTCATGAAAAAATAAAAAAGAAACAAGAAACTTATATGGACTTTTATTTCATATAAGACGTTACAGTAATTATTATCGTTAACAAAGAAAGAAAGCTACCCCATCGTTGCAGGACGGATAGCTTTTAGGGAATTTGTATGCTTCAATTCATAAAAAAGTCTGAATAATTGTACAACAAATTTATAAATAAGGCAATATAGGACAACCATGAGCCTGCATCCCTTATTTTTAGTTGAAACCAGATACATTTAATTATGTGCCTTTGCTAGAGCTAGTTTTATACCAAATCCTATCAGTATAGTACCTGTTATTCCTTCAATAACTTTTTGTGTCTTAGGCTTCTTCATAAAAACACTAATCTGGTTAAGTAAATAGATATAAAATAAATACCATACGACGGTTAATACAATATACGTTATCCCGAGTATAAGAAATGGCATAAAAGTATGACTTCCAGGATTCACGAACTGTGGTAAGAAGGTTAAAAAGAAAACAGCTACTTTTGGGTTTAGCAGATTGGTAAGGAAACCTTGTTTAAAAGAAGACTCATTCTTATACTTACTCTTGGCAATCGTTTCAATTGTTTCTGTTGTTTCTTTATTTCTCAATGTCCATAATGACTTGATACCTAAATAAATTAAGTACATCGCACCAATATATTTGAAGATAGAAAATAATAAAGCCGATTTCGCAATAATCGCTGAAAGTCCTACAACAGCAGTTAAAGTGTGAATAGATAGCGCACAACAAATTCCAAGCATCGTTTTAAAACCTCCCTGTTTCCCAACAGTAAGAGTGTTTTTTGTCATGATAGCTGTATCTGGGCCGGGTAGAATAACTAAAAAGATGCATGTAATTACAAACAAATAAAAGTTTTCCATTACATTATCTCCTTCCTAACTATGATAAGTACTGTATCTATAATTTCTACATTGTATTACATGTACCTCGTTCTAGTAATTAAAGATAAAAATTTTGATGTGTAAAGGCTGATTTGATTAAATCTTTGTCAAAGTAAGACCGACTAGAGCAATTATAAGACCCATGACCTGATATGCCTTCAACCTCTCGCCAAACAAAACTACACTTGCAATGACTACAACCAATGCGTTCAAGCTAATGATGGTAAAAACAATGCTGGCAGATCCTGCATTCAGTGAATACAGGTATAAACTGTAACCAGCTGCCATTGTTAGCCCAGCAAGAGCTCCGATGTAGAGTTCTTGTTTTTGAATAAACGTGTGCTTAAGTTCCTTATAAGAAGTTATACTTAAAAAAACCCAGCCACCGGCAAACAGTGCAACGAGGGTACTTAAAAAGTCAATTTTATATTCGGATGCAATCTTTAGAAAAAAACCAGCCAAACCTATTGATATCAAAGCAAATGTACAGTGGAGAAGCCAAGATCTGTGTTCTACATGATTCCCCTTTTCTGGTAGACGTTGTACGATTGCTGTCGAACCCAGTAGTAGAGCGATGCCGGACCAGTGCCAAATGGACAGCGACTCAGGAAAGAAAATGGCGGTTGCCACAATACCCAAAACGACATTCGCCGCAATGATCATAGAAGTAATACTCGCCGGACCCTTTTGGAATGCTTTTGTCATTTGTAGGTTACCGTAAGCATTCAAAGCACCTGCTATTCCACCAATTGAAAGAGATAGCAGCGTCATCTCCACTTCTCTACGAAGTATTCCATAAGAGAGGACAAGACAAGTTGCAATTGCATAATAAAAGAATTGAACTCTTCCCGTCGATAAGTCTTTAGTAGCTCCCCATTTGAACAGTGTACTGCTCACTCCGAAGCAAAAGGAAGTACCCAATGCCGCCAAAAACCATAACATAAACTCTTTCTCCCTTCAAAATACGTCATTCATTTTATATTTCATCGCTTTCACTTCTATAATCCTTATATTTAAGAAAAATAACCTATATCAGTAATAGCTTTAATTAAAGAACAATAGCTAAAACTCAAATGATATTTCTTGCAGTGAATAATGTTCCGGATGATTCCCCTTTAATAATTTCATACAGTGAGGCTGGATTTTCCCCATTTGTAATAACCGTTTCAATTCCTTGATCAGTAGCTAACTTCGCAGCTTTTAATTTTGTTATCATCCCACCTGTACCACGACGAGAACCTGCCCCTCCAGCAAACGATTGTATCTTTTCATCTATCATTTCAATTTTGTTTATTAATCGAGCATCTTTATTAAAACGGGGATCCTTATCATATAAGCCATCAAAATCAGAAAGGATAACTAACTTCTGAGCTCTGGATAAAATAGCTACTACCGCAGAAAGCATATCATTGTCGCCAAATAATTTATCTTCCGATTCGATTTCCGTATAGCTAACTGAATCATTTTCATTTACGATAGGAATAATGTCCATGTCGAGTAGACTGTCGAACGTATTTATTAAGTTTTTCTTCTTTTCCTCGACTTTTATGTCCTCATCATTTAATAGAATTTGTGCTATCGTTTTATCATACTCGTTAAAGAACTTGTCATATAAACGCATAATACTGCATTGCCCAACAGCTGCGGCAGCTTGCTTTAAACGTAAACTTGTGGGGCGTGTTTTCATCTTTAGCTTATTTATTCCTATAGCAATTGCACCTGAAGACACTAAGATAATTTCGTACCCCATATTTTGAATATCTGCTAAAACATAGGCAAGTTGATCAAAAGACTTTAAATTGTTTTGGCCCATTTCATTTGTCAGCGTAGAAGTCCCGACTTTTATGACTATTCTATTTTTATATAGACTCATGTTACACTCCTACAATGAATACCTCATGGTTTACATAAGGTGAAAAATCATTCATAATTTGCTTTGCTTTTACTTTCATATATCCGGTTGTTGTTCCATCACTGCATCCGTACCATTCTTGATTAGCCCCATCTTTATCAAAAAC
>Ga0209795_10001506_pt1 | contig 14405 bp, 12 predicted proteins | sample AgamicOrMarz_FD_187166 | JGI IMG/M metagenome (GOLD analysis project Ga0209795, IMG submission 187166) | Agave microbial communities from Guanajuato, Mexico - Or.Ma.rz (SPAdes) (version 2) | ecosystem: Host-associated > Plants > Phyllosphere > Phylloplane/Leaf | place: Guanajuato, Mexico...
GGATGGGAATGCATTGGGTGGCTGAAGCATGCTATGAAATCAGAATGCCGTCTTACAAAAGCCCGTCATCTCTTTCAGGCCCATTTCACGGCCAAGTTCGGTCATTGGATGAACGACCACCAGGCCACGGACGCTTTTCTTCAGCTTGCCCATATCAGCTTGTTCTTTTTTAGTGATCGCTCGACGATGCGGCATGTCCATCAGCTTCTGGGCTTCTTTGCTCAGCTTATGGCCTTTAACGGCGCGCAGGCGCTCGATTTCGGCTTCCAGGGTGGCAACCTCTTTCTCAAGCTCGGCGAACTTATCGGCAGACTCCACTAAGGACAGACCCGCTTGCTGATGGCGGATCAAATCCAGGCGGTCGCTCAGGCGTTTAATTTCGTTTTTTTCGACTTCTTTCATCACATATAGCTCTAAAATCGGGGGAATTACAGGGAAGGATACACCAATGCGCGCTGTCTTACTTCTGAAACGCTTTTTTTAAGCTGATTCGGGAAATCAGCTCAGTCAGGGAAAGGACCATGGTGGAACGCACAACTTGCTGATACCTCAGCTTTTGCATCGCATGAAGCTCGGGATCGCTTTTATCAAAATTCGGTGCAGGCGGCAGGGCGCTTACGCAGTGAAGTTCGCCAAAGGGGCCGAGTATCTCGTCATCGGTAAACGCGTACTCATTGCCATCATGATTAAGCTCTTCCCGCAGGGCCATCAGCAGTTCAGCATCTTCATATTCGTGACGGCTGAGTACGCCAAGGCCGTAGATCAACTTCAGACGCACAGAGAGATCGCCCAGCGGTCCGTCGCCGTCCAGTAACGGTTCTACAGCATATTTTACCGCGTAGTCGTCTTTGCGAAACACCTGAAGCACCAGAATATTGACCGCCTCGGTTAATAGCTCCACGGCGGTGATCAGGAAACTTCGTACGGTTTTGCCAGCATTCAGACGCTCAAGCACACGATTTTCAAAGGCCTGGGTTTGTTCCATTATTGCCTGCATATCTGACAATCTGTTATTCGGGCGCAGGATGACCTGCGCCGTATTCTGCATCATTTAGTGGCGTTGTATGCGCTAACCGCCTCCGCAACCACGTCACTGTTCGCCTCGAGCCCTGAAATCTGCGCCAGCGCGGCCTGCGGACCCTGCGCGTCAATCAGCTGCGCCAGCTCCTGTGCCTGTGGATCCTGCTCGCTGCGATAGTGCATCGCGGCGGCAATCCCTTTTAGCAGGTTGGCGTGCGGCAAGCGGTATTCCAGCGTACCCAACAGCGGTTTGATCAGACGGTCGCCCGCGCTCAGTTTACGCAAAGGCTGACGGCCAACGCGCTCAACGTCGTCTTTCAGATACGGGTTTTCAAAACGACCGAGGATTTTCTGAATATATGCCGCGTGTTTTTCGGCATCAAAACCGTAGCGTTTAATCAGTACCGCGCCGCTCTCGTCCATCGCCCCTTTTACCACCGCACGGATTTTCTCATCGAGAATCGCGTCACGAATGGTCTGATGGCCGGCTAATTTTCCGAGGTACGCGGTTATAGCATGCCCGGTGTTCAGCGTGAAGAGTTTGCGTTCGACAAAGGCCATCAGGTTATCGGTTAATTCCATCCCCGGAATGGTGGGCAGCGTGCCTTTAAACTGGGTTTTATCAACAATCCACTCACTGAAGGTTTCTACGGTCACTTCCAGCGGATCGTGGGTCGCGGATTCTGACGGCGGAACGATACGGTCAACGGCGGAATCGACAAACCCGACGTGTGCTTCCACCCAGGCTTTGTCTTCGTCGGCAACAGCGGCGAGTACGTGCCCTTTCAGCTGCGTGGTGCCGCGCACCATGTTCTCGCAGGCGATGATGTTCAGAGGGGCTTCATTCCCCTGCGCTTTACGTTTAGCCAGGCCTTTCGCCACGGCAGGCGCGATGCGCTCAAGAACAACCGGACCGACGGCGGTCGTGACGAGATCGACGGTTGCGATAAGATCGATGACGTCGTCGCCAATGCTGCTCACTGCGTTAACGCCAGAGACTGTTTCAACCTGTTCGTTTTCACCAACGACATGGACCTGGTAGCTATGACGGGCATTCAGGGCGTCGAGCACCACCTGGTTCACATCGGCGAATGTCAGCGTAATGCCCGCGTCTGCCAGCAGTTTGCCGATAAAGCCACGACCGATATTACCTGCGCCAAAATGTAATGCTTTCATCGTATTAACCTTCATCAATGTTTGTACCCGAGAGGGCTGGGGTGAGGCATTTCCCTCACCCTAACCCTCTCCCGAAGGGAGAGGGGTCAGGACATGCTTATTTGTTCAGTAGGGCCAGTACTTCTTCCACGCTCGTGGTATTGGCCAGACGCTCAATGACCGTGTCGTCATCCAGGGCGTTGGTCAGGCTGGTAATCACCTGAATATGCTCGTTGTTACGGGCAGCGATACCAATCACCAGACGGGCGATGTCGTCCTCTTCTTCACCGAAGCGCACGCCGTCCGGATACTGGCAGAATACCACGCCGGTTTTCAGCACGCGGTCTTTCGCTTCAACCGTACCGTGTGGAACCGCAATTGACTCGCCCAGATAGGTCGGGGTCAGCTTTTCACGGTCCAGCATGGCCTGAACGTATTCTGGCTCAACGTAGCCGCCTTTCACCAGTTGCTCACCCGCAAAGCGAATGGCTTCTTCTTTGTGGCTTGCCGTGCGGCCCAGGAAGATGTTTTCCGCGCCGAGTTTGAACAGGTGAGCGTTGCTCTCATCAAAACTGTCCTGCAGGCTGGAACGCACCTTCACTTCGTTAGTTTCATGGCGTTGTGCTGCCACCAGACGCTCGGTCAGGCTGGTATAGAGACCGCTGTCCAGGAAGTTGGTCAGTGAAATATGCTGCGCCTGAGGAACCTGACGCATGGCGCGCTCGGTCAGATCGCGGTGCGTAATCACCAGGTCAACATCCGGTGGCAGGTTGTTGATCGCGCTGTTGGTTACAGAGATGTTGGTCAGCCCCGCATCCTGCACTTTCTTACGCAGTACGCCTGCACCCATGGCGCTGGAACCCATACCTGCATCGCAGGCAACGATGATTTTGCGCACGTGGCTCAGGTCGTTAGAAACGTCACCCGCAGACAGCGGGGTCGCCGCGCCTTTCGATTCAGATTTCATATCCTGCATACGACGGGTCGCTGCTTCGATATCGTCTTCTTCTTTCACTTTGCTGGTTTTCAGCAGAATTGCGGAGACCACGAAGGAGACCGCCATCGCCGCACAAATCGCAGCAATGTTCGCGAAGTAAGCGCCTTTTGGCGTCATCGCCAGTACCGCCAGGATAGAGCCTGGAGAGGCAGGAGAGACCAGACCACCGCCCAGCACGCTCAGCGTGAACACGCCGGTCATACCGCCCAGGATAACGGCCACAATCAGACGTGGGTTCATCAGCACGTACGGGAAGTAAATTTCGTGGATACCGCCCAGGAAGTGAATGATTGCCGCGCCGCCAGCAGACTGTTTCGCGCTACCACGACCAAAGAACATATAGGCCAGCAGTACGCCCATACCGGGACCCGGGTTCGCTTCAATCAGGAAGAAGATAGACTTGCCGAGTTCGTGGGATTGCTGAATGCCCAGCGGTGAGAAGATACCGTGGTTAATGGCGTTGTTCAGGAACAGAATTTTTGCCGGTTCAACGAAGATAGACGCCAGCGGCAGCATGTCATGGATAACCATGAAGTTAACGCCCGCCGCCAGGGCTTTGGACAGCACTTCAACCGCAGGGCCAATGCCCATGAACGCCAGAATCGCGAGGATCATCCCGATGATGCCCGCGGAGAAGTTGTTCACCAGCATTTCAAAGCCGGATTTGATTTTGCCATCAACCCAGACGTCGAATTTCTTAATCGCCCAGCCGCCCAGAGGACCGGCAATCATGGCGCCCAGGAACATCGGCATGTCCGCACCGACAATCACGCCCATCGTGGTAATGGCACCCACCACGCCACCGCGGTCACCGCCAACCAGACGACCACCGGTAAAACCGATCAGCAGTGGCAGCAGATAAGTAATCATTGGACCAACAAGCTTCGCCAGCGTTTCGTTTGGCATCCATCCTGTTGGAATAAATAAGGCAGTGATGATACCCCACGCGATAAACGCGCCGATATTTGGCATCACCATATTGCTGAGGAAACGACCAAAGCTTTGAACTTTGATCTTGAAATCGGATGACATAAAACACCCCTTCTTCTGGTTACGCTTAGGCTTGCGGCCCGAGGTTTATTGTTAATGCGCGGCGGCAGAGAGGTAGCCGAGCCCTGTTCTGATGCTGTGAAATCTGGCACTGAATCGTTCAACTGTCCAGACAGAGGAATTTTGTGTGATCTCCATCACGTAAATGTAGGGGGGAGGGTAATTTATAGAGTGATCTCCATCACATAAATGGCGAATAAAAAAAATACAACGGGCAAAAAACAGGCGCTTCCGCCCTTCTTTTGTGATGTGCATCACAATTTACAGGGGCGGCTTTGTTTCTGTAATGTGACTGAATTCACAAAATATTTTTATGCGGAGTTATCTGGATGTGATTAATGTCAAACTCTGTCTTACGGCAGGGTCTGCAAGTGTTATTAATTCACATTCAATGCTAAAAAAATTCCTCCATTATGTAGTATGGCGAAAAGTCTTAACCTGCATTACGCTCAGTGTAAGATTAAGTATATTATTATTCATGATATATTTTGACACGCTTATAAACTTGCACGCAGTTATAATAAAAAACAATACTCCACGACGCTTACGTAATAAGTGCAAGCGTTGCGCTTAAATCAAATTAATTTGGCTGCTTATCATTTTACAAAGTTAATGAGTTTACGCAGTTTATGTGAGGAAAATATGTTTCTCAATTATTTTGCCCTGGGTGTATTGATTTTTGTTTTTCTGGTTCTGTTTTACGGAATCATCGCCATCCATGATATTCCCTATAACATCGCAAAAAAACGTCAACATCCTCATGCGGATGCGATTCATACGGCGGGCTGGATTAGCCTGTTTACGTTACATGCTATCTGGCCATTTCTGTGGATCTGGGCAACCCTCTATCAGCCTGAGCGCGGCTGGGGAATGCAAAACCCCCGTCCGGCGTCAGACCGGCTTCCTGAGGTCGATACGCTTGCCTTACGCGTCGCCGAGCTGGAAAACAAACTGGCCACGCTGCAACCGACCGCTGCCCAGAACACCCAGGAGCATTAATCATGGATTTGCTCATTATTTTGACCTATGTGGCTTTCGCCTGGGCCATTTTTAAAATATTCCGCATTCCGGTAAACCAGTGGACACTGGCAACCGCCACGTTAGGCGGAGTATTTATTGTTGCCGGGCTTATTTTATTAATGAACTACAACCATCCCTATACTTTTACGGCGCAAAAAGCGGTTATTTCCATTCCGATTACGCCGCAGGTAACGGGAATTGTTAGCGAAGTCACCGATAAAAATAATCAACTCATTAAAAAAGGCGACGTGTTATTTAAACTTGACCCTGGCCGTTATCAGGCACGCGTCGACAGACTGAATGCTGATTTAGTCACTGCCACCCATAATATTGACGTGCTAAAAGCGCAGCTTACGGAGGCGGTCGCCAACACCAGCCGCGTGTCCGCAGAGCGTGACCGTCTGTATAAAGATTATCAACGCTATCTGAAAGGCAGCCGGGCGAAGGTTAACCCGTTCTCTGAAAGCGATATCGACAACGCGCGGCAAAATTACCTGGCGCAGGACGCCATGGTAAAAGGGTCCGTTGCAGACCAGGTACAAATTCAGAGTCAGCTGGACAGCATGGTCAACGGCGAGCAGTCGCAGATTGCTTCACTGCGTGCTCAGCTTGCAGAAGCTAAATACAATCTTGATCAGACCGTGGTGCGGGCACCGAGCAATGGTTACGTCACCCAGGTGCTCATCCGTCCGGGCACGTATGCAGCCGCACTGCCGCTGCGTCCGGTGATGGTCTTTATCCCTGAACAGAAACGTCAGATTATCGCGCAGTTCCGCCAGAACTCGTTGCTGCGTCTTAAACCGGGCGACGAAGCCGAAGTGGTGTTCAGCGCACTGCCCGGCCAGGTGTTCTCCGGTAAGCTCACCAGCATTTTGCCGGTGGTGCCGGGAGGCTCTTATCAGGCGCAGGGTGCGCTACAGTCCCTGACGGTTACCCCGGGAACTGACGGCGTGCTGGGGACCATTGAACTGGCGCCAAATGCCGATGTTGATGCCCTGCCAGACGGCATTTATGCGCAGGTGGCGGTCTATTCCGACCACTTCTCGCACGTGTCGGTGATGCGTAAAGTTTTACTGCGCATGACCAGCTGGATGCATTACCTCTATCTCGATCACTAACGCCTGCCATTTTTCATTGTCTGATCCATACTTAGCGTTTTGAGTGTTCAAGGATCAGGCAATGAAACTTATCGGCAGCTATACCAGCCCCTTCGTGCGTAAAATTTCCGTGCTGTTGCTGGAAAAAGGCATCACCTTCGAGTTTATTAACGAGCAGCCTTACAATGCGGAAAACGGCGTGGCGCTTTATAACCCGTTAGGCAAAGTACCGGCGCTGGTCACCGATGACGGTGAGACCTGGTTTGATTCGCCAATCATTGCGGAATACATAGAACTGCTGGGCATCGCGCCGGCCATGATGCCGCGTGAGCCGAAAGCCGCGCTGGTTATTAAGCAGATTGAAGCTCTTGCCGATGGGATTATGGATGCCGCGCTGACCTCCGTTCGTGAGCAGGCGCGTCCGGTTGCACAACAATCAGAAACGGAATTGCTGCGTCAAAGAGAGAAAATCAACCGGAGCCTGGACCGATGCGAAGCGCTGATCCGCGAGGGTAAAATTGAGCCTGATGCCGTCAATCTGGCCACCATCGCCATCGCCTGCGCCATTGGCTACCTCAATTTCCGCCGCGTTGCGCCGGGCTGGTGCGTCGAACGCCCGCTGCTGGTTAAGCTGGCCGAGACGCTTTTCCAGCGGGATAGCTTCGCACGCACCGAGCCGCCAAAAGCCTAATCATTTAACTGTCTTTCTTCATTGGGTTATTTATCCAGAGCGGGTGACGCTTACCGCTCTGTACATCGTTTATTTTTTATCGCGTGTCGCTGTTATTTCTGATCACGCTGACCCAGCGGATAACAGCGTCGGCTTAATGTACTATTAAATTCAGCGGGTTAATCACTTTTAATTGCAGGTGATTTAGCGAAAATCTCCTTTGCGGGGGAGGGTTATTTTATAAATTGATCTGGATAAAGGCTCGCTGCACCTTTCAGGACTCGTACGCATCAACCTGCTAAAATAGCCGCAGTTTTCTTATTCTCAGGCAGATTTATGAAACCGGATTCCCGCTCGCTCTACCGACACCTTCCCGCTACGGACCGCCTCCTGCGTGACGCGTCATTTGAACCGTTACTGAACCGGTACGGGCATACGCGCGTGGTGAGTACGCTCAGAACGCTGCAAAACGACGCACGCCGGGCGATTGGTGAGGAAGGCATTCTGCCTGAATGGAACGATAACTGGGCTCAGGCGGTACAGGCACGGCTCGAACAACGGCAGGCGGGGGCGCTGCAGCCGGTGTTTAACCTTACCGGCACGGTTCTGCACACCAATCTTGGGCGTGCGCAGCAGGCCGAAGAGGCGATAGACGCCGTCACCCAGGCGATGCGTTCACCCGTTACCCTGGAGTACGATCTGGACGGCGCGGGACGCGGGCATCGCGACCGCGCGCTGGCAGAATTGCTTTGCCAGATCACGGGCGCGGAAGATGCCTGCATTGTGAATAACAACGCCGCTGCCGTGCTGCTGATGCTGGCGGCGACGGCGGCGGGTAAAGAGGTCGTGGTGTCGCGGGGTGAGCTGGTGGAGATTGGCGGCGCCTTTCGTATTCCCGACGTAATGCGTCAGGCCGGGTGCGTGCTGCATGAAGTCGGCACCACCAACCGCACGCATGCCAAAGATTATCGTGCCGCGGTAAATGACAATACCGCGCTGCTGATGAAAGTCCACACCAGCAATTATCAGGTTGAAGGCTTTACCAAAGCGGTGGATGAAGCCGAGCTTGCCGCGCTGGGCTGCGAACTGAACGTGCCGGTCATTGCCGATTTAGGCAGCGGTTCGCTGGTGGATCTGAGCCATTACGGTTTGCCAAAGGAGCCGATGCCACAGGAGATGATCGCCGCGGGCGTCAGCCTGGTGAGCTTTTCCGGTGACAAACTGCTGGGCGGGCCGCAGGCGGGGATTATCGTTGGCAAGCGCGACCTGATCACGCAGTTGCAGGCTCATCCACTGAAACGTGCTCTTCGCGCCGATAAAATGACGCTCGCCGCGCTGGATGCCACGCTGCGGCTCTATCTGCACCCCGAGAAGCTTGCCGAACGTCTGCCCACGCTGCGGCTGTTGACCCGCGATGCCGACGCCATTCATGCCCAGGGCGTGCGCTTGCAGGCGCAGATTGCGCCACATTTTGCGCAGTTCGATGTGCGCGTTGAGCCGTGTCAGTCACAAATCGGCAGCGGCTCGCTGCCGGTGGACAGGCTGCCCAGCGCGGCGTTAACGTTTACGCCGAAGGACGGTCGAGGAAGCCAGCTTGAGGCCTTGTCGATGCGCTGGCGCGCGCTGCCCGCTCCTGTCATTGGTCGGATATACGACGGACGTTTATGGCTGGATCTACGCTGTCTTGAAGATGAACAGCGTTTTCTGGAGATGTTGCTGAAATGATTATTGCCACTGCGGGTCATGTCGACCACGGTAAAACCACGCTATTACAGGCGATCACGGGGATAAACGCCGATCGCCTGCCGGAAGAGAAAAAACGCGGCATGACCATCGATCTGGGCTATGCCTACTGGCCGCAGCCGGATGGACGCGTGTTGGGTTTTATCGATGTCCCCGGCCACGAAAAATTTCTCACCAATATGCTGGCAGGCGTCGGCGGTATCGATCATGCCCTGCTGGTGGTTGCCTGCGATGACGGCGTGATGGCCCAGACCCGCGAGCATCTGGCGATCCTGCAACTGACCGGCAACCCTCAACTCACCGTCGCGCTCACCAAAGCCGACCGCGTGGATGAGGCGCGTGTTGACGAGGTTCGTCACCAGATCGCCCGCGTGCTGGGCGAATATGGTTTTGACGATGCCCCCGTTTTTGTCACGGTGGCGACGGAAGGCCGCGGTATTGAGGCCCTCCGCGAACACCTCACGCAGCTCGCTTCCCGTGAGCAGGCCAGCCATCATCGCTTCCGCCTGGCAATCGATCGGGCCTTTACCGTCAAAGGGGCCGGGCTGGTGGTCACCGGCACCGCACTCAGCGGTGACGTAAACGTGGGTGACACCCTTTGGCTAACCGGGGTCAACAAACCGATGCGCGTGCGCGGCCTGCATGCGCAAAACCAACCTGCGGAACGTGCGTCTGCGGGGCAACGCATCGCCTTAAATATTGCGGGCGATGCGGAAAAAGAGCAGCTCAATCGCGGCGACTGGCTATTGGCCGATGCGCCGCCTGAGCCGTCTGAACGGGTGGTTGTCTCGCTACACACGCTCGGGGCGCTCACCCAATGGCAGCCGGTGCATATCCACCATGCTGCCAGCCACGTCACCGGCCGCGTTTCGCTGCTGGAAAACGATCTTGCGGAGCTGGTATTCGACACGCCGCTCTGGCTGGCGGACAACGACAGACTGGTGCTGCGTGATATCTCTGCTCGCGAAACCCTGGCGGGGGCCCGTGTCGTGATGCTCAATCCGCCCCGCCGCGGCAAACGTAAACCAGACTATCTGCAATGGCTGGCGGCGCTGGCGCAGGCAAAAGGTGATGACGCCGCGCTGGCGGTACGTCTTGAGCGCGGTGCGGTAAACCTTGCTGATTTTGCCTGGGCACGCCAGCTTAATGGCGAAGGCCTACGGCAGCTGACGCAGCAGCCCGGTTTTATTCAGGCGGGAAATAGCTTACTGAGTGCCCCCGTCGCGGCGCGCTGGCAGCGTAAAGTGCTCACAACCCTGGCGACCTATCATGAACAGCATCAGGATGAACCCGGGCCGGGGCGCGAGAGATTGCGCCGCATGGCGCTGCCGATGGAAGACGATGCGCTGGTGCTGCTGTTAATCGAGCAGATGCGCGAGAGCGGCGTGATTCAAAGTCATCACGGCTGGCTGCATTTACCCGATCACAAAGCCGGATTTACGCCAGAGCAAGAGGCCATCTGGCAAAAAGCCGCCCCGCTGTTTGGCGATGAACCCTGGTGGGTGCGCGATCTGGCTCGTGAAACCGGCGCAGATGAAGCCTTAATGCGCCAGGTATTGCGGCATGCGGCGCAGCAAGGGCTGATTACCGCGATCGTGAAAGATCGTTACTATCGCAACGATCGTATTGTCACCTTCGCCAGCCTGATCCGTGAACTGGATCAGGCGCGCGGCTCCACCTGCGCGGCGGATTTCCGCGATCGTCTCAACGTCGGGCGCAAGCTGGCGATTCAGATACTGGAATATTTTAATCGCATTGGCTTTACCCGCCGTCGCGGTAACGATCACCTGCTGCGTGATGCAATGCTCTTTCCGGAGACAACCAAACCCTGAATCAGGCGCGGGATGCCCATTTTTGCCGGGCCAGCCAGACTGCACCCAGCCGTCCCGCCTGATTACCTAACTCGCAGGGCATAATGGGGACGCGCAGCGCGTCCCACTCTTCGAACGTTTCCAGGTGCTTTTCCATCAGGGTATATATCTTTTCCTGCTCGCTAATCCCGCCGCCAATCAGTACCGCCTGCGGATCAAACATGGATATCACGCTATATACGCCGCGTGACAGGTACAACGCCCACTCATTGATGGCCTCACGCAGATGGACGTCGCTGTCCATGCGCGTGAAGAGGGCCTCGCCGTCGGGCATATCGTCTTCTGACAGGGCGAGCGCCTTACGACAGGCTTCCATCAGCCCGCGCGCCGAGGCGACTTCATACATGCATTCGCCCTTATTCCCCACGGGAATGACGCCAAACTCACCGGCGCGGTAATGCGCGCCACGGTAGAGATCGCCTTCCGTCACAATGCCGCCGCCGATGCCGGTGCCAATCGTCATGCAGACAAAGCTCTCGTAATGGCGTCCGGCCCCGCGCCAGCGCTCGCCAAGTGCCGCGCAGTTAGCATCATTTTCAGCGATAACGGGCAGATCGGTCAGCCCGCCAAAGAGTTTATACAGATTCACTTCATCCAGGTAACTGAGGGCACCTGCTTTGGCTGCCTGGCCGGTATGGGTATTGATATGGCCGGGGAAACTGACGCCAATAGCCTGGATGTCATGGGATTTTTGCCAGGACTCCACGACCTTCTGCCATTGCTCTTTGAAGGATTCCGCGTTGTCAGGGGTATCAAACTCATCGCACTCCAGCTCGTTACCCTCATCATCAATCACGCCATGCTTAATATGGGTGCCCCCCACGTCAAATCCGATAAACAGCCCCATCGTTGTATCCTCACCCATTTCGTTAATCCTAAGTATGGCTGAGTAGCAAAAACGAAACGTAAAGTAAGGTAATCCGTGATACTTATCGTAAAGCTGTTATCAACTGGCGAGAAAAGCATCAGTCGTGACTACCCTTGTAAGACATTCACAGCAAGGAGACGGTCATGACGAATAATCCTCCCTCAACGCGTATGCAGCCCGGCGAGTATGGTTATCCCCTGAAGCTTAAGCCCCGTTATGACAACTTTATCGGCGGCGACTGGGTGGCCCCTGTCGACGGCGAATATTATTCCAACCTGACGCCCGTCACCGGCCAGCCGCTGTGTGAGATAGCCAGCTCGGGTAAAAAAGATATCGATCTGGCGCTGGATGCGGCGCATAAAGCAAAAGACAAATGGGGACAGATGTCCATTCAGGACCGGGCGGCGATATTGTTTAAAATTGCCGACCGCATGGAGCAAAATCTGGAGCTTTTGGCGGCTGCTGAGACGTGGGATAACGGTAAACCCATCCGTGAAACGACGGCGGCGGATGTGCCGCTGGCCATCGACCATTTCCGCTATTTTGCGTCCTGTATTCGTGCACAGGAGGGCGGGATCAGCGAAGTGGACAGTGAAACCGTGGCGTATCATTTCCATGAACCACTCGGCGTGGTAGGGCAAATTATCCCGTGGAACTTCCCGCTGCTGATGGCGAGCTGGAAAATGGCTCCCGCATTAGCCGCAGGTAACTGCGTGGTGCTGAAGCCCGCACGTCTGACCCCGCTGTCTGTGCTGTTGCTGATGGAAATCATTGGCGATCTGGTGCCGCCAGGGGTGATTAACGTGGTCAACGGCGCGGGCGGTGAAATTGGCGAATATCTGGCTACCTCAAAACGTATCGCCAAAGTAGCCTTTACCGGCTCCACGGAAGTGGGCCAGCAAATTATGCAGTACGCCACGCAGAATATTATTCCGGTCACCCTGGAGCTGGGCGGTAAATCGCCGAATATCTTCTTCGCGGACGTCATGGACGAGGAAGATGCCTTCTTTGACAAAGCGCTGGAAGGCTTTGCGCTGTTTGCGTTTAACCAGGGCGAAGTCTGTACCTGTCCAAGCCGGGCGCTGGTGCAGGAGTCCATTTATGAGCGCTTTATGGAGCGTGCGATCCGCCGCGTAGAGTCTATCCGCAGCGGTAACCCGCTCGACAGCGGGACACAAATGGGGGCGCAGGTGTCACATGGACAGCTTGAAACCATCCTCAACTATATTGATATCGGTAAAAAAGAGGGCGCGGATGTGCTAACCGGGGGCCGTCGTAAACTGCTTGAGGGTGAACTGAAAGAGGGCTACTACCTCGAGCCGACCATTCTCTACGGCAAAAACGATATGCGCGTCTTCCAGGAGGAGATATTTGGCCCGGTGCTGGCGGTGACGACCTTTAAAACCATGGAAGAGGCGCTGGCGTTGGCAAACGATACGCAATACGGGCTGGGGGCGGGCGTCTGGAGCCGCAACGGTAATCTGGCGTATAAGATGGGGCGCGGTATTCAGGCCGGGCGCGTCTGGACTAACTGTTATCACGCATACCCTGCTCATGCGGCGTTCGGCGGCTATAAACAGTCGGGCATAGGCCGTGAAACCCATAAAATGATGCTGGACCATTATCAGCAAACCAAATGCTTACTGGTCAGTTATTCCGATAAGCCGCTCGGGCTGTTTTGATCCTCAGACTCAGGCCGCCCTGATGCGGCCTGAGCAATTTGCTGGCGAAGACAGTTCAGCACGCCATCCAGGACATATTGCACCCGCCACGGTTGATAATCACGTTTGCGGAATATCGCGGTTAAATCAAGCCACCACTCCTCCTCATGGGGGAAGCAAGGCACCAGCATGCCCTGGGTTAACTCTTTTTTCAGGCTCTCTTTTGGCGCAAAAACGATCCCGAGGTTATTTCTTGCCAGCTCAAGGGCCGTCTGCGTATTGTCGCAAATATAGTTCCCTGTCACTTTGTAATCGCGCACTTCATCGCTGCCGTGAACGCGAAACCGCCAGATGTTGGCATCGTCAACGAGCATGGAGTCAATTAAAATACACGAGTGATTAATTAACTCTTCAGGGCCGGAAAGAGGGTGCCTGTTTAAATACTCTTTGGAGGCAAACGCGGTAATAGAGTATTTTGTCAGAACGGTAGCAACCAAATTTTCATCTTTGGGCTGGGTGTAAGTAATTAAAATATCGCAGTCGTCAGGAAACGTTACACCCTCGGAAAATTCATTGCGATCGAGATTATAGGTTTTCAACGAGAGATGAATATCACCTAATTCTTCAATCTGATGAATAACATGGCGTGCCAGATAAGTGACAATACCGGTTGGGGCGTAAAGGGTGACTCTTCCACGCTTCTCATGTTTGTAGTCCGCGATAAAATTAATCAGTTGGCTATTTTTATCCAGCGTGGCATTCACGTACGGCAGGAGTGCCTCTCCAAACTGAGTGAGGGCGAGCTGGCGAGTGGTGCGTTCAAAAACTTTCAGCCCCACGCGTGTTTCAAAATCAGACAGATACTTGCTCACATTGGCCTGCGCCATGCCCAACAGCGCGGCGGCATCACCGATGCTGCGTGTTGCGGCAATGACGGAAATAATCTTTAATTCACGCGGCTTTAATTGTAATTTATTCATTATGCACGCCCATCTATATGATTATATATATAATATTATATAAACTGCTTTATTGCACTGGCAAATTTGTAACCATTAGAATCGCCTCGCTTGTTTGGCGTCTAAATGGATTGCAATAAATGACTATTAAAAAGAATTTACTGATTATCACCGCGTTATTTGCGACATCATCGGCTATGGCGGGTGAGTTCTCTCTTGGGGCGGGCGCCGTATTTAATGAGTCGCCTTACAAAGGGTATAATGAGACGACTTCAGCAGTGCCTTTAATTAGCT
>Ga0209795_10001507_pt1 | contig 14404 bp, 13 predicted proteins | sample AgamicOrMarz_FD_187166 | JGI IMG/M metagenome (GOLD analysis project Ga0209795, IMG submission 187166) | Agave microbial communities from Guanajuato, Mexico - Or.Ma.rz (SPAdes) (version 2) | ecosystem: Host-associated > Plants > Phyllosphere > Phylloplane/Leaf | place: Guanajuato, Mexico...
ACAGTCAGATGACTTGTACCGATTTCTCAGCGTCGATCTTGCAAGCAAGATCGTTACTCACTCGTTGTTCAGTTTTCAAAGATCAAACTTCGTTCGTCGTCACTATTTTCTCTCAGCGGCGACTTTTATAATATACCATACTTCGTTTGTTTTCGTCAAGCACTTTTTTGAAGTTTATTTTCAAAGTTCTTTACAACCTTTGTTTTATCTTCAAATTTTCTCGACCAAGCAAGCAAAGCAACGAGATATAATGTACCATAGATCTCTGTGCAGAGTCAACTACCCAAACAAAGAAATTTTCAAACCTAGCAAAAGCCCAACCCCTGGCAAGCCTAAAATACTTACTGTACCGATTGTAGCAGGATTCAGCGGTATGTAGGCACCCGTAATCCAACCAGAATAATTGACAACATAAATCCCTATCGCAGCCAAAGCCAGATTTATCCCAAATGATGTAATCCACGACAATCCAATCCGCTTCCTGAACAAAATTAACACCAGAGCCAGTAATGAAGCCACAAGCACACTTCCTAAAATCAAACTTTTCATATTAAGCACCTCCCCGGCATATTCTTTCATCACACACTCATGCCCCGATTCATTACAGCTGACCTCTTCATCCCTGCCCGTTTCGCCCGCTTCAGATGAATCTGGTACTTACGCTCTGCCGCTTCCAAAACATATATGGCATAATCAATTTCGTCTTCCCCCTGCGCTTCTTCAAACTGCCTTACCGCACGCTCCCACTCCGCTTTAGCCTTTTCAATCTCCAAGTAGATCTGTTCCTCTTCTATCTCCCTCTGCATTTGGGTATGCTTTTCCACCGAGCGTCCAGCATTTTTCCAGAAAAACATGAGCTCTCCCTCCTTTGATTCAGCACAGCATATTCTCATACTTATCAAGGGAAGGACAAACTTAGAACTACGGGACATAAATTTCTCCGTGCACTTCGTTCAGCAAACAAAAAAAAGAGAGCCTCTCGGCTCTCCGGATGGATCCATTCAATTCTTCAACTACTTCATATAGACAAAGCCACGATCCCCTAAAATCACACAAAGGTGTTTATCGGAACTCTCTGCGGCCTTCCAGCGCCTTCGATAGTGTCACTTCATCTGCATACTCCAGATCTCCGCCTACAGGCAGTCCATGGGCTATCCGGGTCACTGTAATCTCGAATGGACGAACCAGACGGGATATATACATCGCCGTGGCCTCGCCCTCGATATTCGGATTCGTTGCCAGGATCAATTCCTGTACCCGTTCATCACTCAGTCGGGTCAGAAGCTCCTTCAAACGAATATCATCCGGGCCGATACCCTCCATTGGAGATATCGCGCCCTGTAGCACATGATAGTACCCGTCAAACTCTTTGGTACGTTCCATGGCAACAAGGTCCTTGGAGTCCTGAACCACACAAATGACAGAACTATCCCGAGACTTATCCTGACAGATACGGCATGGATCAGTATCTGTGATATTACAGCATACCGAGCAATAATGAAGGTTACGCTTCACACTAACAAGCGCTTTGGCAAAATCAATAACGTCATCTTCCTTCATGTTAAGCACATGAAAAGCTAGTCGCGCAGCCGTCTTGGGGCCAACACCCGGCAATCGGGTAAAAGCATCAATGAGCTTTGCTATCGGTTCGGGATAATACAATCGATTGCGTCTCCTTTGCCAGGATCAATTTTAATTAAAACAATCCCGGAATTTTCATACCACCTGTGAATTTGCCCATATCCTGGTTAGCAATTTCATCAGCTTTGCTCATTGCATCATTGACAGCCGTCATAACGAGATCCTGCAGCATTTCTACATCTTCCGGATCTACTGCTTCAGGTTTAATGGTAATGGACAGCAATTTCTTGTGTCCGTTAACCTCAGCTGTAACTACACCGCCACCAGAAGTGCCTTGAACCGTTTTGTCCGCCAGTTCCTCTTGTGCCTTCAGCATTTGCTCCTGCATTTTCTTCACTTGCTTCATCATTTGGTTCATGTTGTTCATGATTGTTCATCTCCTTTATTATAGTTAATGATGCGCGTTGCGCTCGATATATCTATTCCTTGATCACTACAAGATCTTCACCGAAGAGCTGGATGGCTTCATCAATCCAAGGTTGCTTGCCGCCTGACCCGCCGTCTTCATGCTCAGGTTCAAGCTTAAAGTCCTCCTTTGGCGTATCAGTAGCTCCTTCTATCGCCCCCGTCCAATCCTTGAGCATCATCGTCACCAGACGCGCTGGATGCCCGAGCTGTTCAGACAGCACGCGCTCAATCACGTCACGATTAGCCTGCTTCTCTGTCGTTTCACGGTGAATGTTATTTTTGAAAGCCACCAATACGCTGTCTTCCAGCATAGATACAGGCTCACCATCCATAAACCAGGCATGGACCGTAACCTTCTCTTCTTTTACACGCTGCAAGATCTGGCTCCACTTTCTGCTGATCTCCACGAACTCCTGAGACCCCTTACGTGCCACGTATTGATCAAGCTGTGCAGGTAGCTTCGCCGGAGAATTCCCCCTGGATACGGGAGCACGGGTTGCCGGGCGCGAAGGACTTGGTGCAGCCTCCCCTCCGGAGAGACCACTCTTCAGTGCTCGATCCAGCTTCTTCTCCAGCTCAACAAGCTGTTGCTTCAAGCGGTTAATCTCCCCGCTGTCAGCTTGTGAGGACGCCGCCGAACCCACTGACACCGCAGCTTGACTCGATATCTCTCCCTGAGCAGGGATGCTGCACAGTTTGAGCAGAGCCACTTCGAATAACGTTTGCGGCTGTACTGCATATTTCATCTCACTCTGGTAACGGTTAAGTGTATCAATCATCTGGAACAACTGTTCCTTCGTGAAGGATTCTGCCATGTCACGGAAAGACTCAGGGTTAAGTACCCGGTCTGTCAGTTTATCAGCATCCGGCACCATCTTGATCATGAGCAGATCGCGGAAGTAATACAGCAAGTTCTCCATGCATTTATCTGCACTCTTACCTTCATGCATAAACCCTTCGATCATCTGCAAAATATGTCCAACATCACCCTTAAGCAGTGAAGCGGCAAGCTTGGCAAATTGCTCTGAAGGGATTCCTCCGGTCATATCCATAACCTGTTGGTAGGTTACTCTTCCATCTGTAAAAGAAGAAATCTGATCCAGCACACTGAGTGCATCCCGCATCCCCCCGTCCGACAGGCGAGCGATGTATTGGAGTGCATCCTGATCAGCCTCCATACCCTCCTGTTCGCAGATCAGCGTCAGGCGGGCCGTCTGCTCCTCCAGGGAAACCCGGCGAAAATCGAATCGCTGACACCTGGAGATAATGGTGGCCGGAAGACGGTGTGGTTCGGTTGTTGCCAAAATAAACATTACATGCGGAGGGGGTTCCTCCAATGTTTTGAGCAAAGCGTTAAACGCCTCTGTCGTTAACATGTGCACTTCATCAATAATATAGACTTTCTGCCGGACTTCCGTCGGGGCATATTTAACCTTTTCGCGAAGATCGCGGATCTCTTCAACACCCCGGTTGGATGCAGCATCAATCTCCTGCACGTCCATTACAGATCCGGCCGTGATCCTGCGGCAAGCTTCACATTCGTTACAAGGCTCAGGCGCAGGTCCGCGCTCGCAGTTTACAGCTTTAGCCAAAATCTTGGCGGCACTTGTCTTCCCCGTTCCTCTGGGCCCGTTAAACAAGTAGGCATGGGAAGTCCGCTGTTCACGAATCGCGTTCTGCAAGGTCTGAATAATATGCTGTTGTCCCACCATATCTTGAAACGACTGGGGACGCCAAGCCCGGTATAACGCGATATGCTCCATGATGCGTTACCTTCCTTCCACTTCGCATTCGAGTCCTTTGTCGTTCCCCCATTATACTATATTCCAGGGTGATTCCAAACTTTATCTGACCCATGATGCGTAGTTTTTTTGTACATATCAAAAAGACCTCTGCATACATACAACTGCAAAGGTCTCTACATTTCAAATGGTAAGCCGTGCACCTGCTATCGATAATTGCGATCCAAGTGGCACCCCTGAACAACAGCTCAGGCTAGGCAACCCTCCGGCACAAGAGTGATCTCACTTATGGCTGCTTCCTTCCGGACCTGACCAGGTTCATGAGTACTCATTGCGGAGGACCCAACCGTCAACACCACGTTCAGGGACCAAACCTCACATCGACAAAACCTCTAGCAGGAATTCAACCTCGCTGTAGCGGATTGCGAGTTACAGGGCACCGCTACCTCCCCATCTAGCACGGTAAGAAATAGTATAACGTAAGCTTATCCAAATTGCAACCAGTTGCAAACTGGAACCTTTATCCCTATATAAAAACCCCTGCCAACAGGCAGGGGTGGTTTGGATGCAATTAGCAGACAATTCACAGGGAATTGCTGAATTAGATTCCGTATTTTTTCTTGAAACGATCGACACGGCCGCCAGCATCGATAAACTTCTGTTTACCGGTGAAGAACGGGTGGCAAGCGGAGCAAATCTCTACACGAAGTCCGTCTTTAACCGAACCAGTCTCAAAAGTATTACCGCAAGCGCAGCTTACTTGACCAATCGTGTATTTAGGATGAATTGCTTCTTTCATAACCTTTCACCTCTTTCCGCCCTGAGCCTCAAGCGGACCCAGAGTAAATGGCACAACTTCAGAGATTATAACACGGCCTAATGCCGGTTGCAATCGAATATTGTTAGGAGGTGATGAGTCGTTTGGGACGTGCCATTCCAGCTGGGGGAACATGCGTATATGAACCAATAACGACATCAGGGAGCTCTTCTTCAAAGATCTCAATCATTTGCTTCATCCCGAGAATATCACCTTGAGCTGGAGGAATTAATTCCAGATAACTCTCAGGATCGATGTTCAGATTGCGCATTTGAATCAAGCGCAGATCTGTTCTCCGGGCGAACTCGATCATTGCTTCGATCTCCTCTTCACGATCCGTGACACCAGGGAAAATCAAATAGTTAATTGATGTGTACACACCTTGTTGAGCTGCATACTTCATCGATTTCTCCACGTTTGCAAGTGTATAACCGCGTGGTTTGTAGTACGCATTATAGTGGTCATCCAGCGCACTGATCGTACTCACACGCATCAAGTCCAGGCCTGCATCCACGATACCTCGAATGTGATCATTCAAACCAGCGTTGGTGTTAATGTTGATATATCCCATATCGGTAATGGAACGAACCTCACGAATGGCTTCGATAATCAATTTGGCCTGAGTTGACGGTTCACCTTCACATCCCTGACCAAAGCTGATAATGGACTCCGGTGTCTTCAGATGTTCCAGCATAACCTCAACAATTTCGTCCACACGCGGGCGGAAATTCATTCGAGTCTGCGGGGAAACAAAACCACTGTCATCCGGCTGTTCCGAAATACACCCGAAGCACCCTGCGTTACATGAATACGATACTGGTACTCCACCTTCCCAACGATTCAGGAATGTGTTGGAAGATGTCAGACACTCATAACCAAGTGCACAGTTGGACAGATGGGTATACAAGCGATTTTCAGGATACTTTTCGGTCATCCGCGTAACTCCGGCACGCACGTCATCGCGATCACAGTTCAGCGGATTCCACTGATCCGGGTGATCAGACATCCGGGCCGTAACGTAGAAGGCGTCATCCTTCCATACAACTGCCGAATACCCGAATAGCGGGAGTTTATACTCTTTGTCCGTTTTCACATAACCCGGCAGACACAGCCGAGTAAACCCTTGCGGAAGCAAAGCTCCTACCGCTTGTGTATCACTCGGAAGAGGCATCATCTCGCCGGTGTCCGGATCCATCCCAATGGGACGAGTGCTTGGTAATCCAACCAGAGTTGCACCTTCTGGAAGAGGAATAAGTTCATCCTCCATAATTTCAACGATCATATCTCCACTACGGGCAAGCCCATATAGGGATGGATGATCAAATACATTGCCTTTTTCATCTGCGTATACTAAATACATGATGTTCTCCTCACATCTAATGGGTTAAACCGAACGACGAGTTTATGGTAAATCCAGCAGCAGAACTGCCAAATTCAAATGCGTAAAAGTATAACTTTTTTAAGTTGTTGTTGCCGAGGTTGCCGTCTGTCTCGGGGAACGCCGAGTCGTTGTGGTCCCCGAATTGCTTGTATTGTTGCCCGCTGCATCAAACGCAGCCAAAAATTCCGCATTCGTTTTGCTGTTGCGCAGTTTTTTCAGGAAGCTTTCCACAAAGTCATGGGAGTCATTCATATTTTTACGAATGGTCCAGATGGTATCCAGCTCTTCCTTACTCAGCAGCACTTCTTCTCGGCGTGTACCGGAACGACGAATATCGATGGCCGGGAAAATACGGCGTTCTGCCAGTTTGCGGTCCAAATGAAGCTCCATATTACCTGTACCTTTAAACTCTTCATAGATAATATCATCCATACGTGATCCTGTATCAATTAACGCTGTCGCCAGGATCGTCAGGCTTCCGCCCTCCTCCACATTCCGCGCAGATCCAAAGAAACGTTTTGGACGGTGGAATGCTGCAGGGTCAATACCCCCACTAAGTGTCCGTCCGGATGGTGGGATAACCAGGTTGTATGCACGAGCAAGACGCGTAATGCTGTCCAGCAAAATGACTACATCTTTTTTCGCCTCAACCAGACGTAGAGCACGTTCCAGCACCAGTTCCGCAACCTTGATATGATTCTCAGGCAGCTCATCGAACGTGGAAGCCACAACTTCCCCTTTTACCGAACGAGACATATCCGTTACTTCCTCCGGACGTTCATCAATCAACAGGACAAACAGTTCGATTTCTGGATTGTTGGTTGAAATACTGTTGGCAATTTCTTTGAGGAGAAGCGTCTTACCTGCTTTGGGAGGTGCTACGATCAATCCGCGCTGTCCCAAACCTACAGGAGCCAGCACATCCATAATGCGTGTAGACAAATGGTTGGGGGATGTTTCGAGAACCAGCTTTTTCTGCGGATACAATGGGGTTAATGCCGGGAAGTGAAGTCTTTCCGCAGCCGCTGAAGGATTCTCACCGTTTACCGCATTGACTTGCAGCAAACCGAAATATCTCTCGTTTTCCTTCGGCGTTCTACATTTACCAGATACGAGGTCACCTGTTCTAAGATCGAACTTACGAATCTGCGAGGCCGATATATAGATGTCTTCGGTGCTAGGCAGGTAGTTGATCGGGCGAAGAAAACCGTAACCCTCTGGAAGGATCTCGAGCACACCCTGCATAAACATCAAGCCGCTCTGTTCAGCCTGAGCTCGTAGTATGGCAAAGATCAATTCTTTCTTCTTCAGTGTACCATAGTAGGGAATCTGATATTTTTTGGCCAGTTTGTAGAGGTCCGTTAGTTTCATTTCTTCCAAATCGGAAATTTGTAGATCCATATAATAACCACCTATTCAATTAATAAGTCCGTGAAATGGATAGTTTCGCTTGATGATCGGCTATGGAGAACAGCACAAATCTACTGCATTCTCTTCTGTCCATTGTACGGAATGTAACCGTTATAATGCAAATACTTGTCGTTGAGTGTAAGTTCCGGGTGGGATGACCATGATACAGTGCTACACACGTGTAAGTGAACATATAATTCACGAGGCTTTCGATCCGGGTCCCAGTCATGGAGCACAGACAAATCGGGGTTTGAGGAAAGGAATGATGTCAGTTCATACAGCCATATGATATTCGATCCAAAAAAAGACCCTCCGGTTAAGGAAACAAAAACCATTTCGTCTTATCCCGGAGAGGCTGAGAACTCTATTAGAATAGGTTTACCCAATTGTTGTAAGGTTATGCAGTTCTGTCAAAATAATAACGGCTAGTCATCAATCTTGCAATATGACTATTCCGTTTCACGCCATACATCTGCACCAAGAAGTCGCAGGTTGGTGACGAGGTGGTCGTAGCCACGGTCGATAAACTCGACGCCTGTCACTTCAGTCACACCCTCATTAACGGTAAGACCGGCGATCACAAGCGCTGCTCCGGCACGAAGATCTGATGCTTTTACCTTGGCTGCATTCAGCGCGCCGCCTTCAATGATGGCCGAACGACCTTCCACTCGAATTTTAGCGCCCATACGCACCAGTTCTGGCACATGTTTAAACCGATTGCTGTATACAAAATCGCTCAGGACACTTACACCTGTTGCTTGAGTTAATACACTTGTCATCGGAGACTGCAAATCGGTTGGGAATCCCGGGTACACCAGCGCCTTAACATCCACATGACTATAGGAAGATTGTCCAATGACACGGATACTCTCATCCAACTCTTCAATGCCCACGCCCATCTCCAGCAATTTGGCAGTCAACGCCTCCAAATGCTTGGGAATGACATTGTCTATCAAAACATTACCGCGCGTTGCCGCTGCAGCAATCATATACGTACCCGCCTGTATGCGGTCCGGAATGATGGAATGACGGCAGCCTTTGAGCTCCGACACGCCTTCAATACGAATGGTTTCAGTACCTGCACCCTTGATGCTGGCACCCATTGAATTCAAAAGTGTTGCTACATCTATAATCTCAGGCTCTTTAGCCGCGTTTTCAATAATTGTAGAGCCTTTGGCACGAGTTGCCGCCAGCATAATGTTAATGGTTGCACCTACACTGCTTACATCCAGATAAATCTTTGCTCCGCGCAGCTCTTTGGCATGCAGATGAATGGAGCCATGTTCGTTTGTTACCGTTGCGCCAAGCGCTTCAAAACCTTTGATGTGTTGATCAATCGGACGGGGCTCGAAGTTACAGCCTCCAGGCAAACCAATCGTTGCTTCTTTGAATCGTCCAAGCAATGCTCCCATCATATAATACGAAGCACGGAGCTTCTTCACAGGACCATTCGGCATGGGGATGGATTTGATATCGGAAGGATCAATCTTCATCTGACTACCTTCCCAGAATACACGAGCTCCGAGTTCCTCCAAAATTTCCGCATAAACCGCCACATCACTCAAAAGCGGCAGATTGTCCAGCACGACCTCTGATTCGGCAAGCAATGCTGCAGGAATAAGCGCAATGGCGCTGTTCTTGGCGCCGCTTATAGTTACAGTCCCCTGTAACGGACGTCCGCCACTAATCATCAATTTTTCCATAAAGCTTAATGTCCCCCTACGTGTTTTGCAGCCGATGAACGGCATGACGTGCTGATGGCTTCCTACGTGAAATAAGGTGTGAAAATGGAAAGACACCGGCTAGGCGGTGTTCTTTCCATTTCACAGTATGGAACTGGTAAAGATAAATTACGCTTTGTTGTTGGAACCAAACTCGCGGATTTTACCTTTAACGGTTTCTTTGATTGCATCACGGCCTGGTACGATGAACGTACGTGGATCGTAAGCATCTGGTTTAGCTGCAAGCACTTCGCGAACCACTTTGGAGAAAGCAATTTGGTTCTCTGTGTTTACGTTGATTTTGGAAGTACCCAGGGAGATGGCTTTGTCGATGTCGTGTTTAGGAATACCTGTACCACCGTGCAATACGAGTGGAACTTGTACCGCGTCACGAACTTCTTCCATTTCTTTGAAGCCCAGGTTAGGCTCGCCGTGGTAAGGACCGTGTACGGAACCAAGAGCTGGTGCCAATGTGTCGATACCTGTTTCTTTAACGATGCGAACACATTCTTCCAGGTCAGCGTACATGATGCCGCCGATTACGTCGTCTTCTTGTCCGCCAACTGTACCTACTTCGGCTTCAACGGAAACGCCTTTAGCGTGTGCATATTCAACGACTTTTTTCGTCATTTCAATGTTCTCGTCGATTGGGTGGTGGGAACCGTCGATCATAACGGATGTGAATCCGGCATCGATCGCTTCTTTACACTTGTCGAAGCTGGAACCGTGGTCCAGGTGAATTGCAACTGGAACAGTAATTTTCATGTCATGAATGAGTCCTTCTACCATTTTTACTACAGTGTAGAAGCCGCCCATGTGACGTGCTGCACCTTCGGATACACCCAGGATTACTGGGGATTTCTCTTCTTCAGCAGCACCCAGAATAGCTTGAGTCCACTCAAGGTTATTGATGTTGTATTGACCAACTGCATATTTTCCTTCGAGCGCTTTGTTCAACATGTCTGTCATAGATACTAATGGCATGGTTTCAATCCTCCTAGGGGTTTGGGTTGTGTCTATGGTTTTTAGCCGAAATCACATACGGGCTTATTATACCACATCCCATGTCAAATACTAAACAAGCATTTGCAAAAATGCTGTGCTTTGCAGCACAGTTTTCATAGACACCGCATGAAGCCGCTCCCATTCTCAATATTCCCTCGTAAATTGGCCGAAATACCCATTGCCCCCAAGAAGTACATACTAATAGAATACAGACAAAAAAATCCTGCATTCACAGGATTCAGCTGCACCTATTCGCCGTATCATTGCGAAGCTGCATGTTGACCGCCACGCGCATTTCATCAATATCGAACGGTTTCGTGAAATGCATAAGCGCACCAAGATCAGTAGCTTCCTTGATCATGTCCAGTTCGCCATATGCCGTCATCATGATGACTTTGATATCCGGATCAATTTCCTTAATATGCTTCAAAATTTCAAGGCCATCCATGCCAGGAATCTTCATATCGAGTAACACTAGATCAGGCTTATCTGTATTCACAATCTCCAGAGCGATCTTGCCATTAGGCGCCTGGAATGTGTTATATCCTTCACTGCTGAATACTTCCATTAAGAGGATTCGAATCCCGTTCTGGTCATCAACGATTAACACTTTTTTATTTTCCACTCTGTAACCTCCTGGATTTTAGGAAAGCATGTATGTCTCCGAATCTGGATAACTATCCCATAGTCGTCATGATAAGTATTCTACCCTTCCCATTAAAATCCTGCCCGACGCATAAATTACAGCAAACATTTTATCCGTCCATGCTTGCGCGGGAACTATTGCCGAAACCAAAAAAAGGGATGCTCACCGCACCAGCCTGCAATCACAGGCCACTCGGCAAACACCCCTCTTCATTATAGGGTTAATTCGATATTATTTTTCTGCATTCTCCAATGAAGCTTTTACGAATTCACGGAACAATGGCTGCGGACGGTTTGGACGGGATGTAAATTCCGGGTGGAATTGTACAGCCAGGAACCATGGGTGTCCCGGAAGTTCCACGATCTCAACCAGACGACCATCCGGAGATGTACCAGAGATGACCAGACCTGCTTTTTCAATCGCTTCACGGTACTCATTGTTGAACTCATACCGGTGACGGTGTCTCTCATATACCAACTCGTCATCATAACAAGCCATAGCCAAAGAACCTTCTTGCAGCTTACAAGGATATAGACCCAGACGCATCGTACCGCCCAAATTTTCGATATCCTTTTGTTCTGGCAGCAGATCGATTACCGGGAATTCGGTAGCCGGGTTAATCTCGGAGCTGTTCGCGCCATTCAGACCCACAATGGAACGTGCATATTCGATCACGGAAACTTGCATACCCAGGCAAATACCGAAGAATGGAATGTTCTTCTCACGGGCATAACGGATCGCCGATACTTTACCTTCGATACCACGATCTCCGAAACCACCAGGAACAAGGATACCGCCAACACCATGCAGCAGGTCGCCTACGTTCTCGTCCGTGATATCTTCAGAATGGATCCAGCGGATCTTCACCTCTGCATTAGATGCAAATCCTGCATGAGACAAGGATTCAACAACACTCAAATAAGCATCGTGCAGTGCTACATATTTACCTACAATGGCAATCTCAACCGTACGCTCCAGTTTGCTGATGCGGTCAACCAGCCCTTCCCACTCACTCATATCCGGTGCAGGAGTGGTCAGCTTCAGGTGGTTTACCACGATCTCATCCAAACCTTCTTCACGCAGGTTCAAAGGCACTTCATACAATGTGCTCGCATCGCGACATTCAACTACGGCATTCTCATCAATGTCGCAGAAGAGAGCGATTTTGGCTTTCATGTCTTTGGACAGCTCATATTCTGTACGACATACAATCACGTTTGGCTGAATACCGATGCTGCGCAATTCTTTTACGCTGTGCTGGGTTGGTTTTGTTTTCACTTCACCAGCTGCCTTGATGTAAGGGATTAGCGTTACATGGATATACATCACGTTGTCACGGCCAACATCACTCTTGATCTGACGAATTGCTTCCAGGAAAGGCAAGCTCTCGATATCGCCTACTGTTCCGCCGATCTCCGTAATAACAACATCCGAACCTGCTTCACGTCCAGCGCGGAATACGCGCTCCTTGATCTCGTTCGTAATGTGCGGGATAACTTGGACCGTGCCGCCGAGGTACTCTCCGCGACGCTCTTTGCTGATAACGGAGGAATACACTTTACCCGTCGTGACGTTGCTGTTTTTGGAGAGGTTGATATCGATAAAACGTTCATAGTGACCAAGGTCCAAATCCGTTTCCGCGCCATCATCCGTTACAAAAACCTCACCGTGCTGATAAGGACTCATCGTTCCCGGGTCGATGTTGATGTATGGATCAAATTTTTGAATGGTTACCTTGAGACCTCTGTTTTTCAGCAGTCTGCCCAACGAGGCAGCGGTGATCCCTTTACCCAGGGAGGACACAACTCCGCCCGTCACGAAAATATACTTTGTCACTGTTATTACCCTCCTAATATAAATGCAGAAATTCAGGCGATATATGGTGTTATCGTAACCCGTTTCCCAGGTAATCATCGTTAAAAAGAGCAATGGCAGAAATTCCCTGCATCTGCGTACTGCTCTTTTGTGCGAAGACCATGTGTAACCTTGCTCTACAGCTAAGAATGGTGCAAATTTTTCCGAAAGCCAAAATCCATGCCTGTCCCCAAAAATGGCATCCATCCATCTCTTGTCGACGTTTTTTTATATACAAAAAATGGGCCACGGATGTTTGGCCGGGAGCGTGCGGAAATCAATCATTTTGCAAAATTCTGCCTCTAAAAATACAAAAAAAAGTACTCCCGCAGGACGGGGCACTTTTTATAAATAACATAAATATATTCTCGCTCATTCATAAGCCCATGCAATAGTTTACCCGTTACCCCGTTCGCTGTCAAGGCTGACTATCTGGGGAAAACGGGTAAATTATCGACGTCAAAAATGACGGTTACTTATCGGAATCGTCGTCAAAATCATCCTCGTCTTCAGACTCATCTTCATCGTCTTCATCGAGGTCTTCTTCATCCAAATCGTCATCTTCAACCAGAACTTCTTCATCGCTGTCATCTTCATCAAAGATGTCGTCATCGTCATCGTCATCATCGTCATCATCATCTTGATCATCATCGGTGTTGCCGAAGTCTTCGTCACTGTTGTAGCTGTCTTCCTCTTCGCCAAAGTCCTCATCTTCCAGATCATCGTCTTCATCATTGATGATACGCGGACGCTTCGCACCAGTCATGGAATCTTCTGTTCCACCAACCGGATACCAGCGTTTCAATCCCCAAAGACTCGTACCGACACAGGCAAAACGGCCATCGATATTGATCTCGGTATATAGCTGGGCGATAAACTCGTTGATTTCTTCATCAGTCATTCCGCGCTGTTTTGCTACCTCATTCATCAAATCACGGTAGTAGTACGGCGTATTGGCCGCTTTCAGCACCATAAAGGCAAGGTCAACCAAAGGAATCTCTCTTACCTTTTCTTTATCAATTTTCAAATTGAGCGAGGTACTCACTGACAGACACTTCCTCTCACACATAATTCACTTTATATCCCTACGAGCTGGACCGTTACGTATAACATATCCATTAACAAACCTAAGTAAAACCTATTTAGCGGTAAAAAGCAAGTTTTTATGTAGGCGTTTGATATAAATTCAAGGTGCTGTGCTTCTCATTCGCAAATATGTCGATTCTGTAAAAGTTAGCGAAAAATGAAAAAGACGGAGTCCCCTCCGCCTTCTGACTGTATACCCCTGAAGGATCGCTCCTCGCCAGGGTCCCCGCAAGAGCCCTCTAGCCCTCCATCCATCATATGTCCCTGCGCCCGTTTTGACACGGAGAGAACGTCTTTTTGTAAAAAAAGGGCAAGTTCCCCATGCGGCGGGATGAACGCATTCATAGAATACCTCAGCATGTTCATCCCGAAGGGGGCAGCCCATAATGGACTATACTGGTTTTTTGCATCAATTAGTTGAAGAAATGCAACGTCCTGAACCGGAACAGGCAGGGCGGTATCTGATCCGGTTCACCAAACCAGGACAGTATGAAGCCTGTCTGCTTGAGCTCTCGCGGATGCGGAATGAGCATACCCACCTGGGCATGGTACGCTCCTCACGGCTGGCTCGCACCATTATCGCGCCGGTCCATTGTCCGGAGGTCTTGAAGCACTACAGTGATGAAATCATTGTGGAAGAAGATACGCAAATCTCTCTTCATGCAACGGCACTTCACAATAAACCGGCCACAG
>Ga0209795_10001510_pt1 | contig 14391 bp, 12 predicted proteins | sample AgamicOrMarz_FD_187166 | JGI IMG/M metagenome (GOLD analysis project Ga0209795, IMG submission 187166) | Agave microbial communities from Guanajuato, Mexico - Or.Ma.rz (SPAdes) (version 2) | ecosystem: Host-associated > Plants > Phyllosphere > Phylloplane/Leaf | place: Guanajuato, Mexico...
AATCAGCCGAGTTTAGCCAGCTCATTAGCAACCTGACTGAAATTATGGGTGGTAAACCTGCACAGACTATGCTGAATGCCGGAACCTTAAAAAGTTATGCAGCAGGTCTTGAGCATTTAACCGAGCACCAAGGCATTGAACACTTGGCTGGCAATACTCAACAAGGCAATCAAGCACAGCCACAACTGTTTAAAGCTGATGTTGAGCTTTTACTGGCGGGTGATCAGCTTCTGCAAGAAGAAATCTTTGGGCCAGCGACTGTCATCATTGAGGTTGAAGATAAAGCTCAACTGATTCAGGCACTACAAAGCATGAATGGTCAGCTGACTGCAACTTTAATTGCCGATGAAGCAGACTTAACCGAGTTTGCAGATGTGGTACCGGTTTTAGAGGAAAAAGCTGGTCGATTACTTATAAACGGCTACCCAACGGGTGTGGAAGTATGTGATGCGATGGTACACGGCGGACCATATCCGGCGACTTCAGATGCACGAGGCACTTCTGTTGGCACCTTGGCCATTGACCGTTACTTGCGCCCAGTGTGTTACCAGAACTACCCGCAAAGTTTATTGCCAGAGGCTTTAAAAGACAGCAACCCGTTGCAGATTTTAAGACTGGTGAATGGTGAGATGACCAGAGAAGCGATCTAAAATAAAAAAGAGACCACAAGCTGGTCTCTTTTTTATTATTGTTTTTATCCCTAAGGATACTGTTCAAAAATTTACGTAAAGTTCTTTTGAAAGAAATTTATTTCTTTTATTCACATTCAAATAAGCGTGAAGTAGTTTTAAACCGATTAAATGTGGAACTATTAGAAAGCCTATCTTATTTAAACTGGCATATTTGTTGCTTAATTTAATCTATCTGGTCAGACCAGTCAGACAATGCATTAAATTGGAGCGGATATGCAACTCGAAACCTTTAATCAACTAGCTTCTAGCCAGGCTCGGGTGGTCTTACAAGCCTGTGTGCATATCCCGACTTGGGTTTCTGAATTGATCCAGAAACGTCCTTATTCCTCTAAAGAACAGCTTTATCAGGTAGCAGATGAACAAGCTGCTACTTGGCAATGGCCCGAAATTTCTGAAGCGTTGGTTAAGCATCCACGTATTGGCGAGAAAAAAGCAGCGGCAGTTTTGTCTGGAAAAGAACAGCAATTCTCCCAACGTGAACAAGCACAGATAGAAACAGATGCTGTATTACAACTAGCTCTATATCAGGGCAATTTAGATTACGAGTACAAATTTGGACATATTTTTCTGATTCGTGCCGCAGAGCGTTCCGGCCAACAGATTTTGTCTGAGTTACAACGTCGTTTAGTAAACACAGTAGAACAAGAGAAAACCGAAGTGAGGCAGCAACTAAGTGAAATTGCACTTCTTCGCTTAAATCAGGAGATCCAATAATGGCGGGTATCAGCACACATATTTTAAATGCATCACTCGGCCAGCCAGCAACTCAAGTATTGGTGAAATTATTTGAGGAAACGAGCCATGGATATATTTTAATCGATGAACAGTTCACTGATGCAGATGGTCGTATTCAAGCATTCAATGTCGACTCATTTATTCGTGGTCATTATCAATTGGTTTTTGAAGTAGCGAATTATTTTCAGACTCTAAACACTAATAGCTTTTACCCGAGAGTCTGTATTGATTTTAAAGTCAATGATATTCACCAGCACTATCACGTGCCTCTATTGATCAGTCCTTTCTCATATTCAACTTATCGTGGCAGCTAAATCAACCCAAGCAATATGGACATCATGAATTTAATTTGAGGAACTAACCCATGCATCAAGACAATATAAATCCAGAGAGAGATTCGCATATCTCAGCAGAACATCAATATTTAGGGATGAATAAAAACATCTTATATGGTTTGCAGCATGTATTGACCATGTACGGTGGAATTATTGCACCGCCATTGATTATTGGTGCAGCTGCTGGTCTAGATGCTTCAGAGATTGGCTTATTGGTGGCTGCCGCCTTATTTGTGGGAGGTCTCGCCACAGTCATACAAACCATTGGTTTTAAATATTTCGGTGCAAAATTACCGATTGTGCAAGGCGTATCTTTTGCAGGGGTTGCCACTATTTTAGCGATTGTGAGTACCGGTGGTGGTTTGCCATCTGCGTTTGGTGCTGTGATTGTCGCATCTCTAATTGGTTTGTTGATTACGCCATTCTTTGCAAAAATTATCCGCTTCTTTCCACCTGTGGTCACAGGATGCGTCATTACCATGATTGGTATTTCGCTCACACCTGTTGCGATCCGCTGGATTATGGGAGGAAACCCGAAAGCTGAAAACTGGGGAGATCCAATTAATACTGGTTTGGCTGTAATTACGCTAGCGATTGTGATTATTTTTAGTATGTTACGAAATCAGTTACTGCGCCGCGTTGCGATTCTTGCAGCAATCGTTTTGGGTACAGTAATTGCCTATATTGCAGGTTTTACTGACTTCTCAAGAGTAAGTACGGGTCCTATTTTTGCTTTTCCAAGTTTCTTCCATTTTGGTTCTCCTGTATTTGAATTTTCTGCCATTCTTTCCATGGTAATTGTTACTTTGGTAATCATGACTGAAACTACTGCCGATATTATTGCGATTGGTGAAATCGTTGGAACTAAAGTTGATTCAAAACGAATTGGTGATGGTCTACGTGCAGATATGCTATCGAGTGCAATTTCCCCAATCTTTGGTTCATTCATGCAAACCGCCTTTGCTCAAAATGTAGGTCTGGTTGCAATTACAGGCATTAAAAGTCGTTTTGTAGTCGCAACGGCTGGTGGAATTTTAATTATCTTGGGCTTATTACCTGTTATTGGCCGCTTTGTTGCATCAATTCCGATGCCAGTTTTAGGTGGAGCAGGGATTGTATTATTCGGTACAGTTGCTGCTAGTGGGATAAAAACCTTAGCCAAAGTAGATTATAACGATCATAAAAATCTGATTATTGTGGCTACTTCACTCACAATCGGCATGATTCCAATTGTAAACCAAGAGTTTTATGCGCAATTTCCGACATGGGTAAAAACGCTATTACATTCAGGTATTAGTTCTGCCTGTATCACTGCCATTTTGCTCAATATTATTTTTAACCACTTACCGTTTAGCAAAAAGTTCGTTGATGTTGCAACTACGCCCATAAATTCAGGGCATTGATGACCACTGGTTAGGGATTAGGCGTTCTAACTTAACCGCATTTTTCATTCGCAAAAATTTAAAGGTCGCTTATTCAATGATGAATAGGTTAGGGGGATTTTGACTTTAAAAAGGTCAAAAACAAGTCTTTTGAAAGACCATAAGCGATTTTTAAACCAAATCTCACAGGGGAATTTTATGAGAAATTTTAAATTAAAATCGGTATTACTTATGCTGAGTATGGCTGCTACTGTGCCGGTATGGGCTGCTGATACCAGTCTGAATGGCCTATTTAATCTAAAGCAAGATTGTCAGGCGAGTAATGATTCAATTGACCGTATAGGTGCAGCATTTGCATGCGGCAATATTCATGGGGTAGTTAAATCTGCATATTACTCACTTAATAATGGCTATTTTGTGAATAATTTAAATCAGGATACCACTGTCATTGGGGGGTATATTAAATATGAAACAGCTCCTTTTTATGGCATACAGGCAGCTGTGGGATATGACATACAACGCCGACTAGATGATAAAAATGAAAATGATGAAGTGCCAGAGTTACAAGAAGATAGGGATGGTCTAGCAGAAGCTTATGTAAGCTGGAAAAACGATTTGGCTAGAGTGACGATTGGTAACCAACGGCTAAATTTACCTTTTATGGGAGATTATGCTGACCGTCGTGTATTGATGTTTTTATATCAGGCCGCTGATGTACAGATCGGGAATAATTATGATTTCTTACGTTTCACTAAAGTAAATAAATATAAAAGTTATGGCGAGGATGAGTTCAACAAAACTTCTCGTCAAAATTCAAATCTGGAAACCAATGGGGTTTGGTCGGTTGGTGCAGGGAAGCGCTTTAATTTAGCCAATGATAAAAGCTTAAAAACGCAATTTTGGTATCAAAATTATGACGACTATACTCGTCTAATCTATACCCAAGCTGATTTAGCAATTCCAAAGCTTAATTATAGCCCTGAATTCTCAATCCAGTATATTTCAGGTAAAGATCAGGGCAAAGCACTTGCAGGAGAGGTTAATAGCCAAATTTTCGGTGTGCAGGCTGCGTTTAAAGTAATGCCTACCGCCAGTCTAAAAGTTGCATATAACTATATAAAACCAGATCAGGGCAGTTACTTGAATGGGGCATTATTAACACCCTATGCAGCTAAAACCTCTTCAGGTGAACTTTTTGCCCAGCCATTTTTCACCAGCACTCAAGATTTAGGTGCAGGTAATGCATTGATGTTGTCTTTAGAAGGTAAATTAACAGATCAGTTGATAGCTGGCGCGCGTTATTCATTTATGGACTTAAAAGAGTCGGAAAATGTCGCGAGTCGAAATCAATCTGAATATATGTTGTTTGGTATTTATAATTTTACGGGAGCTCTAAAAGGCTTTAGTGTCAGTAATTTTGCAGGTATCCAAACATCACCACGCTATGACAAAAATTTCTTACAAAACCGTTTTGCACTGTCTTATAAGTTTTAACTGTGTTTTATAGCATCGAGTGCATATTTAAATCGAAATATGCACTTTTTTTAAGGGTTAAAAAAAATCCCCCTATAGAGGGGGAAAGCATTTAAATATTTAGTCGAGAGGATTGCCAACAATATTAGTGATGATCCCTTGCATGATATGCGTGCCTTGTTCCTGATATAAAGACTCATACCATTCTTGTGTGATTTTCGGGTCTTTCATGTGTGTCACATCGCAACGTTTACGCGCTCTTAACACCATTTCCTTAGTACGATCATTGCGTTTGTTTTGATAGCGGTTCAAAGCATCTTCCAAACCAAAGGTATTGATTTGTAAAGCACGAGCAAGATAAATCGCATCTTCCATGGCTTGGCAGCCACCTTGTCCAATATCCGGAGTAGTGCTATGGGCAGCATCACCTAAGAGCACTACACGTCCTTTATAGAAATTCATAAAAGGCTCGATATCATGAATCTCGACACGATTAATTTTTTTCTCATCTAAACGTTCAATGAGTTTTTGTACGGGTTCACACCAACTACTAAAATGCATTTTAAGGTCTTGCTTATAATGTTCACGCTGATTTGACAGCCCAGCTTCAAGCGGCACATCAAAGAAGAAATAGAAACGATTTTGTGCAACGGGCATGAGTGATACACGTTTACCTTCACCAATATATGTGGTCCATTGCATGGCTGGTGCAATCTGCTCATCAATATCAACCAATCCATTCCAATTTACATACCCAGCATAGCGACGTTCAACTTGATAGCCCAGTACAAACTGTCGCGTAAGTGAATGTGTACCATCTGCACCAATCAATAGATCGGCTGTAATCTGAGAACCATCCTGAAAATGAATAGTGACATCATCTTGATGTGCTTCAATTGCAGTCATTTTCATACTGAGTCTGATGTCTTCCAGACCAAATTGCTGCATTAATAATTGTTGTAGATCAGCTCGAGCGACAGGATAGGCACGTTGTCCTACTTCTTTATATAAAGGTAACAAACTAAATTGGGTCATGGTTTGTTGGTTAAGGCCATCAATATATGCCAAAGACTCCATTTGTCCACCTAGTTTCTGGATTTGATCCGTTAAACCAAGATAGTTGAGACACTTAACACCATTTGACCAAAGTGAGATGGCAGCACCAACAGGTAATATTTCGGCTGCTTGCTCATAGATTGTGACCTGATGACCAAATTTTTTTAAAGCGATACCAGCAGTTAAACCGCCCATACCTGCACCTATAATCGCGATATTCATTGTTCAGATCCTAAATATTTAAATAAGTTTCTAAACGGTTCTAAGCGAGAAGTGTGCCAATTTTATTAACTGGTTTTACTGGTCATACCAGCAATATTGCCTCATTAAAAAGCAATCTTAAAAAAGTGGTATTGATGTGGTTCAAAGTATGGAGCAAAGTAGTGCATAGCAATACAAATTTGGAATTAATGATTATATTGCGCTGCTATGTCTGGAAAAATACACACCAGCACGCTGTGCGGCACCAATAATATGTGCTTGCATGGCTTTTTCAGCTGCTGCTGAGTCCTGATTAAATAAAGCTTGCAGAATTAATTCATGTTCATAAATGGTTTTATATGCCAGATTGGGTTGAACAAAGGGTAAGATCTGACTCTTTTTAATCCAGTCTATATGTATTTTAAGTGTTTGAATAATTGATTGATTATGACTAAGTTCAATAATATGTTGATGAAATGCATAATCAAATTCAGAGGCTGCTTGCCAGTTTTGCTCTTTGATTGCACTCGCTAATGATTGGTAATGTTGCTGTAAGATGGATTTATCATCTTCAGTTAAATACTCACATGCGAGAAGAGCGCAAAAACTTTCTAGAACATAGCGTAATTGATAGAAGTCTTTAAGTGATACACGATGTTCACCATCCCATTGCTCTGCGGCTTGACTATGCTGTGAAATAACGTAAACACCTTTGCCTGCTTTGATTTCTAATAATCCTAAAGCGGCAAGGCGAGTTAATGCTTCACGTAAAGAAGCACGGCTGATTCCTAATTGAATGGCAAGCTCACGTTGTGAGGGTAAAGCAGACCCGACTGCATAAGTATTTTGTTGAATGCGTTGATAAATGACTTCCACCGCTTGCTCAGTCACCTGAGATGATTTTCCATTGAGCATAGCTTGTGGGCTCATAAGCAACACACCGTAAATATATAAATAAATAATTTGATTCTACACAAAATTTATCTATTTGTTGGTGCACATGCTTAAAATTAGCCGTATTTTTAATAACAGATCAGACCAGTTGAACTGGATATTACGTCATTGAATAAGGATAAAAAGTTTAAAAATGATTAATGACAATATGTATTACTGAAACTTCGGAACAGTCAGAGACTATTCATCTCTGACCGTACATAGTACTTTTAATACTTTCCGTTGAAGTTTGCGCTAATTCTTTGTTTTAAATATTCTTTAGCTGTAATGGCCGGATATTTCTTTTGTGGTCCTTCAATGATCATATCTTCATTGGCTTGGCAGAAGAATGCCAGACTATAACGTGCCCCTTGATATTCATTTGTTTCAGGATTTTTAACACGATGAAAATTAGAAGGAAGTTGATCATCGCTCCAACGCGTGAGCATATCACCGATATTACAAGTAATTACATCATCACGCGGCTCAATGCTGGTCCATTGTTGTTGTTCCATATCTTTACCCGGACAAACTTGCAGGCCACCTTGACCTTTACGTTGGAACAGTAGCGTTAAACAGTCAAAATCTGTATGCGCTCCTGCACGCCATAGACCTAATTGATCTTTAAGAGCAGGGTTAATTGCATAGTAGTGCAGCATTCTTAAGGTACTTTGGTAGCTTTCTTGGTTAGGGTCATGAGCAAGAGTAAAGAAGTTATCGGCAAAACCTAGTTTATAAGCAAAGCAAGATAAAATTTTCATGCCGACTTGCCAGCAGGCATATTCAAACTCCAGCATGGTATCTTTAAAATTAGGTAACTCCTCTTGACTAGGATAAAGACCTTCCATACGTGGGCGGGTAATTTGATAAGACTCTTTTTGGTCTGGTGTGCTGGTCGACGGACGAACCTGTGCCTTACTTTCCCAACCTGCATTGCGATTGAGTGGGTAGCGAGCTTTAATCGATTCTGGCAAATTAAAAAACTGTTGTGTCATTTCAAATGCAGTTTGAATCTGCTCAAGTGGAATCCCATGATTCGATACCTGAAAGAAACCAATATCGGTAGCTGCTGACCAGAGTTGGTCCGCAATTTCATATTTACGTTGTTCAAAATCTGATAAATCAATGATCCGGACTTCCCGTTCAAAGGTCTCTTGACCAAAAGCTCCCATACGAGCTTCTTTTTGCAGTTCTTCTAAGCTGTAGTCATTTTCAGCTACTGGAGTCATATTGGCGCTATTCATATTTCAACCTCATATTTTGGATAATCGTGACCCAATCAAATAGATTGAAAGAGATGGGTCACATTCAAAAAAGAGCTACACCTTCTTAATAAAAGATAACTTTATGTAAAGAACATGAGCTGTTTTCTGAGCAATGACCCACATAGCAATTGATATAAATACTATGCTGAACGCTTCTACTCTGACATAGAGCATGTAGCACTTTTTGTGCCAATTTATAAGGATAGGTTTTGAAGTTGCGCTGGGGAGAGCAATATTGGATTTATAGAGGGATCAGCGATGAATGATCAAAAAGTCCTTATGTCAGAAAAGCACCTATGAAGTGCATTAATGATGACTTAGTGCACCACTAAGCTGCATATAAAACAAATTAATTAACGCAGTTTATTCATCTAGGTGTGATTAAAAATAAGCCAAAATTAGAGTATTACTATGAAAAATAAAATGAAATTAAAATTGGCACAAAGCTTGCTAAATCATTCCTGAGTATAAGCGGTCAGTGTGTGGTAAACATGCGGGACATTGCTCTACAGCGTTTGCTGTTCCTCTTTTGGGGACAAAACCATCTTGGTTTTGAGAGAAATGTGCATTTGATACATTGATTGCCCCCCTAAAAAGAATAGCAAGATAAATCAATACAGATTTAGGGGGCTTATTTATGAATATTCAGCACTATGTAGGCAAAGGGCGACGTACTGTTATTGTGAGTGCATTATTGGGGCTAGGGACAATTTTCAGTTCAACCAGTTATGCTGCCGATAAACTTGTTCTACAAACCACGTGGTATGCACAAGCTGAGCAAGGTGGATATTATCAGGCACTTGCACAAGGAATTTATAAAAAATACGGACTCGATGTCGATATTAAAATCGGTGGTCCACAGGTCAATAATATGACCTTACTATTGTCCAAACGTGCCGATATTATAATTAATTATGATCTACAGGTCTTAAAAGGCATTGAAAGTAATTTTCCAATCAAAGCAGTTGCAGCACCATTCCAGTTGGACCCTCAAGGTGTATTAACCCACAGTGATGTAAAATCTTTGGCTGACTTAAAAGGAAAAACTATCCTTGTTTCAACCAGCGGACAAGCAAGCTGGTGGCCGTGGTTAAAGGGAAAATATAAATTAAATGCAGTGCAAGCTCGTCCTTATACCTTCAATATGCAGCCATTTTTAGCTGGTAAAAATGTGGTACAGCAAGCCTATGCAACCTCTGAAGTCTTTCAGGCAAAAAAAGCTGAGCCTTCAAGTAATTTCTTTTTATTTGCTGATGCTGGCTATCCAGCTTATGGCGGCATTTTAGTCACACGTAATGATGTGATTCAAAACAAACCGGATGTTGTGCGTCGTTTTGTTCAAGCATCGATGGAGGGATGGAAAAACTATTTAGTTGATCCTCGATTAGGGAATAGTCTGATTAAAAAAGAAAATCCAAATATGAAAGATGACCTGCTTTCTTTTGCAGTAGGTCAAATGCGTAAATTAAAGCTGATTGATGGAGGAGATGCCAAAACTCAAGGAATCGGGGTCATGACCGATGCGCGTTGGAAAGCCACACGAGATTTTATGGTGAACGCTGGTTTGTTAAAAGCTCAAACCAACTGGAAAACTGCTTATACCACACAGTTTGTTAAAACTGCCAAGTAGTCAGGGTTATAGGGCTAAGAAAAAGGGCACTCGCGCGGAGGGGAAACCATATGAATTCTGCATTAACAATTGATACATCTATACATGAATCTTCAAATTTTATTACGCCAATGATTATGGTCAGAGGAGTAGAAAAGACCTATCCAAATGGTACTAATGCTTTACAACGTTTGGATTTAAATATTGCACGTGGTGAGATTGTTTCATTACTGGGACCATCAGGTTGCGGGAAAAGTACTTTACTGAAAATGTTTGCCGATCTGGAGCAACCTTCTGCGGGACTAGTGCGTTGGAATGGCAAGGCCGAGATCCAATCACAATGCAAAATGGCAATGGTCTTTCAAGAAGCAACCCTGATGCCTTGGGCTAATATTGCAGAAAATGTACGCTTACCTTTGGATTTACAGCATATTTCGAAATCAACTAGTACACCAAAAGTTATGGCCGCTTTAAAGGCCGTTGGTTTAGAAAACTTTAGTCAGGCCTATCCGCGAGAACTTTCGGGAGGTATGCAAATGCGTGCCTCTTTGGCTCGCGCATTAGTGACTGAACCAGACTTACTGTTAATGGATGAGCCCTTCGGAGCTTTAGATGAATTTACTCGCCATAAACTTGACAGCGATATTCGTCAATTATGGTCTGAGCGAGATTTAACCGTAGTTTTTGTTACTCATAGCATCTATGAAGCAGTGTATTTATCTTCGCGGGTCATTGTGATGGGGGCACGACCAGGACGTGTGGTGGCTGATCTAGAAATTGAAGGGCCTTATGTGCGTGATGAAGCTTTCCGTAGTTCTGAAGTCTTTATTCAACAATGTTCACATCTATCCCAATTATTAGCTGAGGCAAGCGGAGGGCATAGTCATGATTAAACCATTAATGGAACATCCAAAGGTACAACGTATTGCAGCTCCACTAGGGTTAGGTCTGATTTTCCTACTGGTTTGGCAGTTGAGTTTTCAACAGCTTGAAGTACCTGTATATGTCGTACCAAAACCCAGCGATATTGTTATGGCAATGATTAAAGAATCCAGTGTGTTATTTGGAAGCTTGTTGATCACGCTAAAAATTACCTTATTGGCTTTTGTCTGTGCTGTAGTCATTGGCACCTTGATCGCTTTCGTCTTTGTACAAAGCCGTGTAGTAGAAGCCTGTTTTATGCCTTATGCCATTTTATTTCAGGTGACTCCAATTGTCGCTATAGCCCCGCTGGTGATTATCTGGATTCAAAATACAACATTAGCATTAGTAGTTTGTGCCATGTTGGTCGCAGTGTTTCCGATATTGACTAACACCACTTTAGGTCTACGTAGCGTCAACAAAGGTTTGCTTAATCTTTTTCAGATCAATAAAGCCAGTCGTTGGCAAATTTTAATGCGCTTACGTGTGCCGAATGCTTTGCCTTACTTCTTTGGTGGGTTACGTATTTCTTCTGGTTTGGCACTTATTGGCGCCGTGGTTTCTGAGTTTGTGGCTGGAGCTGGTGGGACTAGTGCAGGTTTGGCTTACCAAATTTTGCAAGCAGGTTTTCAGCTCGATTTACCATTAATGTTTGCAGCATTATTTCTTATTACGTGCACAGGCTTGGGTTTATTTGTGCTGATGTCTTTATTAAGTCATTTCTTTTTAAGTAAATGGCATGAGAGTGAACAAGTATGAGTCCTGATCTTTCAAATAATGGTTCTTTAAATCATCGCTATTTAATCAAAAATGCTTATGCCATTTTGACAGGGTTATCGGGGGATACAGCACGTTCTTCATTTACCGATATCCGTATTCAAGAGGGTAAAATTATTGAATTGGGACAACTGACCGCACAACCGAATGAACAAATTATCGATGCGAAAGACTGTGTAATTTATCCAGCATGGGTAAATACTCATCATCATTTATTTCAATCATTATTGAAGGGTGAACCACAAGGTTTAAATCAAAACCTAACCTCATGGCTTGCCAGTACGCCATACCGATTTCGTGGTGCATTCGACGAAGCCACTTTTCGGGTGGCAGTACGCATTGGGTTAATTGAATTATTACGGTCAGGTTGCGCAACAGTAGCCGATCATCATTATCTTTACTGGCCACAAATGCCGTTCGATGGTGCTGCAATTTTATTTGATGAAGCCGAAAAATTAGGCATGCGTTTTGTTTTATGTCGAGGTGGCGCAACCTTAACGCGTGGCTTGGAAAGTGAGTTACCACAAGCACTGCGTCCTGAGAAATTTGAAGACTATATGGAGGATATCGAGCTTCTAGTACAGCGATATCATCAACCGAGTTCAGATGCATTTCGGAAAATCGTAATGGCACCGACTTCGACTTTGCATTCGACCACAGCTCAGCAATTACGTGAAAGTGCCAAGATTGCTAGACAATTGGGTATTCGGATGCATAGCCATTTATCTGAAACGGTGGATTATCTGGATGCGGCTAGAGCCAAATTTGGTATGACACCTGTACAGTTTTGTGCAGAGCAGGATTGGGTTGGAAGCGATGTCTGGTTTGCCCATTTGGTTAAGCTATTACCTGAAGAAATCCAGTTGTTAGGTCAAACTCAAACAGGAATTGCGCATTGCCCGCAGAGTAATGCACGTTTGGGTAGTGGCATTGCTGATCTGGTCAGTCTAGAACAAGCTGGTATGACCATTTCAATTGGGGTGGATGGGGCGGGCTCGAATGAAGCCGCGGATATGTTATCTGAAACCCATGCTGCATGGTTGTTACAACGCGCCAGAAAGGGCATGTCGGCTCTACCTCAATATGAGGGTGGATTATTTGAAGGGGGCGCAGATGCTGCAAGTATTGAGGATATTATTCGTTGGGGAACAGTAGGTGGGGCTAAGGTTTTAGGTTTGGATCAAGTCGGTTCAATTGAGGTGGGACAACAGGCCGATTTAGTAGTTTATCAATTAGATGATCCCCGTTATTTAGGCTTACATGATATGGCGATTGGACCTGTAGCGAGTGGTGGGCGAGCACATATTAAAGCCATGTTTGTGGCTGGAAAAATGGTGGTAGAAAATGATCAAATTCCTGATGTTGATATGATGGAGTTGGCTTGGCAAGCAAAGCAATCAGTGAAACTGTTGCAGCAGCGTAGTGTCGAAATGGCGAAAATAGCCTAACTTAGATATCTGATTGGACTATGTCCATTAATAGCTTTAAGTTTTTATAAATTGGGAATTAGTAGGAGGCCAGCCATTAACCAATAGATAGTAAATCGTCATGTGTTATATAAGTTATAGCTGGAACTTATAAAAAATAAGACCAGTATTTACTGGCCTTATTTTTATTTTCAGTTTTTATTTCTTGATGATTAAAGCTAACTTACCTACATGTTCCCCTTGATCAAGGAACTCATGAGCTTGGCGTGCCTCTTCAAGATCAAAGGTTTTATACAATAACGGTTTTATCTGTCCTTTTGAAATTAAAGGCCATACTTTTTCTTGAAGTGCTGCCATCACTTCTGCTTTAGCTTCTGCAGATTGAGAGCGTAGGGTAGCGCCTGTATGAGTTAAGCGTTTAGCTAACATTGGAAAAATATTGACTTTATCCGCTAATCCTTTAAGCACACCTATTTGCAATATTGTGCCGTTCATTGCAGCGACTTCATAATTTCGCTGGATGTAATCTCCGGCAATAATATCTAAGACAAAATCCACACCTTTACCATCAGTATGTTTTTTTACCACTTCAACAAAGTCATCTTCATTATAATTTATGGCTACATCAGCACCAATTTTTAAACTCGCTTCTTGATGTTCTTTGCTCGATACTGTTGTGAAAATTTGGGTTGCTCCAAAAGCTCGAGTTAACATTGTTGCGGTAGTACCAATACCTGAAGTACCGCCATGTATTAAAATTGAACTGTTTGGGCGGAATTTTGCATGTTGGAAAAGGTGTGACCAAACTGTCATGAAAGTTTCTAGTAAAATTCCACCTTCAATTAAAGTTAGACCTTCAGGAATAAAGAGTACGTTGTCTTGATGGGCAACTACATATTCAGCATAGCCACCACCCGGAACTAGCGCACAGACTTCATCTCCAGCTTTAAACTTAGTGACTTGCTTGCCCACTTGTTTAACAATTCCGGAAACTTCGAGTCCAGGAATGTCAGTCACACCAGGCGGTGGTGCATACAAACCTTTTCGTTGCATTACATCTGGACCGTTAATACCTGCTGCAACAACTTCAATTAATATCCCATCATCTGTTAATTCAGGCATAGGTCTTTCACTAACTGTAATAACTTCTGGGCCGCCAGCACCGTTAAAAGTGATACATTTCATAAAGTTGTTTCCTTATTCGGTATTGTTTGTTAAATAAGCGGAATTTAGACTTAATGCTCAATCCCGCTTAGGATGAGAAATAATTAAGATTTAACTTTTTTCTTACCCAAAGTAATGGCAAGTGCTAACTCCATGAATTTTCCAAAAGGAGCATGTAAGAAGCTTGGGAAATTCCAGCGGCCCTGATCAAAGACACCTTTTGCATGGCTCATAGAACGGAAACCTTCAATTCCATGATAAGCACCCATACCACTTGGGCCGATGCCACCAAAAGGTAGATCGTCTTGTGCCACATGAATTATGGTGTTGTTAATACCAACGTTACCTGAAGTGGTACGTCGTAGTAGTTTTTTGCAGTCAGCATCTTTTTCGCCAAAATAATATAAGGCGAGTGGGCGGT
>Ga0209795_10001512_pt1 | contig 14375 bp, 25 predicted proteins | sample AgamicOrMarz_FD_187166 | JGI IMG/M metagenome (GOLD analysis project Ga0209795, IMG submission 187166) | Agave microbial communities from Guanajuato, Mexico - Or.Ma.rz (SPAdes) (version 2) | ecosystem: Host-associated > Plants > Phyllosphere > Phylloplane/Leaf | place: Guanajuato, Mexico...
GCTACACTAGCAGTAGGTACGCCTGTAGCTTGACTAATCGCTAAAAAAGTCAAATTTGTCTCTTGTAATAATTGAATAGCCTTTTCACGATCTCCTCTGGATTTACGTGGTTTAGGTGGCTTTTTAGGTTTCTCAATCTTTTTTAATACAGGGTCCTCTTCTGGAACATATAGCCGAGTGTTTACTTCTCGAGTAATAATTGTTCTTAGCTTGACTAATGCTCTTCTCTCTAAACGAGACACATGCATTTGAGAGATACCTAGTTCTAGACCTACTTGCTTTTGAGTCTTCTCTTCATTAAACTTCTTACGAATAACTGCTTGCTCTTGCTCAGTTAGACAATTAATTGCCTCCTGCACAGAAGCAGAAGCGACCCATTTATCCTCCCAGTCTTTACCGTTTATATCTCCACTAAGGGTTTCTTCAATGGTAATGCTATCTTCTCCCTCTTTTTCATACATAACTTTATCTAAAGAGAAAGCAAGACCTGTTCGGTGGGTAAGGTAGTCTATAGCCTCATCCAGCAGCTTATCCTTATCATCTGAAAGCTCTAACTCTTGTTTAATCACCTCTCTAGGCTCATCTTGTAATTTACGTACTAGAATCGTAGTTGAAAGCTCTTTAATAGTTCGAGGAATCTTTACGGTAGTTCCAAAATCTCGGATAAACCTTTTTACTTCCCCTTCTATAGTTGGTACAGCAAATGAAGTAAACTTAACTCCTTGCTGTAGATCAAAGCGCTCAACACTTTTTAGGAACCCTAGAGAGGCTACTTGGTAAAGATCGTCACGATCATACCCACGACCTAGATATTTTTGTAAGATGCTCCAAAGCAGTCCTTCGTTTGCAAGGAGTAAAATCTCCTTGGCATCCTCATCACCTGATTGTGCTCTTTTAATCATTTCTCTTGTAAGTTCTTCAGTAAATTTAGGTTTACTCATTACTGCTCTCCCCTTCCATTTTCTGTGCTTTATGTAGCTTATCTCTATCTGTAAACACAGTATATCATACAGGCTTTCAATTTGTCCACAACTTTTTTACAACTTTTCCAAAAAAAATAAGAGAGGCGATTAGCCCCTCTCCCTTAATTCATCTGTAAGTATACATAGTCCTCAATGTAGTCCGGGTCCTTAGAGAAGATAGGTGTATCCATGTCTACACTCCATCGTTTACGCTCTACATCCCCTTTGTAGTACGTCTCTTTAATAATACAGGCTCCACGCTTTTGCCATGTAGGAAGATCATTCCAATTAATACCCTTCTCTAACATAAGCTTATCCTGCATTTGACTACCGTTTAAGCCTTGCAGAGACTTGTGTGAGAAATTAGCCTGTGCTACCATTGATACGCTATTCTTTGTAGCGTCCTGCTGTCGCCATAGGAAATAATTGTTTACTTCGTCTGGAGGCAATACATATGCCCTTGAATCAAATAAGGCATAACCTTTTTCAGGGTAGTATTGTTTAATTTCGTCATTAAATGCAGCTGTAGCCATAGAAGCTGAAACAGATACGATCTTTTGTAAGTTATTATCGAACCATGACTCTGTAGTAAGCTTATCATAATTCGTAACTAAGATACTGATTTCGTCTGATTGTGTATAAGCTAGCTTAGCTCCTGCAATGTTCTGTAGAAGATACTGACATGTAGCCCACATTACATCAGCTAATTTTTCATCAAACGGTTTAACCATTCCCTTAGTATACGAGCTGAATGCTTTTCCGTCAATACGGATAATTACAGGCATTCGTTTAGGGAATTTAATTCTATATGAGTTTTCATAACCTTTCATACGATCTCCGAAGCTATCTCCCATTTCTACTCTCCTCCTCAATTACAATTCATAAGTGATACTTGTGCTTTGGCATTTATCATTGTCACACTGCGTCTCTTCAAATTCGTACTCACGATACCATACGTGCCCACAATCATTACATTCCCATTTAACATCTCGTTCGAGGTTTTCCATTACATTTCACCCTCTCTAAGGTACGTCCACTCCGATCTAACAGCTAAACCGCTAAGGTTTAATAAATCTCCACTGTCATATCTAGTTCCTCTAGGGTTTCGTACTTTGATTGCACCATTCTCTCTTTTTTCTACAATAAGTCCAGTCCACTTAGCAAAAGCAGGAGCCGCCGGGTCACACGCCGGCTCCACTAACATATATCTTCCCACTTCACCATTACTGATAATATCAACTAATTTCATTTTGTTTCCTCCTCCCAATGTCCGTGCTTTTTAAGGATAGCAATAATTTCATCGATATAAGGCTCATCTTTATTTATAACTACATAATGATTATCGTCTACTTTACCGTCCGCCATTCTTCTTGCTTCAACTTCTTGAACAATAGCGTGAAGGTGGTATTCAAAATCAGAGTCCAAATACTGATCTAAGTCAGTATTTTTAAGGACCAAATATTTTCCGTTACCTCGTACCATTTACTTTTCCTCCTCTGAATTACCTTATTATTTTTTAACTGCGAAGCGTGGGCTACCCATTAATGCAATCTTTGTCTTTTTAATTGCATCTTTACGCTCTTTAGGAAGCTTACTTACTTTAAGGAATGCGTCTAGCTTCTCTGCATTGATACGAGTCTCTGTTACTTGACGAACTAAATCTTCATCTAATAATGGGATTACATCTTCCATTTCATAATCAGTGTAACGAGAAGTACTGTTAGACTTCTTAGCATCTTGTAAGTACACCTCTTGACCGAATGTGCCTTTGATTGCTTTAACTCCATTTTCATCCATGTACTCACGAATACTTGCTTTGTACGTGTCTTGCTCTTTCTTCAGCTCAGCAATTTGTTTTTGTAACTCAAGGTAGCTGTCTGTAGCTTTCTGTACTCCGATTGTGATGTTTTGTGAAAATGCTGATTCCGCTACTTTAGGGTCAACTCCGCCTGTTGCAGCTGCTACTACTTTAACTTCTGGTTCTGGTGTTGGCTCAGGCTTAACTTCTTCCCATCCGTACTCCTTAAACTTATCTACCACAGCTTCGAAAGTAAATTCTGGTTTAAATGGTGTAACGTTTCCTCCACGATCTACCTGTACGATTCCTGCTACCTCTGTAACTACCGCTGTTTCGTTGTTTGCTGTTAATTTAACTTGTTTATTCATTTGATTTTCCTCCTCAGATTTGTAAGTGTTTAATCCTAATGATTCACTGATTACTTCTGCTAAGCTGCCAACTCGTTTTCCCTTTGCCATCTTGTGTTCCTCCCTTTGTTATCTTATGAACCAAGTATAGCATGCGGTTAACTTAAAGTCAACACCTTTTTATAAAAAAGTTACAGAGTAAATTAAATTTGTTTATGGCTATAACTTACCCTGTAACATCTTATCTATACGGATTGTGTATTTCTCATTTTTACCAGTGCTGTTGCAATACGCTGAAACTCAACGGGAGACATCTTATTAATGAATTGCCCGAATTGAGTTACAGACATATCGTGACCCATGTAATAAGTCTCTCCTATGTTCGGGTCATTCTCTCCATATTTAAGCCAATCTTTAGCGGTAATCTTTTTAGTTTTAATGGCTAGACCGTCTATAACCCATCTACGTGTTTCATCTTCAGACACTGTATGCTCATCAAGCCATACAAGCGTACGACCTTCGTAGAAGACCTCTCCACCTCTTTGCAGATAATCCATTACAATTGCTAGCTTAGTTACGTCAATCTTCATATGTTTTCTCCAGAGACTCTAACAAGTCTGTAATCCACTGATTGCGTTCTGCTACAGCTCTCTTCTCATCTTCAAGACGCTCTTTTTGTTTTTCAAGATCATTTGTATAATAGTTAATCCAAATGTTAATGTATTCTTGTGGGTCTTCCTTCTCATACTCGATAGTAGAGTACTCACAGTCTCTGATAGCATGCTTTAAATCGCTAACAGCGTCTTCTTTAATAGTCGCATGTCTTTCAGTAGGGGGTTCCCATTTCTCAACTTCCTCTAGTAAATCTTCGTACATTTTCTTCTGTGCATCTCGCTGTTCATTCATTTCCTTCTGGTGTCTAACTGAGCGGTTGTAATCGTCTTCTACAAGCTCTGCTGCTTCCTCTAGAGTCATATTCTTATAACGCTGTAACTCTCGTTCTGCACGTTTTATGCTAGCCTCTCTATAAGGAGATACAGCACACATACGGATAGGAGCATCTAAGCTTTCCTCTCTCATATGCGCTAATCCGCCTCGGAGCTTAGCCCACCCTAGAATAAATTCAGTAGCCGACATTTCTTTACCATACCGCATGCTGTGTGTAAAAGTACTCATATTATTTTTCCTCCTTTGGGTTAGCTAGACTAACATTTACATAGATTTTGTCTAATGGGTGATTCTCAAATACTTCTACATCGATGAAGAGTATATCTCCTTCTTTACGGAACGTAACAGGTCCTACAACCTTATCCTGCATCATAGCTCGGGCAATTTCTTCTTCAAGTTCAGGATTAAGCTTAGGCTCAGGTTTAGAACGTGAAACAATTTCTAAAGGAGCGTACACATCGTCCTCTTCCATCTGTTTCAGTAAGTCTTCTTTTTCTGCTTTTGTTAAACGGTTGCTGTTATTGTGAGTATGTCCTGTATGTAATTCTGGGTTGTCCTTACGTGGTACATTATGTTCATCTAAGATAGAGTATAGTGCATGTTTATTAATGTCGTATTTTTTAAAGATAGTAGACAGCTTCATATTATCTCTGTAATCAATGATAACGTCTTGCTTTTCCTTTGCAGTCATCATAAGAATGCGTCTAGCAGACTCTGTATTTGTTTTACGTCCTTTACGTAGTGGCACTTGCTTACGGTTAAGGATTTCATACATGCGCCCTGTGGAAATTTCATTGGCAGTAAGAATGTCTTTGATTGATACTCCAGCTTTATACATAGCAGCTACTCTCTCTGCCTCTGAAACATTCTCTCCCATAGGTGCTACTGGGGTGATTGCTGCTACCTCTTCTTCTGTAAAGTCGTTCATGATATCAATTTTGTTATTCTCTAACATTTGTGTTCCTCCTCAAATTTGTTTTAATAACTTTCTATATTTAGAGTCTAACATAGCCTGTATCATATTGTCAACATATAAATAAAAAAAAAAGCTGAGAAAATCTCAGCTTAATTACCAGTACCTACGATCGGATTTAATCCGCATTACCTTTACGTCCTCTGCCTTAAAGTCAACATCCTTCTTATTCTCTTTAATATTAGCTAATTCATATATACTGAAGAAGTCCGTTATATCACTACTCCAGTGTTTACGTTCTACTACCTCTTCATACTGCTCTTGAAAGTATTTATTGATATGCTGTAACGCATCTGACAATGGAACATCTAGTACTTTATCTTTCTCTATTTTATAAGAATGAGACTTAACTACATTAAATGTCCATGAGTAGAGCCCATACTGTTGCTTCTCCCCTGTAGACAGAAACGACTTAATTTCCCCTGAGCAATTAGCAAACAACATAGCCTTATGCGGCTTAGCTAAATCATATCTGTATTGATCTAAACTCTGGGTGTATACAAAGCCTAAGAAAATAGCTGATTTACCTGTTACAGTCTCATAAGCGTAACCCGGTTTTAAATCTTTATTGCTGATCTTTTTAGTAAACGTCTCACGCTTCTCACGTTCTGCTACAGCTGCCTCATGCTCTTTTGTACCCTCTAGTATAATATTAGTCTGTGCAGCCTCTTTAACGAAGCAGAAAGTCCCGTTAAGCTTACCTCCTGCCTCTATACCTTTAAGAAGGATAACGTCCATTAACGTCTTCTCACGAAGGTCTATTTTAAATTTATTGCCTTCATGTTCAAGAATAGCCTGATAAGCTCTTCCACCATTTCCTCGATAATCTAACTCAGTAATTGTTAAATCTTTAAAGCCTTTATTCTCGAACTCAAAGGAAATAACATCTTGCCCATCTTTCGTTTTATAAACCCAGCCAGAACCGCCCCAACTTTTCCCTCCGTTGGTAGCCCAACTCTTTGCTACCTCATGCGAACCTTTAGAGTCTACCGGGAAAGCATGGTAGATTCCATCTGTATTCTTTTGTCTACAATAGAACGTCATCTTTTCAGGTGCTAACATTTAATTTCCTCCTATTCCATATAAAGACGAATAACACTCTTACCATTGCTTAAACGTAACATGTATCTGCCGCTAGTTCCTTGAGGCTCTAGAGTCATCTTGTATTTGCTAATCTCTTCTCGACTGATACGTACATAACCAGAACCATGTCCGAATACATAAGCGCCATCAACTGTCATATATGAGCTGATAAGTTCTTCATAAGGGTGTAACATAGTATTAGCTGCTTCTGCTTCAAGCTTAACTGCCTTAATTACTTTACCTGTGATATTCTCATCCATGATTAAGTCTAAAACAATCTTCGTATCACGGTTGTTTAATTCCTTGTCATAAAAGTTAGAGAAGAAATAAAGTTTATCAGCAGGACCGAATAGTAATGTTACAGTCTGATCGTAGTCCTCATCTAATTCTTGATGTAAGTTTACTAGTGTAAATGGCACTCCAGCAATCTTAAACTCTTGATATGTAACTTCCGGGTCTTTCATATTAAGTAAGATATCTACGGTGTATAGACCTTTAGTAGTAGCTACAATCTCAGGTGTTAGCGGCTGCGGCTCAATGTCTGTTCCATCAAGTAACCCTGACTGAACAAATCCCGGAATATCTCCTGCCTCATATTCTACTAACATATCTAATGTGTTCTCTACTTCTAGTAATCCTACAGGCTCTAAACGAGTAGCTACTGTAAGCTTAACAAAGTTCTCTGCTAAGTCGATATCCTCTACAACACTATTTGCTCGAGATAGATAACGTCTTGAGAAGAATGTGTTTGTATAAAACACTCCCTGTACTTTCTTGCTCTTATCTGCTAATAAATTGCTTAACTTCTTTAAGCTTCCCTCATACTGTTTCACTGCTGCAATCTTCATTTAATACTTCCCATCCTTTCGTGTTCTGTACGACTTACGTTTTGATTCTGCTCTTTGGCTAGCCGACTTCTTCTTAAACCCTACAGTACGGCTGTAAGCCTTCTGTGGTGGCTTTATAGCGTTTTTCTTCACTTGGAATATAAAGATAAGGGTTGTGCTCTTCCAAAGCCTCTGTGTGCGTATAGAGAGCTTACCGTAGTTAACATCTCCTACCTTTACGTAGAACACTTCATCTCTACAGGTTAGAGTCTGTTCCCCGGTCTGCTTCTTTGCTTTCAGAGTAATCATATCAGAAGGAACCGCTATATCTTCAGACAATAAGTCTAGAGCATATGTCTTACGTAGCTCTATATCCTTTTCGGTCATATTCTCAAACGTTCGTGTAAACTGAATGCGGTAATGACCTTTGTTGCTCTTTAGTGACTGGTTATAGGCATCTTTACCGTTGTTATTAACTCCAGTTGTGCCTCTAGCTCCAGCTCCTCGAGCTAAACTTCGCTTTACATTGTTATAATCGTTATGTTTGCCCATTTCTGTAACCACCTATGTACGTAGTGTATATGATACAGAGTAAAATGTCAAGAAAAAAGGGAAACATTTTTTAAATGTCACCCCGATTCACCCTGTATTTATATTGTACCATAATATTTACATCTCTTCGATTTGTAGACTCTCCATTGCATTTATAGCTTGTAGTAGCTTTTCTCTATTGCTTAAGGCTGTTTCCACTTGTCTGTCTAAGCGGCTTAACTCTGCTCTTAATTGTCGTATTACTGAAGACCTACCTTCGATTAAGTTAGAATCAACAGCCTCACTATCAGAACTAATTGTAACTTTGTCACCTTCCATTAGGTCTTCCGCTTCTTCCATAAACCGATTAAATTCATTCTCTTGAGCTTTATCAACGTTAAAGCGTTCATTTAATGCATCTAACATACTCCAGTGAATCAAAGCAGTACGTGTACCTTGAAAGTCTTCAGGATTAAACATAGAATTATTTTTATTCTCTTGTATAATATTCTTTAGTTGTGCTTCTCCACGAAAGGCAATGTATTTATCAGGGCTTTGCTTTACAACATACGTTCTAATTGCTGATTTAACTGAAGCATGATCACTATACCCTTCTGTATCTCTAGTTTGGGTATAGTCTGCCAATGTTACCCAAAAATCTCCTGCATATTTCACTAAACTCATTTTGGTATTTGTAGTCATTATCAGACAACTCCTTCATAATTATTAGTAATTTATCCCTTTATTCTTTTGAATGGTTAGAGAGCCTTTACAGCTCTTGTGGACTTTGTCGGCTCTCTATAATTGTATTGTAACACAGTGTAACTTAGAATACAAATTCCTCTATTTGCTAATTATTTTTACATCTTTTCTCGGAAGTGGTAAAACTTTAGGGATTTTTCAGGATTCATTCGTTTGTTAATGAAAATATCACAGAGCAAACGGTTAGCCTCTTCCTCACCAAGCCTTGCTACTATCATGTTTATCATTTGACCCTTCTTCAGGTACTTCATGGAAGCGTTAGACTGGGTATAGAGACCGTGTAAGCCATTTGATCTAGAGTCAGCTGTATCTACTTTCATTCCCTGTTCTTCCAGAGTTTTCATCTGTCGTTTAAATCCTCCTAGTAAGTTTGATATTTCCGTCTTCCATAACATCTGGTAAGCCATCCTAACATTTTTAAAAGGAGAGCGCATCGGCTCTTTGTACACGCCGAGTATTGCATCTCCTCTAAAATCACTATATGCAATGATGCCCACATGATGATGATTGTTTCTAAAAAGAATTTCCTCTGTTTTTTCGACATGGTTATCATGACAGAGAACGTAAACTTTGTCACAGATTTGAGAATAATTCTTTAGCTGCTTATTCAATCTCCGGGTTGTATCGTACTCTGTTTTGATCTCTACGCCGATTATACCCTGCTCAGAGCTGAATATTAAGCAGTCGGCTATCGTAGAGCCTATTACAATCCCCTTTTCAAATAATACAGTACTTCTACTATCTGCATTTTTAATGAAAATATGCTTCTTCTCTAAAATAACTTGCTTTATGTCTGCCTCATAGAACTTTTTCATCTAACCACCCTTTACTGCATTATTTGTGCTAATATAGCGAAGAGGAAAACATAGACAAATATTAGTACTATACACCAGAACGTGTTAAGTTTCTTGTCTACCCACATAAGAGAGAAAACAACAACCCCAGCACAGATAGTAAAAAATCCTATTGCCAACACAAACATTAAAGCATTTACTATAATATCCACTCTAACTCCTCCTTAATGGAACTCTAAATATGTTGATATTAACACTACTATGAATATGACGATAACGATAATAATTATGACTCCTACCCAGCCTATCCAGTTATAAGTAGCTATTATAGCGGAAGCTAGCCCAACGGCTAGCCCCACAACTCCTGCTATAATTAAGAATATTATAACTGTTCTAACTGCGGCAGTTATAAATAAATCCCACATCTTATAGTACCTCTAACCAAAAGATCAGAAATATTACAATGAAGATACCAATGGCTACAACTGTAAGTACTGATAGCAATAGAACTGATAAACCAAATGTAATGAATACTAGGAAGCCTAAGTAGAAAATGCCAGCTACAACAGCAATTATAGCAAGTACAGCAAGCATAAACTTAGTTAATGACCAGAAACGCTTTCCAGCCGAAACAAGTGCTTCTTTAGGTGCCCATCGGTTCTCTTCTAATCGTACTTTAACTAATTCCCATCCAAAGAAGTATACAAAGGCTAGAGACCAGTAAGTAAGGAAGTCTGCTAGCGTCCCCCACCCTTCGTTAGTTGCCTCCCCTACTGTATCTCCTACCCAATCTGAAAGAGCTAGTGCCCCTATAACAAGTAGAATACCGACAACGAACAACAATGTACCCGGCAAAGCTTTCTTTACGGCTTGTAATTTTTTCATATTTTTATTTTCCTCCTCAGTCTACAAAGTAGCCTTGTTTTTTAATTTCTTCCCACTCAGAGATAGACCAGATACGATATACACTGTGTTTTATCCCTAACTCCTCGACAAGAATCTCTAATTCAACATCTAAATATTGTTTATCAGGGTTCCCGTAAGTCCAAGCATCTTCATGTGTCTTTACTTTATGTACTTTCAAGATGACTTTCTTATACTCATCATTCATCGGGTTACTCCTTTCACATGCTCTTTAACAGCAGCTATAATCATTTCCTCCGTTTCCTGAATGAAATACTTTAGTTCTTCAATAGAAGTGGCATCACATCCTTGAATTTTTTGATGTAGGAGCCCATTGCAGGCTTGCTCGATGTTTGGATAGAATGCAATAGGTCGGAATGTATCGGTCGGTACTAACTCTCCAGCATCGTTCTTTCCCATTGTACGTTTATTTAAGATAACGTTAAGAGCATCGGCAGTTAATTTGTGATCTTTCCCTATCATGATATTCATTTTTATTTTCCTCCCTTGTGTTCTTTAATAGTTACAGTGCCTTCCAAAATACCGAAGTTACTATCCTCTTTAAACTTGTACGTTTCCTCTGTATCTTCTTTGGTCATAGGTCTAGTTAGATACCATAGGCTGCTATCTTTCCATGTAACATTAACTAACTTCTCATCTTTCGGTAAGTCTACTGTAATAGACCCACCGAACCTTTTAGCTGCTTGTTGGCATCCTACTGAAGTAGCCATTAACCCTACTAGTAATGTACCGATTAATAATTTTCTCTTCATTTTAAATTTCTCCTCCTGCCGCAATTTCTCTAATTTGTTCTAGTAAAACATGACCATACTCAGCTGTCATCTCTTCAGGTTTAGTGCCTGCCCACTCATTTAACATACTGTGGAGTCGTTCCTCTAATTCTCTTTCAGTATCTACCTTGTAACAAACATCGTTCTCATCATAGTATAGTACTTCAAAACTATCTAACACAGCGTACTCATGATTAGTAGGGTCGGTTAACCATTTTCGAGCACCTTGATTAAACCATTTATCAAATCCGGGAGTGCTGCTGATTTCGTAGCAATCCTTGTATTGTAAGTCATCTAGTAAACGTAGAAGTTCTGAAAGCTCTCCTTCATCTTTACCTTTCTTAAATCCTCGAATTTCCATTTTTCCGTACCCGTCTGCATCTCCGTACATAACTTCGATTGCTACTCCAAAAGAACCTGTTTGTTTTTCTTCTAAGCCTAGAACTGAAAATTTCATATTATAGTTTCCCTCCATTAAAGTAAGTTGATAGTGGATTATCTTTATCATTGTTGTTACCATTAAGATCGAAGAAGTCATTCCCTTGGTTGTACTGAATGAGTGCATTTACTAGAGACTGTGTAGGGATAGTAACCTTGTCCTCCCATGTTACAGAGGATAGACCGATAAATACTCCCGTGTTCTCTCCTCTAACTAGCTTCTTCTCTCCAGCTATTGTAGCAAAGCGATCTTCTTCTCTTTCAAAGAACCCTGCTTCTCTTTTCTGGGTGAATGTATCTACTTGATTGAGAACTACTGGAGCTGTGAATACCGGCGGTTTAGGTATCCATTTCTTAGATGTCTTTGTCGGGATAATCCGGTTTGCTAGCTGCCCTAGAAGAGTTTCATTACTAAAGGCATTCACTCTCTTTTTCTCTTCTACAGCGAGCTTCTGTGGGTTGCTATCAGTACCGGGATGGACCCTATATACCATGACATAGGCTAGGTTTTGTTCTTTGATAAGCTCTACGATATAGAATGGTTTCTTTTGAATCCAGAGGACTCCTTTTCTAATGTATCGTAGTAAATCTGTCTTAGGAGAAATTAACTTCTCCCATTCTTGATTTTCCATATGATCACTCCTTACTTAATTGCGTTAGGGATAATTCCTAATATCTTATAGACATCTTTGTATGATTCCTCTTCAAAAGATGGAGAGCCGATTACCCTGTTTATGAACAATTGGTACGACTTACTAATAGTAGCTACTTCGAGGTAAGTTTCAGTTACCGTAGTGATAATACCATTTTGATGAAGCTTGTTATTCCAAATTGGACCAGAATCATACTCGTAATCTTTCTCAACTTGGCAGAATGTGATGAATGAGCCTACCTCGATCGCTTTCTTGTCAAAAATGTTAATCTTCTTTTCTGTAAACATTTTCTTTTCCTCCCTTTATTCTTTTGTGCTCTCTATGTTACAAACTTATTATAGCATGGTTACAGTCTCCTTGTCTACTATTTTCTAAAACTTTTTTTTAATAAAAAAGAAGGGGCTTTACAAAGCCGCCTTCTGATCTTTCTCTAGTTGTTTTTTCATCTTACGTCTGTCAATGCGTACTGAGATTTCTATAGTAGCCCACCGAGCTAAATAAGAGCCTGCATTACGTAGAACGTAAGCAAACATAAATGTAACTGCTGTACTAACTACCGTCTCTTTAACATGGCACCATTCAAATATCGTGTACATAATCAACATAGATACAATAAACTCCCCAATGGCTCCCGTGAAAGCCATTGAAACGCTTGTTTTGATTAAAGGAGTTTGACCTGCTGCTTTAACCTTCTTAATCTGTTTAGACAAGCCTAGCAGATTCATAGCTAAGCTAAACAGGATAACAAATACTAATGAAAGTCCTACTACTTCAACCATTAGTCAATTTCCCCTCCTTTTGTAAACATTACAGGAATGAACCACGGAGTTGAGCTGCCTTCTGTCAATACAGTAACCATTTGTGAACCGACTGTAGTAGGGAATCCGTGCTCCTTACTGTAGCTATTAGCTCCCATCGGGCTACTCACGTAAATATGGAATCTAGCATAATCCTCTTGAATAATTCGAGAAGTATGGATATGGGCTAGATATAGGTAATCGATCGGCTCCGCTTTGATATGGTTAGGAATCTTTTGATCATCTTTCTTCTTCTCATGGTCACCATGTTTTACTTTTATGTTTTTACCTGCAACTTTCACTGTAAATTCGTATGTATCTTCTCGGTTGTCGATCAATGTAACATTAGGTAGTTGACCAAATACCTCTTGAGCGTGGAACAATAGGTCTGTCATGATATATACTGCTGTATCATTATACACTTTGTCTGCTTTGTTTCCAATCAGACGATCGTGATTACCTGAAACCATGCCATATGTTACATGAACATGTTTTGATAGAGTCATAAGCATGTCTACAACTAGACGGTATGATTTAGAAATCTGCTGAGCAAGGTTAAATTCTGCTTCGAATGCTTGGTTAACATTACGCATTGCCAAGTGCTCAATAATGTCACCGATATGGAATACGTATAAATGTTTGATGTCTAGTTCTTCGATTAAAGCTAATACTTCTTCAATCATACCCTGTACTTGTTTAGTAAGTTTAACGAAGTCATATCCGCCTGTATCTCCATTATAGACTAGAGCTCCAACATGCCAATCGGAGAAAGCAAGGATTAAACTTCGATCACCTTTCTTAGGTGCTGGCTTAGGTGTTTGAAGGTACTTAGCTCGAGGCATTCCCTTGTACTCCTCAAATAGCTCCTTCTTCAAGCTGTCCATTAAACGTTTCATGTATACGCCTTGGCGTTGTAGATGACGTAGCTCTCGTAAGCGTTCATTGTTGTCTTCATTTGCAATTAAGAAGCTAGTCACCTGAGCAAATAGATCGTCTTCCTCTAAGCTCTCTGTATCGCCAATCGCATTTGGGATATCCTCTAAGCGTATTTTACGTTCAAACGCTTTATTATAGATACTGGATAATGTTTCACTGCTATTAATCATTGAAGCTACTTTTACTAGGTCATCTTTTCTCTGTTTAGGGTAACCTAGCTCGGCTACTAATTTATTAAATACAGAGGGGGCAATCTTGCCCCGTTCTGCCTTAAGGTAACCCATGACTGCGGCAAAGGCACCTTCCTCTGTTACTAATCGTGCTGTCTCTTCATTCGTCAAATTTTCTCTACCCATTTAATTTTCACTCCTATAATTTAAAATTGGCTGGCATCTTATCAAAACTGAAAGCTAGTGAGATACCTTCTACTGCGTAAGGTGTTTTTACCTGATACCATAGTCGATATAATGTATCTCCGACTTGATAAAATGTAGTAACTAACTCCACAGGCGCTTTTGGGTGCTTGGCGTACGCCTCTTCTTCTTTCACTACCTTACCTTGTTCAGCTAAAAGGCTTGTGATTTGTCCGAAAACTGCTTCTGTTGTAACACCGAAAGCTCCCACTAGATTGTTAATATTTTGTTCCATTGTGTTTCCTCCCTTTATTATAACATATAGGTATAGTTACTGCTCCCCTTGAGCCAATTTCGTAACAATACTATTCCCCATTAATTCAGCGTAGCTAACATCTGTAAACACACTTGCTACTGCTTCCTTGCCTCCGCCTTCGTTAATCATATAGGCGATCTTCCCTGCATTCACTACGGTAGTA
>Ga0209795_10001515_pt1 | contig 14361 bp, 8 predicted proteins | sample AgamicOrMarz_FD_187166 | JGI IMG/M metagenome (GOLD analysis project Ga0209795, IMG submission 187166) | Agave microbial communities from Guanajuato, Mexico - Or.Ma.rz (SPAdes) (version 2) | ecosystem: Host-associated > Plants > Phyllosphere > Phylloplane/Leaf | place: Guanajuato, Mexico...
GCGTGAACGACCTTCGCTCGTTCGGTCATCGGTCGCGCACGGCGCAAATGGGCTATCACGCGTCCGATTACATGGGCAAGCCGGTGATCGCCGTCGTCAATACGTGGAGCGAGATCAACTCGTGCCATACGCATTTCAAGCAGCGCGTCGAGGAAGTGAAGCGCGGCATCTGGCAAGCCGGCGGCTTTCCGGTCGAGATGCCGGTAATGACTTTGGCCGAGCCGTTCCAGAAGCCGACCACGATGCTGTACCGCAATTTCCTCGCGATGGAGACGGAGGAAATCCTGAAGTCGTATCCGTTCGACGGCTGCGTGCTGATGGGCGGCTGCGACAAGACCACGCCTGGCCTGCTGATGGGCGCGATCAGCATGAACCTGCCGGCGATCTTTCTGCCGGCCGGTCCGATGCTGCGCGGCAACTGGAACGGCCGCACGCTCGGCAGCGGTTCGGACACCTGGAAATACTGGGCCGAACTGCGCGCGGGCAACATCACCGAGGACGAGTGGAAGGGCATCGAGAGCGGCATCGCGCGCTCGCCTGGCCATTGCATGACGATGGGCACTGCTTCGACGATGACGAGCGCGGCCGAAGCGCTCGGCCTCACGCTGCCGGGCTTTTCGTCGATTCCCGCCGTCGACTCGCGGCATGCGCAGTTCGCGTCGCTGACCGGGCAGCGCATCGTCGAGATGGTGTGGACCGACCTCAAGCCGTCGGACATTCTCACCGCGAAATCATTCGATAACGCCGTCACCACCGTGCTCGCGATGTCGGGGTCGACCAATGCGATTGTGCATCTGGTGGCCGTGGCGCGTCGCGCCGGCATCGACCTCACGACCGCGCGCTTCGACGAACTGTCGCGTATCACGCCTGTGATCGGCAATCTGCGGCCGTCGGGTCAGTACCTGATGGAAGACTTCTTTTACGCGGGCGGCTTGCGCGCGCTGCTGGTGGAACTGGGCGATCTGATAGACGGCTCGCAACTGACGGTCAACGGCGCGACGCTCGGAGAAAATATTTCGGGTGCCGAAATATTCAACGACGACGTGATCCGTCGACGCAGCAATCCCGTCGTGGCAAGCGACGGCCTCGCCGTGCTGACCGGCAATCTCGCCCCCGACGGAGCGGTGATCAAACCGGCCGCGATGGAAGCGCATCTGCTCAAGCATCGCGGTCCCGCCGTGGTGTTCAAGGACTATACGGACATGGCGGCGCGCATCGACATGGAAGAGCTCGACGTGAGCGCCGATTCGGTGATCGTCCTTCAGCACGCGGGACCGGTCGGCGCGCCCGGCATGCCCGAATGGGGCCAACTGCCGATTCCGCAAAAACTCCTGAAGCAGGGCGTGCGCGACATGGTGCGCATTTCGGACGCGCGCATGAGCGGAACGAGTTACGGCGCGTGCGTGCTGCATGTGGCGCCCGAGTCGTTCGTCGGCGGTCCGCTTGCGCTCGTGAAGGACGGCGACATGATCGAGCTCGACGTGGCCGCGCGGCGTTTGCATCTCGATGTCACCGACGAAGAACTCGCCGCGCGCAAAGCAGCGTGGCAGCCGCCGAAACTGCCATTCGAGCGCGGCTTCGGCGTGATGCATCAGTTGCATGTGTTGCAGGCGAACAAAGGCTGCGACTTCGACTTTCTCGAAGAGCCGCTGAAGGCGGCGGCTTCGCACGACACGGCACAAAGCGCGCCGGACGCGAAACGCGGCGAACCCGAGATCCACTAATTAAAACGGAGTCCTTCATGACCGCATCCGAAATCGTCGTGAGCGAAGCGACGCTCGAACAGTTGAGGCACGTCAGCACCGCTACCTTGACCACGCAACTCTTCAAGCGCGGCTTGCGCAACGTGTTCTTGCAAGGCGTCGCGCCGCTCGTGAAGCCCGCGCCCGGCGCGCCGAATGTCGTGGGTCCCGCGTTCACGCTGCGCAATATTCCGGCGCGCGAAGACCTCGATCACGTCGGCGTGTTTCAGGACCCGGATCATCCTCAGCGCAAGGCCGTCGAAACGGCGCCTGCCGGCAGCGTGCTCGTGCAGGACTGCCGCGGCGAGCGGTCGGTGGCATCGGTCGGTTCGATTCTCGCGCTGCGTCTTGCGAAGCGCGGCGTCGCGGGCATGGTGTCGGACGGACCCGTGCGCGACAGCGGGACCATCGCGGCGCTCGGCTTGCCGATCTGGTGCGCGGGCGCAAGCGCGCCGCTCAATCTCGCGAAACATCATGCCGTCGATATGAATGTGCCGATCGCGTGCGGCGGCGTGGCGGTGTATCCGGGCGACATCGTCGTCGCGGACGTGGACGGCGTGGTGATCGTGCCGCGTGAAATGGCCGCCGATGTCGCGCGCGATGCCGCCGAGCAGGAGCAGCTCGAAGTATTCATCGCCGCGCGGATCGAAGAAGGGCGGCCATTGCGCGGCACTTATCCGCCGAACGAGGAAACGCTGGCCGCGTACGCGCAATGGCGTGCGCAACGGCCATAAGCGGCGTGGCATCTGCATCTGCATCGCCGAATCGAACGACGCTTGATTGATCCATCGCAGGAAACAGGCTCGCGCAAAACACGCGGCCGTAGGAGACGTTGTGAGCACCATGACACCGGCCATCGCCGAATCGCGCCTGATCAACCGCCTTGCCCTGCGTTTGATGCCGCTGCTGGGGCTGCTTTATCTGGTTGCCTATATCGACCGCTCCAATATCAGCTTTGCGAAGCTGCAAATGCTCGGCAGCCTCGGACTTTCCGAGGTCGCGTATGGTCTGGGCGCGTCGCTGTTCTTCATCGGCTATCTGATTTTCGAAGTGCCGAGCAATGTGATGCTGCACAAGTACGGCGCGCCGCGCTGGATGGCGCGCATCATGTTGACGTGGGGCGTGGTGACGATATTGCTCGCCTTCACGAAGAACGCGACGATGTTTTACGTGCTGCGTTTTCTGCTCGGCGCATCGGAAGCGGGTTTATATCCTGGCGTGATCTATTATCTGACGCTGTGGTTTCCGTCGCGGCATCGCGTGCGCATGCTCGGCTATTTCACGGTGGGCAGCAGTCTCGGCAACATGGTCGGGGCGCCGATTTGCGGCTGGCTGCTCGACAGGGGCGGGCTCGCGGGGCTGGACGGCTGGCAACTCGTGTTCATCGTCACCGGGCTGCCGTCGGTGCTGTTGACGGTGGTGGTGCTGTTCCTGTTGCCGTCGTCGCCGAAAGAAGCCAAATTTCTTTCCGCCGACGAGAAGCAGTGGCTCACGAACACGCTTGATGCCGAGCGCGCGCAGATCAAGGCGAGCGTTGCGACGCACGGTTCGCTGTTGAGCGTGTTGACCGAGCCGCGCGTGATCGGCATGGCGCTCTACTACATGATGCTGTCCATTTCCGTCTACGGCGTGAGCTACTGGTTGCCGACGCTCGTGAAGGGCTTCGGCGTGAGCAACACGACCAACGGTTTGCTCAACATCATTCCGTGGCTGATGGCGACGATCGTACTTGCATGGTTGCCTTCGAAATTGCGCGGCACCGGTAATCGCGCGCTGATCGCAATGCTGGTTTCGGCACTGCTCGGCGTGATGTGTTTCGCGAGCGCCGTGTTTCTGCCGACCAACACGCTGCGCTTTATCGCGCTGTGTTTCGGCGCGCCGTGCATGTATCTGCTGATTCCGTGCTTCTGGACCTTGCCGCCGAAATTCCTGTTCGGCGCGCGTGCCGCGGCCGGCATTGCCGCGATCAATTCGCTCGGCAACATCGGCGGCTTCATCGCGCAGAACCTCGTGCCGTGGGTTCGTCAAACGACGGGCAGCGTGAAGGCGCCGATGATGATTCCCGCGACCTGTCTGCTCGTATTCGCTATCGTCACGGTTTTCATCTTGCGCCGCGACCGAGGCGCCCGTGTCGCGCAAAGCGGGGTCGCGGTGACTGAGTAAGCCACGACGCGCAGCGCTCAATGCATGTCGCGCGAGTGCCCGAGCCGTCTGCGATAGGGCGCGGTTTAGAATACGCGCGCGATCCATCTTCTCCTGTCAGCCACCATGCCGAATAAAGAACCGCCCGCTGCCGCCGGCGCTGAGTTGCCCGACGCGGCGGCGCCCGTCCGGCGCATGCGCGGCGGTCCCAAGGGCTTGCGCATCACCGATGTCGCCGCGCAAGCGGGCGTCGCGCCGATCACGGTGTCGCGCGTGTTCAACAGCCCCGAGACGGTCGCGCCGGAAACGCTGGAACGCGTGCGGCAGGTCGTGCAAAAGCTCGGCTATGTGCCGAACCGGCTCGCGGGCGGCTTGTCGTCGTCGCGCTCGCGGCTCATCGCGGCGATCGTACCGACCATCGCGCACTCGCTGTTTTCCGAAACCATTCAGGTATTCAGCGAGACCATGTCGCGCGCCGGCTACCAGGTGCTGCTCGCGCTGAGCGGCTACGACGATTCGAGCGAAGAGGTTTTGCTCGACGCAGTGCTGAGCCGTCGTCCCGAAGGCGTGCTGCTGACGGGCGTCGCGCATACCGATTCGCTGCGCGAGCGGCTTGCGAACGTCGGCATTCCGATTGTCGAGACGTGGGACATGACCGATCGACCGATCGACATGCTGGTCGGCTTTTCGCATTACCAGATCGGCGTCGCGGTCGCCGAGCATTTTCTGCAAAGGAATGTGCGCAAGCCAGGGCTCGTGTCCGCTAACGACGAACGCGCGCTCGCCCGTCGCCGCGGTTTTCGTGAGCGGCTCGCGCAGGCGGGCATATCCGGGATTGCCGAAGTACTCGTCGCGCCGCCGAGTTCGGTGGCGCTCGGCAAGGCGGCGCTGCCTCGTTTGATCGAGCAGGCGCCGGATATCGACGCCGTGTTTTGCGGCTCGGATCTGCTCGCGATCGGCACGTTGAGCGCGGCGAGGCAAATGGGGTTGAGCGTGCCGTCGCGATTGGCGATCTGCGGATTCGGCGATCTCGAGTTCGCGACGGAGACGACGCCGCAACTTACTTCGGTGCATGTCGATGGCACGCGCATTGGAGTCACGGCCGCGCGGTGCCTGCTTGATCGGCTTTCTGGGTCGGGGCAGAGCAAGGTGACCGATGTGGGGTTTGAGGTCGTGCGGCGTGGTAGTAGTTGAAGTGGGTTTTTCTGGTGGTTAATGACTCAGATGATTCATACGCGTGAACAGATCAAGCAGCGCCTTTTGGTCCTCGTCGGGCTGAACGTCAGCGGCGTGGGACACGCAGCGGACATGCTTACGTTGCAGTTCGGGCCGATCCGGGAAATAACGACAAAGCGCGAAACTATAAAACGTGTCGGCGCATGGTCACTACATATTCAATGCGACTGGACAATCGAACGAGGAGCGACAGTCCTGGCAGCCTATCGTGATTTCGCGGCTTCTGAAACGAGTACGCGCGAGATGACGCACCGCATCCGCGACCTGGTTGTAGACAAGGGGCCGACCGTGGTTCAAACGATTGAGGTCGGGGATAACGGTATGGTGCGCATCGGCTTGTCCGGAGATGTCCGGATTTCGATCACCACTGACGGAATATCGGACGAGGAGGACTGGCGGTTCTTTGCTTCGGGATCGGATGCTAAGCACTTTGTGATTACAGGTGGGAAGGTGGATCCTTGGTCTTTATCGTGACTGGCCGTCGCAAACAGGATCGTCTGGGGGAGGAGAGTTGCTTTGCTTCGTAAGACGGTACTGACGCAAGGCGCACAAACCGGGCGATCTGAAGGACCGCGATGCGACAAGAAGCCTGAAAAGGCGATGCAGCGAATTCAGCCCGCAGACTTGTCTGAGCTGCTAACCGGCGATGACGACGGGCGACACGCGTGGACATTCATCCTGAGGTCGCGAAGCTACGTGCAGGTCCACGCACGGCTCGAATAATTTTTTTTGAAAGGATCAAACACGCCGCCACCTTCCCTTGCTGTGCGCATGGCGGCGCGCGCCACGCCCCCGACTGATCCCCCTTGTATGACCGCAGAAATGTGCGTCGCGAATAGTTTGCCGTGCACTTCTGTCAAGATTTGTTGCTTCCCGCCTATCCCGAATTAAATTCGTTGACCTTATTGAACTTAAATGGTCAGTTAACGGGTTTGGCAGCTGAACGCTGCGTCGCTGGTCTTTTCAGGGGGCAGGCAGTGGCAGAGTTTGATCCATTACGGCAGGGCGTCACGGGACGTCAGGCGTATTTTCTTGACGTGCCCGGTACGGACAGCGCGGCGGCGCTCTCGGTCGTGTCATTCACGGCAACCGAAAAGATGGGCGCACCGACCGAAGTGTGCATCGAGTTGACCCACCCGCAACAGCTCGCGCGCGCCGACTACCTCAGCCGCGATGCGTCATTTTCGATCGTGCCGGATGACGGTGCGCCCCGGAAATTCTCAGGCTTCATTACGCGGTTTTCGACGGTTCAAACGACGAAAGATTTCACCAAGTATCAGGTTGTCCTGAAGTCACGCCTCGGGCGGCTCGAGGCCGTCACCCGGAACCGGATATTCCAGCACGCGAGCACGCCCGAGATTATCGCGGCGATCCTTCGCGGTCACGGGCTGAGGGAACATCAATTCCTGTTCCGTCTGCGCGGGCAGTACCGCAAGCATCTGTTGCGCATGCAGCACCAGATGAGCGACCTTGCTTATGTGCACATGCTCGCAGAGAAGGCGGGCCTGTACTTCTACATCGTGGAAACGGAATACGGCGACCAGGTTGTAGTGGGCGACGACGTCGACCATTACATTTACGAAAGTCCGCAACGCATTCTGCCGTACCGCGAAGCGGCGGGACTCGAAGCGGGCGGCGTCGAGGCGGTGACGGCGATAAAGACGCACACGGTGACAGTGCCGCAATCGTTCACGGTCGCGGACTACAACCCGCACCAGGCCTGGGAGCGTTTTCGCGACACGTCCAACGTTGCGCCCGACGATTCCACGACCTACGGCCAGCCCTACGTCTACGGCACGCACCATCTGGACCAGGCGGGCGCGAAATGGGAGGCGCAGCTACGCCATGAGGCAGCCATCGCCTGGCAGGTAGTTTATGAAGGCGAAAGCAATCTGCTGGCGTTGCAACCGGGCTATGTGCTGGAAACAGACATCGTCTTGCCCGATGCCCCCAAAGGCCAGCTGATCGTCGAGGTCACGCATAGCGGCGCGCGCGATGCATCCTATACGAACAGCTACCGGGCGATTCCCGCCGACCGTCGATTCCGGCTCAAGCTCGAGCCGCAAACCTGGGCCAAAGTGACCGGCACACTCAGCGCGCGTGTGACGAGCCCGGACAAATACACCTACGCATACGTCGATAAAAACGGCCACTACACGGTCCGTTTCGATTCCGATTTCGAAACGTGGCCGAATGGCGGCGAGAGCGTACCGCTGCGGCTGGCAAAGCCGTTCGCGGGCAAGCTGCAAACCGGCATGCACTTCCCCGCGCTGGACGATGCAGAAGCGGTGATTACCTGCCGGGACGGCGATCCGGACAAGCCCGAAATCATCGCGTTCCACCACCACAGCCAGGCGCGCGATCTCGTCACAAACGACCGGCGCTGGCTCTCGCGCAACGTCATCCGCACGCAGGTGAACAACAAGCTGCGCATGGAGGACTGGGCAGGCCAGGAAGGCATCAAGCTCAGCACGGAGCACTCGGGCAAGTCGCAACTGAATCTCGGCTATCTCGTCAACAGCAAGCTCGAATACCGGGGTGAAGGCTATGAACTGAGGTCATCGGGTTATGGGGTGAATCGCGCGGGCAAGGGTCTGATGGTCACGACTTACGACCGCCCTGCTGCCACTGGCAAGCAGCTCGACATGCAGGAAACCATCGCGCAGCTTGAAAGCGCGCTGGCGATGGCGAAGGCCCTCGCTGCGTCCGCCAGCAGCGCGAAGGCCGAGCCTGCCGACACGGACGCACAGCAGCAGATGAACGAGGATTTCGACGGCCTGAAGAAGCCGGGACTGCTGATGAGCACGCCCGCGTCGGCGGGTATCGTCGCGGGTGGTGGCGTGCAGTTCGCGGCGCAGGGCGATATCAGCACGGTGGCCGGCAAGAACGCCGACTGGAGCGTGCTGAAGCGCTTCACGGTCGCAGCGGGCGAGAACATCTCACTGTTCGCACAGCAACTCGGCAGCAAGATTTTTGCGGCCAAAGGCCCCGTCGAAATTCAGGCACAGAGCGATGCCATGTCGTTGCTGGCCGCACAAGACCTGACGATGGCGAGCGTCAACGGCACTGTGCGCATCAGTGCGAAGAAGGAACTCACGCTCGAGTCAGGCGGCGCGTTCATCCAGTTGAAGGACGGCAGCATCACGCTGGGCGGCCCGCTCGATCTGTTCATCAAGACCATTACGGTCCAGAAGCAGGGGAAAGCGTCGCTGAACATGCCGCTGGACCTGAACCATCCGTCGCTGGCCGGTATGCCAACCGTGCCGCTGACGGTAAATACAGCGGCATCTCCGGCGACGAGAGCGGTCATCCCGGCCGGCATGCCCTACGAGCTTTTCGCTGGCGGCGCGCTGGTGAAGCACGGTGTATTCGATGAGACCGGACTGCTTCAAATCGATCACCATCCCACGACTCGGCAGTACACGCTGAAGCTCGCAAACGGCGTGAGCTACGCGATTGCCGTGGCCGAGCAATACCGGGGCAACGCTGATAACGGAGCGCTCGCCAATCGGGGCATTCCGTTTCATGAAGGCCAGCCTGGGGCAGTTGATCGTGCGGAACACCGCACCGGTTACAACAAGCTGCTCAATCCTGATACGGACTTCTGATCGTGACACAACAACCATCCATTACCGTACCGATTGCGCTGTCCTGCACCGCAGGCGCGACTATCACGCTGCCGTGGTTTGTGCAGAAGACGGAATACAACCCGGCGACGGCGACATTCAGACCGTTGGTGAACGGTGAAGAAGCCTTTGGAACGATATATGACGCGATCCTGAATGCGAAGCGCTGTGTCGATATCATCTGCTGGGGCTTCCAGCCATCGATGTATTTCAGGCGTGGCAGCAACGACACGGTGCCAATCGGGCAGCTACTCGCGCGAAAAGGCGCGGATGGTGTTCGCGTGCGATTGCTCTGCTGGATGGACGACTTGCACGTTGCAGAGTGGAGCGAGAACAATATGCCGGGGAACAATGTCGCGACGATGCTCAAGCCATATATGCCGGACTGGCTCCTGTCGATGCCTGGCATGTCGATGGTTTCTCGGGACTACCAGAAGAACTTTGAGCGCGAATTTGATCTGGAATGGTATCGGCGGGCCAACCTGAGCAACGTCACAAAGGGGCGTCTGATGCGTCGGTTGCCATTCGCGGCCACGCAGGAAGCGTTTGAAGGCATCGAATTCGCCACGCGCGATTTCAGTTTCACTAATCGCGCCGAAATCGCATACCGCACGGCGTTTCATGGCAAGGATTCTCGGCGAAGCGCATACACGACGACACAGAACAGCGTCTCCATGGGCGCTACAGAGCCGACGCATCACCAGAAGATGGTGCTAGTCGACTACGAAATGCCCGATCAGGCAGTCGGCTTCGTCATGGGACACAACATGCTCGACACGTACTGGGATCGCGACGATCACAGCTATATACGCATGCATCCGAGAATGGGGCGTAACGGCGAGCACCCCCGGGAAGACATGTCGAGCCGCGTAAGCGGTCCCATCCTTGAATACCTGAACCTCAACTTCTGCCAGGCGTGGGACGATGCCACTGGCCAGACACTCACCCAGACGCGGGCGCCCCTGGCGAAGCAGTTGAAGTTGCGCCGCGACTTCGACACCCCGGTGATGGCGCAGATCGTACGCACGCAGTCGCAGAAGGGGAAGAAGGACATTGAGGCGCTGTACCTTCAGGCGGCGAATAACGCCACAAAGTTCATCTACATCGAGAATCAGTATTTCCGGTATGTGCCGCTGGCGGAGAAGATCAAGCAGGCTGTTTCCGCTCAGACGTGTGGCGGACGGGACGCGGGCAAACACGGGTCGATCTACCTGTTCGTAGTAACGAATTCCAACGACGAAGGTATCGGCGTTGGGACAGTCAATACATACCGGATGCTGGATTCGCTTGGCTGCGCACACCAGCTTCCGGGGGTGGCGACACTCGAACGCGAAGATGCACGGCAAGCCGCATTGAAGCAGGATTACGCGGCGGCGATAGAGCAGCAAAACCAGGCGAGCCGGGAGATCAGTGGCGCATACCAGATTCCGGGTTATGCCGATTCGTCGGCGGGCGAGAAAAGCCTTGCGCAATCGCAACAGAAGCTGACGCAGGCAAAAGCAAAGCGGGCTGATCTGGAAAAGCAGATGAAAGCGCCACCGCAGGTGGTGGTGCCCGGCAACATACCCGGCCTGAAGGTGCATGTGTGCACGCTGGTTGCCCCCGACTCGCCCCCGGGGAAATGGGACTATGTGTATGTGCATGCGAAGCTGATGGTGGTGGACGATGTGTTCATGACACTGGGTTCGGCGAACGTCAACATACGCAGCATGGAAGCCGACAGCGAACTAAACATCTGCCACGAGAACATGGCCGTGACGCAGCCACTGCGTAGGCGGCTGTGGAATTTGCATACCAAGGGCTTCAAGGATGGCGCATCGGATTCGCCGGATGCGGCGTTTAAAGCGTGGACATATATCGTCAACCAGAATGCGAGAAATCAGAAAAGTGGATTGGCACCCATTGCCTCGTTGGTCGGCTTCATGCGCACGTCGAGTGACCGCAGCTATGCGGACTGACCCATGAACCGGATGCATCTGCTTGTTCCACTATTCATTCTGCTTTGTGCCTGTACCCATAAGGACAACCCGATGGCTTCTCTTCCCGACATGAGCGCCGTGCGCGCCAACCTTGCATTCACCTGTGTTCACGAAGCGGACCGTCTACCGCCGCTCGATCCGCGGGCCGATGCGCTGTTCAGCTACGGCCGCCACGTGCAAAAGCAGGATGGACCAAAGGATTTCAATGCAGTTGCGCGCTATTACCGTATCGCAGCGGCCTGGGGCCACTACAAGGCAAATCACAACCTGCAACTGCTGGTTTCGCAAGGGCTGGCCGACTCGCCCGATGCACCGAAGGAAACGGTTGACCTTGCAGCGCAGCTGGTCCAGCAGGGCGTACCGGGTGGCTACTTCGACATCGGGCATTACCTGGAGATCGGCTACGGGTTGAAACAGGACAGTGAAATGGCGTTGCGGTATTTCCGCAAGGCGGCTGACCTTGGCAGTCCTGAAGCACAGTATTACGTCGCAGACCTGCTTTCGCCGCGGGACAAGGCTCCTGAAATTTCGCGACAGATGACGCGATGTGCAACAAACCAGGGATACGGCAACGCTGCAAACTATCTCGGCATAGATCTGAAAACTGACAAGCTATATTCGGAGGCCATTATTGCATTTCAGAAGGGAGTGGCGGCAGGTGACACACAGTCCGCCTTCGCTTTGCAACATGGATTCGATACCACCCCCTCAGACGAACTCTATTACCTCGGGCAAACTAAAGATCCCGAGCGTTCGCGTCGTTACAAGCTAATCGGTGAGTTCATCGACGCCAACGATGGCCGCAATCCAAAGGTGCCAGACATCGACCAGATCGTCCCGCTGCCGCCAGCGAAGCTGCCTCCTTGGGACGGCACGTTCCAGTGGCAGAAGGAGCAGGACGCGGCTGAGCCGCCACAGAAGCCCGCCGAAGCGCTGGTCACAAAACTGGCCCGTGAGAAGAACCTCGATCCGGCAACGGGACTACCCGTTGCACCCGCCAAAAGCGCAAAGGATGAGCGTGTGCCGTTGGGGACGGTTGCCCGCACGGGGCAGGTATGTCCGCAAGACGGGCTGTGGACTGTGCAGCGATTCGCGGACGTTTCCTGTGATGCGACGCGCCGCTTCAGGAAAGGCGAGACGATGCCACAACTCGCGCTGAACGATCCCCGTCCCATTCCTGGTCTCGACTGGCTGCTCGGCATGCGCAAGTATCGGAGCGACAGGGAATGGACTCTCAAGGCTTACATCGACCAGGCGTAGTGAGATGGAAAATTTCGCTCGAGCTTTACTCGGAGTAACTGGTGTGCTCCGTTTATTCATCCATTGCCCCAGACTCGCCCCCGGGCAAATGGGACTGCATCTAGCTATGCGGACCGAGCCATGACCCGGAGACGCCTGCTTGTTCTGCTGTTAACCGTGCTCTGTGCGTGCACCCATAAGGAGAACACGTTAGCTTCGCTTCCCGACATGAGCGCCGTGCGCGCCAACCTTGCATTCACCTGTGTTCACGAAGTGGACCATCTGCCGCCACTCGATCAGCAAGCCGATGCACTGTTCAGTTACGGTCGCTATCTGCAAAAGCAGGATGGACCAAAGGATTTCAACGCGGTTGCGCGTTATTACCGTATCGCAGTGGCCTGGGGCCACTACAAGGCGAATCACAACCTGCAACTGCTGGTTTCACAGGGGCTGGCCGATTCGCCCGATGCACCGAAGGAAACGGTTGACCTTGCCGCGCAGCTGGTCCAGCAGGGCGTACCGGGTGGCTACTTCGACATCGGGCATTACCTGGAGATTGGCTACGGGTTGAAACAGGACAGCGAGATGGCGTTGCGGTATTTCCGCAAGGCGGCTGATCTGGGAAGTCCTGAAGCACAGTATTACGTCGCAGACCTGCTTTCACCACGGGACAAGGCTCCGGAAATTTCGCGGCAGATGATGGAGTGTGCAACCGGTCAGGAATATGGGAAAGCGGCGAACTATCTTGGCATAGATTTATCAACCAACAAGCTATATCCAGATGCCATCGAGGCATTCCAGATAGGGGTGGCGGCTGGAAACACTCAATCGGCGTCTTTTTTAAAGAATGCATTCGATACCGAGCCATCTGACGCGCTTTATTACGTGGGATTGCAGAAGGACTCCGAGCGGTCAAGCCGCTACGAATTGATCTGGGAATTCCTCAACAACAACGACGGCCGCAATCCCAAAGTGCCCGACATCGACCAGATCGTTCCGCTGCCGCCTGCGAAGCTGCCTCCTTGGGACGGCACGTTCCAGTGGCAGAAGGAGCAGGACGCGGCTCAGCCACCACAGAAGCCCGCGGAAACACTGGTCACAAAACTGGCCCGTGAGAAGAACCTCGATCCGGCAACGGGACTACCCGTTGCACCCGCCAAAAGCGCAAAGGATGAGCGTGTGCCGTTGGGGACGGTTGCCCGCACGGGGCAGGTATGTCCGCAAGACGGGCTGTGGACTGTGCAGCGATTCGCGGACGTTTCCTGTGATGCGACGCGCCGCTTCAGGAAAGGCGAGACGATGCCACAACTCGCGCTGAACGATCCCCGTCCCATTCCTGGTCTCGACTGGCTGCTCGGCATGCGCAAGTATCGGAGCGACAGGGAATGGACTCTCAAGGCTTACATCGACCAGGCGTAGTGAGATGGAAAATTTCGCTGGTGCTTTACTCGGAGTAACTGGTGCGCTCCGTTTATTCATCCATTGCCGTGGACTCGTCCCCGGGCAAATGGGACCACGTGTAGCTATGCGGATTGAGCGATGACCCGGAGAGGCGTGCTTGTTCTACTGTTAACCGTGCTCTGTGCGTGCACCCATAAGGAGAACACGTTGGCTTCGCTTCCTGACATGAGCGCCGTGCGCGCCAATCTTGCCTTCGCCTGTGTTCACGAAGCGGACCATCTGCCGCCACTCGATGTGCAGGCCGACGCGCTGTTCAAATATGGGCTCTTCCTTGAAAAAAGAGCAGGGCCGAAGGATTTCGATGCTGCAGCCCGCTACTACCGGATTGCCGCCGCGCATGGTAATTACAACGCCAATCACAATTTGCAGCTTCTGGTGTCCACGGGACAGGCAACCTCTCCTGACGCAGCCAAGGAAACAATTGATCTTGCTGAACAGCAGATCACTCAGGGTATTCCTGGCGGTTATTACGACATGGGTCACTACCTCGAACGTGGCTATGGCGTAGTCAAGGATGAGAAGAAAGCGCTAGTCTTTATACGCAAGGCGGCAGATATGGGAAGCCCGGAAGCACAGGCTTACATTGCAAGAATGCTTGCGCCAGCAGATCGAGCGCCAGCCATTGCGACGCAGATGCGTCAATGTGCCGTTAGTCAGGGATATGGGGAGGCAGCGATAGATCTTGGTGTGGATCTAAAAGAAAAAAAATCCTACAGCGAAGCGGTTGGCGCACTTCAGGCGGGTGTAAAAGCTGGAAATGCCGAATCAGCGTTTGGCTTATGGAAGGGATTCGAGTCTCAGCCCTCGAACGAACTGTACTACCTCGGGTTACCTTCGGACTTCGAGCGCTCACGCCGATATGAGGTGATCTGGAAATTCCTCAACGACCACCACGGCCTGAATCCCAAGGTGCCGGACATCGACCAGATCGTTCCG
>Ga0209795_10001517_pt1 | contig 14346 bp, 14 predicted proteins | sample AgamicOrMarz_FD_187166 | JGI IMG/M metagenome (GOLD analysis project Ga0209795, IMG submission 187166) | Agave microbial communities from Guanajuato, Mexico - Or.Ma.rz (SPAdes) (version 2) | ecosystem: Host-associated > Plants > Phyllosphere > Phylloplane/Leaf | place: Guanajuato, Mexico...
CGAAGCCAGATGGCTCCATCATCGAAACGCCAATCACCGCGAACTTCCGTGAAGGTCTGAACGTACTCCAGTACTTCATCTCCACGCACGGTGCGCGTAAAGGTCTGGCGGATACCGCACTGAAAACAGCAAACTCCGGTTATCTGACGCGTCGTCTGGTTGACGTTGCTCAGGATCTGGTTGTGACTGAAGACGATTGTGGCACCCTCGAAGGTATCACCATGACCCCGGTTATCGAGGGTGGTGATGTTAAAGAGCCGCTGCGCGATCGCGTACTGGGCCGTGTTACCGCGGAAGACATTCTGAAGCCGGGTACCGCAGACATTCTGGTTCCACGCAACACGCTGCTGCACGAGCACTGGTGTGACCTGCTGGAAGCGAACTCTGTCGACTCCGTGAAAGTGCGTTCCGTTGTATCCTGTGACACCGACTTTGGTGTATGTGCACACTGCTATGGTCGTGACCTGGCGCGTGGCCACATCATCAACAAAGGTGAAGCAATCGGCGTTATCGCGGCACAGTCCATCGGTGAGCCGGGTACACAGCTGACAATGCGTACGTTCCACATCGGTGGTGCGGCATCTCGTGCGGCTGCTGAATCCAGCATCCAGGTGAAAAACAAAGGTAGCATCAAGCTCAGCAACGCGAAGTCTGTTGTTAACTCTTCAGGCAAGCTGGTTGTCACCTCACGTAACACCGAGCTGAAGCTGATCGACGAATTCGGTCGTACCAAAGAGAGCTATAAAGTGCCTTACGGTGCGGTTATGGCGAAAGGTGATGGCGAGCAGGTTGCCGGCGGTGAAACCGTTGCAAACTGGGATCCACACACCATGCCGGTTATCACCGAAGTAAGTGGTTTCATCCGCTTCACTGATATGATCGACGGCCAGACCATTACTCGTCAGACCGACGAGCTGACCGGTCTGTCTTCTCTGGTGGTTCTGGATTCTGCTGAACGTACTGCCGGTGGTAAAGATCTGCGTCCTGCACTGAAAATCGTTGATGGTCAGGGTAACGACGTTCTGATCCCTGGTACCGATATGCCTGCGCAGTACTTCCTGCCGGGTAAAGCGATTGTACAGCTGGAAGATGGCGTACAGATCAGTTCTGGTGACACCCTGGCGCGTATTCCTCAGGAATCCGGCGGTACCAAGGACATCACCGGTGGTCTGCCACGCGTTGCGGATCTGTTTGAAGCACGTCGTCCGAAAGAGCCGGCAATCCTGGCTGAAATCAGCGGTATCATTTCCTTCGGTAAAGAGACTAAAGGGAAACGTCGTCTGGTTATCACTCCGGTAGATGGCAGCGAGCCGTACGAAGAGATGATTCCAAAATGGCGTCAGCTCAACGTGTTTGAAGGTGAACGTGTAGAACGTGGTGATGTGGTTTCCGATGGTCCAGAAGCTCCACACGACATTCTGCGTCTTCGTGGCGTACACGCGGTAACGCGTTACATCACCAACGAAGTACAGGACGTTTACCGTCTGCAAGGCGTTAAGATTAACGATAAGCACATCGAAGTTATCGTTCGTCAGATGCTGCGTAAAGCAACCATCGAAAACGCAGGCAGCTCCGACTTCCTCGAAGGCGAGCAGGTTGAATACTCTCGCGTTAAGATCGCTAACCGCGATCTGGAAGCGAACGGCAAAATCGGTGCGACCTTCTCACGCGATCTGCTGGGTATCACCAAAGCGTCTCTGGCAACCGAGTCCTTCATCTCTGCAGCATCGTTCCAGGAAACCACGCGTGTCCTGACCGAAGCGGCTGTTGCGGGTAAACGTGATGAACTGCGCGGTCTGAAAGAGAACGTTATCGTGGGTCGTCTGATCCCGGCCGGTACCGGTTATGCGTACCACCAGGATCGTATGCGTCGTCGTGCGGCAGGCGAACTGCCAGCTGCACCGCAGGTTACTGCAGAAGATGCATCCGCGAGCCTGGCAGAACTGCTGAACGCAGGTCTGGGTGGTTCTGACAACGAGTAATCGTTGATGCCCGGTGGCGAACATTACCGGGCATGTACCACGGAGGTCGGGTAAGCGTAGCGTCACCCGACAATAAAAAACCCGCCTCGGCGGGTTTTTTTACATCTGTAGGTTCTTAGTTTACCAACGGGATGCGTCGATAAAGCTCAATCATATCGCCCGCCAGATCCTGAATGACCATCGCATTCATCAGGTGATCCTGAGAGTGGACGGTGATCAGGTTAACCGGCAATTTTCCGGTGCCTTCATCAAGGCCAATGAGCTGAGTCTGGATGGTGTGCGCGTGCTTAACGTATTCGCGCGACTCCTCCATTGCCTTTTCGGCTTCGTCAAATTCACCTTTGCGTGCCATCTGTAATGCCGTCAGGGCAGCGCTACGCGCCGCGCCAGCGTTGACCAGCAATTCCATGATTGTTGTTTCTAAGTCTTCCATTATGACTCCAGCAGCTTGAGCGCTTTTTCCAGCACGGCATCGCCTTTCATCATGCCGTAATCCATCATGTCGATAACCGCGACCTTTTTACCCAGCGGGTCGGCCTGCGCCTGAAGTTTTGCCTGCTCGTATTTCACCTGTGGTCCCAGTAATACGATGTCAGCCGTCGCGATATTGTCCTTAAATTCCGCGACCGGAACGGCTTTAATGGTTACTTCAACCCCTTTTTTCACTGCGGCATCTTTCATACGTTGAACCAGCATGCTGGTTGACATTCCCGCTGCACAGCATAAAACGATGTTCTTCATAGTCAGCCTCGATCTACATGTGTTTATTGATAATTATCCCGTGCAGTGGGCTTCAACAACCGCTTTACCGCGATTGTGTGTCTGGCATCACAAAGAAATCGGTATTTTTATGAAACCGGTTACAATTTTACATAAGCGATGATTCTGCCCGCCGAAACGGGCGAATGGGGGAGGCGGGAATTAGATCTCTGAGGTAAGCAAAATGCGGTTTTTGCCCTGCTGTTTGGCCTGATACAGGGCGGCATCGACACGCCCAACAAACTGTTCCAGTGGTTCGAACTGCCACTCACCCAGCCCGGCGCTGAAGGTGACATGCAGGTTGTCTTCCCGCCACTCGCGCTGTTCAACGGCGCTACGCCACGCCTCCAGTAACTGCCGGGAGGCTTCGGACCGTTCGGCCTGGAAAATCACCGCGAACTCTTCTCCGCCGTAACGATAAACGGAAACGCTGTGCGGTTGCATCACCTGCAGGCCCTCACGCGCGACGTTGCGCAGGACGATATCGCCGCTCAGATGGCCCCAGGTGTCGTTGATCGATTTAAAATTATCGATATCCACCAGCGCCAGCGCGAAAGGCTGATGGTTATTCATCAGCTCTGCCATATCGTTATCGAAAGCGCGGCGATTCTTACAGCCCGTCAGCGCATCGTGGGTGGCCTGTCGGACGTAGGCCAACTCGCGTTCTTTGTTTGACTGAATGGTGTGGCTGAGCATGGATTCAAGGCGAGGCGCCTGGCTCACGTCGCCGGTTTTAATGGCGTTGATAATATTCATCAGAACGGTGCGGGAAGCATGGCGCAGATAGAGCCCGAACAGCACGATGATAATGGCGGCCAGCGCGAAACCCCAGCTGATGAGCGCTGTCTCGTGGCGGGTAATATCGGCAAGTGTCGCGTCAGATACCCGGTAGATGACAAACCAGTCAGGGTTAGTAAAGGAGTAATAGTAATACCAGGCATTACTTTTTTGATCGTAAATGTGCCCTTCACCGCTGGTCATTTTATCCATCAGCGCTTCGCTGACGTACCGCTTAAAGAGCGCGCCCGTGTCCGGGTGAAGCACCACCGCGCCATCGCGTTCAACGACGAAGAACTCGCCCTGAACAGGGGCAACCATCTGGCGCAGGGTGTAACCCATTGAGGTCAGATCGAGATGAAACGCCAGGGTGCCTTTCAAACGGCCTTCAGGTGAAATGACCGGCCTGTAAACGGTGACCGTGGGATGGTCGGTGAAGTAGTCCCTGTACGGATGCGTGTAATTGCTGAAGGAGCTGGCCTCGGCCTGGGCGACAAACCACGGGCGGGTACGTGCATCAAACGTTTTGCTTTTATCGGTCGGCAGCACTTCTGGCGCACGCAGATAGTGCCCCTCTGTATCTGCAAGTGAGATCGACGATACGCTCGGCATCAGGTTCTGAAGGTGCATCAGTACCTGCAGCCCCTCTTCAGGATGGGTGCTTAGCGTCTCATTCAGCCGGTTATTGCGGGCGAAAAAGGTCGTGGCGGTACCCAGAATATGATCGTTTTCGCGCAGGATGGATTCGGTGTAGTTGACCGCAAGATTGTGGGTGAAATTACCATTGATCTTATGATACTCATCGAGGAAATCCTTGCGCTGTGTCAGCGTGATAAAGAGCGCAATCAGCACGAAGCTGAACAAGATCCCCGCAAAGCTGAGCATGATCGGCCGGGTAAACGAAAGTTTAGTGCTGTGAAGTGCCATGAGCTGTACATCAATCCCGATGGTGAACGCGTCGCGTAAATCGATATCCTCTCAGCATAGTCGCTGTCCGGATGCTGACAGCCAATTATAAGGAAATGCCTGGGCGGGGAGATGATTTATCTTAAGTGTGAATAAGAAAGTGCCTTTTATTTTCGCGGTGAATTGCGTTGGGTGAGAGGGCAGGGCGAAACGAGGAAGAAGCCTTTCGCCCTGGTCAGCGTCCGTTGCTGACCCGCTAAGCATAAAAAAACCGGGCATCGGTCGACAATCACCCGGTTATCATCTTTCGAGCCGCCTCGTAACCTTTCTTCGCGTTTACACCGGGTTTCAGCGTAATTGCGAAGCTCTTCCCAGCCAGCTGTCCCAGTCTTTCCAGACGGGCTGCAGCCCCTGAGCCTTCAGGGCGGCCGCGACCGCTTCCGGCCGTCGGCCATCATGCGGGGCGAACTGCTCCAGTTCAGGGCGTTCATCGGCATAGCCGCCCGGCTGCGTTTTAGAAAAGGCGCTGACGTTATTTATCGCAAGCGGTATCACCCGATCGCGAAACGCCGGGGCCTCCCGGGTGGAGAGCGATAATTCCACTTCCGGGGCGAGCAGGCGAAACGCGCAGATGGTTTGCACCAGCTGGCGTTCATCCATGATCGACGCGGGCTCAATGCCGCCCGTGCAAGGGCGCAGCCGGGGAAAGGAGATGGAGTAACGGCTCTGCCAGTAGTGCTGCTGGAGCCACAGCAGATGTTCCGCCACCATGTAGCAATCCACCCGCCAGCTGTCGGAAAGCCCAATCAGTGCCCCAAGGCCGATTTTATCGATCCCGGCGCGTCCCAGCCTGTCCGGCGTCTCCAGTCGGAAGATAAAGTCCTGTTTCTTGCCTTTCAGGTGATGCCGGGCATACATCGCCTCGTGATAGGTTTCCTGATAAACCATCACGCCGTCCAGACCGAGGGTTTTTAGCTCCGCATACTCTTCCTGCGACAGCGGTTGAACCTCCATCTGCAGCGACGCAAACTCACGGCGAATGGCGGGCAGATGCTGGCGAAAGTAGTCCATTCCGACCTTGCTCTGATGCTCACCGGTGACCAGCAGCAGGTGCTCAAAACCCATCTCCCGTATGGCGGCGCATTCGCGGGCGATTTCATGCTCATCGAGCGTTTTACGCCTGATGCGGTTGCTCATTGAGAAGCCACAATAGGTACAGTCATTGGCGCACAGGTTGGAGAGGTACAGCGGCACGTAAAAACTCACCGTGTTGCCAAAGCGCTGGCGGGTGAGCCGCTGTGCGCGCTGCGCCATCTGCTCCAGATACCCGCTGGCCGCCGGCGAGAGCAGGGCCATCATATCGTCGCGGGTCAGGTGGCGGGCAGCTAATGCCCGTTCGACATCCGCCGCGGTTTTGCTGTTGATGCGCAGGGCAATATCATCCCAGTTAAGCTGCCGCCAGCGATCGGTAAAGGTCGGCATCATAACGCCTCCAGAAAACCGGTCAGCGGGCTGGTGGCCTGCGCCAGAACGCTGCGCGAACCGGGGCCAGACTGTCTTGCCAGCAGGCCAGCTTCGACCGCCAGGCGGAAGGCGCGAGCCATCGTAACCGGATCGTCGGCCACGGCGATGGCGGTATTGACCAGCACCGCATCGGCTCCCATTTCCAGCGCCTGGGCGGCATGGCTCGGCACGCCTATACCTGCGTCAACGATAACGGGGACGGTCGCCTGCTCAATGATGATCTCCAGCATCGCGCGGGTTTCCAGCCCCTGATTGGAGCCGATAGGTGCTCCCAGCGGCATCACGGCCGCGCAGCCAGCCTCTTCCAGACGTTTACACAGGACGGGGTCGGCCCCGCAGTAGGGCAGGACGGTAAAGCCCTGCTGAACCAGCTTTTCCGCCGCCTTTAGCGTTTCGATGGGGTCGGGTAACAGCCAGCGAGCGTCCGGATGAATTTCCAGCTTCAGCCAGGGGGTGCCCAGGGCTTCACGCGCCAGCCGGGCGGCAAAGATGGCCTCCTCCGCCGTTTTCGCGCCGGAAGTATTAGGTAAGAGCGTTACGCCCGCGTCCAGCAAAGGCGCCAGAATGGCGTCGCTGTGATGGCGCAGATCCACGCGTTTCAACGCCAGCGTCACCAGCTGGCTACCGCTTTCCCGGATGGCATCCACCATCAGCTGCGGAGAGGCAAATTTCCCGGTTCCGGTAAACAGATGGGAATCAAAGGTTTTATCGGCAATACGTAACATCTCAGCCTCCCGCGATAACCTGAAACAGCAGGATCTGGTCGCCTTCGCTCACCTGCTGATGTTCCCACTGCTCGCGCGGCAGGATCTGTTGATTGAGCGCCAGCGCCGTTCCCGGCCTGAGCTGACGCAGCTTATCGAGCAGTGTGGCTACGGTCTGCCCCTCGTCACACTGCATTGGCTCATCGTTAAACAGGATGCGCATTGTGACCTCCGCATACCGGGCATTGGCCTGCGCGGTGGAGAGCCAGTTGACGCCAGCCGCCAGCGCGGGCGTCGAACAGCCGCAGCGTATTACGCTGCGTTTCCATGCCGCAGAGCAGCGTGATCGCCTCCAGCGCCTGCAACGTTCCCATCACCCCGACCACAGGGCCGGTAATGCCTGCCGTGCGGCAGTTGCGCTCCGGCTCGGCGTCGTCCGGCCACAGGCAGCGGTAACAGCCCTGCGCCCACGGCGGCGTCAGGACCATCATCTGCCCGCCAAAACCGACGGCGCTGGCGGTGATAAGCGGCGTATTGTGCGCGACGCAGGCGGCGTTAATCGCCTGGCGCGTCGCCATATTGTCAGTGCAGTCGAGCACGACGTCAGCCAGCGCAACCTCGCGTCGCAGGCTGTCACCGCTAAGGCGCGTCTGAAGCGCGATGAGTTCGATATCAGGGTTGAGCTGATGCAGCCGCTGGCGGGCAATATCTGCCTTAGGCTGGCCCACATCCGCCGTATTAAACAGGATCTGCCGCTGCAGATTGCTGATGTGAATATCATCGTCATCCGCCAGCACCAGCGTACCGATGCCTGCGCCCGCCAGATAAAGCGCAGCAGGCGAGCCTAATCCACCCAGACCGACGATCAGCACCCGGCTTTCGAGCAGCTTTTGCTGCCCGTCAACGGCGATATCCTCCAGCAGGATCTGGCGGCTGTAGCGCATAAAATCGCGATCATTCATCGCCTGCTCCTGCCAGCCGTAAGAGCTGTGCGGTGGCATCACGCCAGTCATTGGCCTGGGTGATGGCGCTGACGACGGCGATGCTGCCGACGCCGGTCTCCAGAACGGACGGCGCGCGTTCAAGGCTAATCCCGCCGATGGCGACCGTTGGATACTCTGCCAGGCGTTTAACGTGGTCTGCCAGCTGCGCCAGCCCCTGCGGCGCGGAAGGCATTTGCTTGGTTTGCGTCGGGAAAACGTGGCCGAGAGCGATATAAGAAGGACGGGCGCCCAGTGCCACGTCGATCTCCATATCGTCATGCGTCGATACGCCCAGGCGCAGCCCTGCGTCACGAATGGCGCTCAGATCGGTGGTTTCCAGATCTTCCTGACCAAGATGAACCCCGTAGGCCTGGTGTTTCACCGCCAGCTGCCAGTAGTCATTGATAAACAGGCGGGCCTGGTAACGACGCCCCAGCGCAATGGCGGCAACCACATCGGCCTCGACCTCGTCATTGCGTTTATCTTTGATACGTAACTGGATCGTGCGCACGCCGGCCTCCAGCAGGCGCGCAATCCACTCGACGCTGTCCACGACCGGGTACAGCCCCAACCGGAAGGGGACGGAGGGGAAATCAGGCTGGTACATTATGCCTCCTCTTTTTTGAGGTAAATTTCGCCGCCTCTGGCGCGGAAGTTCTCTGACATATCCGCCATCCCGACTTCAATTGCCTGCGCGGCGGCGTAGTCCCGCACTTCCTGGCTGATTTTCATTGAGCAGAATTTTGGGCCGCACATGGAGCAGAAGTGCGCCACCTTGCCGGACTCCTGGGGCAGGGTTTCATCGTGGTAGGCGCGGGCGGTGAACGGGTCGAGCGCGAGGTTGAACTGATCCTCCCAGCGGAATTCGAAGCGCGCCTTTGACATCGCGTTATCGCGGATCTGCGCCCCCGGGTGGCCTTTCGCCAGGTCTGCAGCGTGCGCGGCAATTTTGTAAGTGATAAGCCCCTGTTTCACATCCTCTTTATTGGGTAAGCCAAGGTGCTCTTTCGGCGTGACGTAGCACAGCATCGCGCAGCCGAACCAGCCAATCATTGCCGCGCCAATACCGGAGGTGAAGTGGTCGTAACCCGGTGCGATATCGGTGGTCAGCGGCCCTAAGGTGTAGAACGGCGCTTCGTGGCAGTGCTCGAGCTCCTCGGTCATGTTGCGGCGGATCATCTGCATCGGCACGTGTCCCGGACCTTCAATCATCACCTGCACGTCATACTCCCAGGCGATTTTGGTCAGTTCGCCCAGCGTATGCAGTTCGGCAAACTGCGCTTCGTCGTTGGCATCGCGGATCGATCCCGGACGCAGGCCGTCGCCCAGCGAGAGCGAGACGTCATAGGCGGCGCAGATTTCGCAGATTTCGCGGAAGTGTTCATAGAGAAAGTTTTCCTGATGGTGGGACAGGCACCACTTCGCCATAATCGAACCGCCGCGTGAGACGATGCCGGTCAGGCGTTTGGCGGTCATCGGCACGTAGCGCAGCAGCACGCCAGCGTGGATGGTGAAGTAATCCACGCCCTGTTCGGCCTGCTCCAGCAGCGTGTCGCGGAAGGCTTCCCAGGTGAGGTTTTCCGCGATGCCGTTCACTTTCTCCAGCGCCTGATAGATGGGCACTGTGCCAATCGGCACCGGGCTGTTACGCAGGATCCACTCGCGGGTTTCGTGAATATAGCGGCCGGTTGAGAGATCCATCACCGTGTCCGCGCCCCAGCGCGTAGACCAGACCAGTTTCTCTACCTCTTCTTCGATGGACGAGGTGACGGCAGAGTTACCGATGTTGGCGTTAACCTTCACCAGGAAGTTGCGGCCAATGATCATCGGCTCTGATTCCGGGTGGTTGATGTTGGCCGGGATGATCGCCCGGCCCGCCGCCACTTCGTCACGCACGAATTCCGGCGTGATGTTTTCCGGCAGGCGAGCACCGAACCCTTCGCCCGGATGCTGGTGGCGTAACACCTCGCTGCGGATGCGCTCGCGCCCCATATTTTCACGGATGGCGATAAACTCCATCTCCGGGGTGACAATGCCCTGACGCGCGTAGTGCAGCTGCGTAACGCATTTGCCTGGCTTAGCACGCTTCGGCGTCAGCAGCCCGGTGAAACGCAACGCGTCCAGACCGTCGTCGGCCAGACGCGCGTTGGTATACGCCGAGCTGCGGACGGGCAATTCTTCGCTGTCGTTGCGCGCATCAATCCAGGCCTGGCGCAGCTTCGCCAGACCCTGCTGCACGTTGATCGCAACGGTCGGGTCGCCGTAAGGGCCGGACGTGTCGTACACCGGCACGGCTTCGTTGTCTTCAAACTGCGGCGTCTCTTTGCTGCCGCCGATAAGCGTCGGGCTAAGCTGGATCTCGCGCATCGGGACGCGAATATCAGCCTGAGAGCCAGTGATGTAAATGCGTGTTGAGTTCGGGAAAGCGGTGCCTTCCAGGGTGTCGATGAAGCGTTGGGCGTGTTCGCGCTGTTCGCGACGGGTCAGTTTAGTTGCAGACATAGCTCATTCCAAAGGTGAAGGACATGGCTTGTCAGACGACGGATGAAGCAAGAGGGGATCGCCCGAAAGGCGATACAACAGCAGTTTGACTCTTGTTCCCTTCGCAGGTATTAGCCTGATCAGGTTCCGCGGATCCCGAATTAACGGTCTCAGCCCGCGTTTTTCCAAACGCTGGGCACTCCGACAAGAAAAACCCCCTCCGAAGAGGGGCGATAGATGTAAATTACTCGTTAACGATTAAGAACTCAAGCCGGCCGCGCGATGTTATCTTCGTTGCTGGCCTTCAGGTCATTATCCAGCACGAGTACGATCAGCTTATCTTCCAGCGTGAATCGCTCCTCCAGCGCTTCACCGAGATCGGACAGCGCCTGCTGGAACTCGAGATAATTATCGTGATCGATCGCGTTCTCGAGCGTGGAGTCGTAGTACGCCATGATCCGCTGGGTGTTGGCTTCCAGCAGCGAACAGAGTTTGCTGGCGGCTAAATAGGGATTTGTGCCTTCCATTTCGCGGACAATGCGTTCATAAATATTGAAATGCCCGTCGGAAAGGTAGTCGACCAGGCTTTGACAAAAATCGTCCAGCGCTTTTTCATTCAGCCGCATGAAGGATTCTTTGCCAGGCTTAATACCGACCAGATTGTAATACGCCACGAGGAGATGCTTGCGGTCATGTAGCCAGCGATCCACCAGGTTGTTACTTCCTCCAACGCGCTCAGTCAGGCTTTCTAGCTGGTTTAACATGTTCGACTCCACAAGGTTTAGAATTGAATCTGCTTATCCAAAATGTAACCACAATGCTAACAACATGTCAGTGAAGCGAAGGTAGTGCAATAGATATGGATCGTATTATTGAAAAATCAGATCTGGGTTGGTGGATCGTCAGTCACGAACAAAAGTTATGGTTGCCCGCCGGGACACTGCCTTACGGAGCGGCGGAAACCTTCGATCTTGTCGGCTTGCCCGCGCTGAGGATCGGCGAATGGCAGGGCGATCCGGTGTGGTTGATCCAGCAATCTCGTCGCCACGATATGGGATCGGTTCGTCAGGTGCTCGATCTTGACGCTGGCCTGTTCCAGCTGGCGGGCCGCGGCGTGCAGCTGGCGGAGTTTTACCGCTCGCATAAATTCTGCGGCTACTGCGGCCATACCATGCACCCGAGCAAAACCGAGTCGGCGATGCTCTGTAGCCACTGCCGTGAACGTTACTATCCGCAAATTGCGCCGTGCATCATTGTGGCCATTCGTCGCGAGGATTCCATCCTGCTGGCGCAGCATACCCGCCATCGTAACGGCATTCATACCGTACTGGCCGGGTTCGTCGAAGTTGGCGAAACGCTGGAGCAGGCGGTCGCGCGTGAAGTCATGGAGGAGAGCAGTATCAGGGTGAAAAACCTGCGCTATGTGACGTCTCAGCCGTGGCCCTTCCCGATGTCTTTAATGACGGCGTTTATGGCGGATTACGATAGCGGCGAGATCGTTATCGACCAAAAAGAGCTGCTGGAGGCGAACTGGTATCGCTATGACGATTTACCGCTGTTACCCCCGCCGGGGACGGTGGCGCGTCGGCTGATAGAAGATACCGTGGCAATGTGTCGGGCCGAGTATGAGTAGTGTTACACTGAGGCCATGACGCTTAAGGAACTGCAAAAATGACCGAACTGAAGAACGATCGTTATCTGCGTGCGCTGCTGCGCCAGCCCGTTGATGTCACCCCGGTGTGGATGATGCGCCAGGCGGGACGCTATCTGCCAGAGTACAAAGCCACGCGTGCGCAGGCGGGCGATTTTATGTCGCTGTGCAAAAACGCCGAGCTGGCCTGTGAAGTGACGCTCCAGCCGCTGCGTCGCTTTCCACTGGATGCCGCCATTCTCTTTTCAGACATTTTGACCATTCCGGATGCGATGGGGCTTGGGCTCTATTTCGAAACCGGCGAAGGCCCGCGTTTCACCTCCCCGATTAAAAGTAAAGCCGACGTTGATAAGCTGCCAATCCCCGATCCCGAAGGCGAACTGGGCTACGTGACGAACGCGGTGCGCACCATTCGTCGTGAACTGAAGGGCGAAGTGCCGCTGATTGGCTTCTCCGGCAGCCCGTGGACGCTGGCGACCTACATGGTTGAAGGCGGCAGCAGCAAAGCCTTCACGGTCATCAAAAAAATGATGTACGCCGAGCCGATGGCCCTGCATGTGCTGCTCGACAAGCTGGCGAAAAGCGTCACGCTTTACCTTAACGCGCAGATTAAAGCGGGCGCGCAGTCGGTGATGATTTTTGATACCTGGGGCGGCGTGCTGACCGGGCGCGATTACCAGCAGTTCTCGCTGTACTACATGCACAAAATCGTCGACGGCCTGCTGCGTGAAAACGAAGGTCGCCGCGTGCCGGTCACCCTGTTTACCAAAGGCGGCGGGCAGTGGCTGGAAGCGCTGGCCGCAACCGGCTGTGATGCGCTGGGTCTTGACTGGACCACCGACATTGGCGAGGCGCGCCGTCGCGTGGGCGACAAAGTGGCGCTGCAGGGTAACATGGACCCGTCCATGCTTTATGCCCAGCCTGCCCGCATTGAAGAAGAAGTGTCGACTATACTGTCTGCTTTCGGCCAGGGTGAAGGCCACGTCTTTAACCTCGGCCACGGCATTCATCAGGATGTGCCGCCAGAACACGCAGGCGTCTTTGTGGAGGCGGTGCATCGGCTTTCTGCCCAGTATCACAAGTAAGGAGTGGTTATGGATCTCGCGTCGTTACGCGCTCAACAGATAGAACTGGCCTCATCCGTGATCCGCGAGGATCGTCTGGATACGGATCCCCCGCAGTACATCGGCGGCGCGGACGTGGGGTTCGAGCAGGGCGGGGAAGTGACGCGGGCGGCGATGGTGGTTCTGAAGTACCCCTCGCTTGAGCTGGTGGAGTACAAAGTGGCGCGTATCGCCACCACCATGCCTTACATTCCCGGTTTTCTCTCCTTCCGTGAATACCCCGCGCTGCTCGCAGCGTGGGAGCAACTCTCGCAAAAGCCCGACCTGCTGTTCGTTGATGGACATGGCATCTCTCACCCGCGCCGCCTGGGCGTTGCCAGCCACTTTGGGCTGCTGGTGGATGTGCCGACCATCGGCGTCGCCAAGAAACGCCTCTGTGGGAAGTTTGAGCCGCTCTCCGCCGAGCCGGGCGCTCTGGCACCGCTTATTGATAAAGGCGAGCAGCTGGCGTGGGTCTGGCGCAGTAAAGCCCGCTGCAATCCGCTGTTCATTGCCACCGGGCATCGGGTCAGTATGGATAGCGCGCTGGCATGGGTACAACGCTGTATGAAGGGCTACCGTTTACCGGAGCCAACGCGCTGGGCCGATGCCGTGGCGTCCTCGCGTCCGGCATTTGTTCGTTGGCAGGAAATTCAGCCATGATTCAGGTAAACTGCGGCTAATTTTCGATTCGAGACATCATCATGTTACAAAACCCGATTCATCTGCGCCTTGAGAAGCTGGAAAGCTGGCAGCACGTCACCTTTATGGCCTGCCTGTGCGAGCGCATGTATCCCAACTATGCCACGTTCTGCAAGCAGACTGAATTTGGTGAAGGCCAGATCTATCGCCGCATCCTGGACTTGATCTGGGAAACGCTGACGGTAAAAGATGCCAAAGTTAACTTCGACTCTCAGCTCGAAAAGCTGGAAGAGGCAATCCCGGCGGCGGATGACTATGATGTGTATGGCGTCTACCCGGCGATTGACGCCTGCGTCGCGTTAAGCGAACTGATCCACTCTCGTCTGAGCGGCGAAACGCTGGAACATGCGATTGAGGTAAGTAAGGCGTCCATCACCACCGTCGCGATGCTGGAAATGACGCAGGAAGGTCGTGAAATGACCGACGAAGAGCTGCGTGCCAACCCGGCGGTTGAACAGGAATGGGACATCCAGTGGGAAATTTTCCGCCTGCTGGCAGAGTGTGAAGAACGCGACATTGAGCTGATCAAAGGGCTGCGCGCGGACTTACGTGAGGCGGGTGAGAGTAATATTGGTATAGTTTTTAACCAATGAGACAACAAAACGTGATTTAACGCCTGTTTTGTCGTACCTCAACTCTTCCCTTCTGCCCCCCGTCTGGTCTACATTTGGGGGGCGAAAAAAAGTGGCTATCGGTGCGTGTATGCAGGAGAGTGCTTTTTTGGCATTTTCGTCGCACTCGATGCTTAGCAAGCGATAAACACATTGAAAGGAT
>Ga0209795_10001520_pt1 | contig 14313 bp, 17 predicted proteins | sample AgamicOrMarz_FD_187166 | JGI IMG/M metagenome (GOLD analysis project Ga0209795, IMG submission 187166) | Agave microbial communities from Guanajuato, Mexico - Or.Ma.rz (SPAdes) (version 2) | ecosystem: Host-associated > Plants > Phyllosphere > Phylloplane/Leaf | place: Guanajuato, Mexico...
ACAATTCCAAAAAAGACGAAAATTGATAGCCCTTCATCTGTATGAGTCATTCCAACCGCAAACAAGATAAAGCAAACAACTGCTCCTATAACTTGCAAAAGAAGCGACTTTTTATTCAATTTGTTCATCTCCTTTCCTGCTATACATTCGTTGTGATAGATAAGAACTTTTTTGACACTTTATATTGCCATATTTTCTAAAAATATACGAATATGAATTTTAGAATTGCGTATAGTGAATAATGATAATATACACGCTTTTCTTTTATAGGGTATATTTGGTAATATAATACTAACAAAATGACTCGTCAAGTGCTGTTTACTTTTGGCTACCCTTATGTGTCTACGATGTCGTTCACGCATCTTTGTTTCTACTCCAACATTTGCGTCTTATTAAATTTATTTGAGCAGGGGGAAGTTGTTTGAAAAAAGTATGGATAACTATAATTGCTATTATTGTTGTTTTAGGTTTAGGAACATTGGGATTTGTGAGCATTTTCGCTTTTAAGAGTTTTGACAATGAACCGTCTGAAGCAACAGCTACAAACGAAGTAGTTTCAACCGAGGAAGAAGAACCTAACAAAGAAGAACAACAAGTTGAAACATTGCCTCCGTTAGCCTCAATCAAAGCACACCAGGTTATTGATTATGAGTTTAAAGAGCCTGTCGATGGCACTACGCTTACAAACGAGCGAGTGTTGGTCAAAGATAAAAACGGAAACAATGTGGCGGTTACTTATACCTTATCAGACTCAGAGACAATTCTCTCTATCTTGCCACCAAACGAGGGATATGCTATAAACGAGAAATATTCCCTTCAATTAAAAAAAGGCATTACATTTAAAAGCGGAAGTGCCCTTGAGAAAGAAGTTCATCAGCCTTTTACGGCTATAGTCGATGAAGAAAGCTCTGAGGATTCTTCGTCAGCAGAGGAAAATGCTAAAACCAATGATTCGTCGATAGAAAAACCGACCAATGATAATTCGTCACAGGACACCAATACTACTGAAACCTTAGCTCATTCTCTAAACGGTGAGTGGTCTCGAAATGTACAAAACAATGAGGGGACGTTGACTATCTCTAATGCTACTGATACCTCTTTTGATTTCTCTCTGCAAATAACTTCTGGAGGGGAATATGGGGATGTCAAAGGAAAGGCCACTGTTAAAGGGAACACAGCAACATTTACAGATGTAACGGATGGTTCTGGTTGTCAACTTAGTTTCGCGCTGGGGGGTAAAGCCATATCAGTTAAACAAAATAAAGAATGCCAACAATTCCATGGCCCGCATATTAGTTTTGAAGGAACGTATGAAAAAGGAGCTCTTCAGGTCAAAGTAAAGTCATTAGCTGACCAGGGTATCTTAACCAAAGAAGAAGATGCAGACATTCAAGAGTTGGTAGGAGATAATTATAGCCTGCTGCTTGAAAGTACCATTCAATATTATGATGGGAAAGATATAGATGGATTAGATGCAAAAGTTATCTACGGTTCCGCTCCTGGACTAAACAAGATAAGACAATCCATTATCATGGTAGATGCATACGGTTACTACTATGTAGGACTTATTTTAAATGGAAATACAGTCCGTCTATATACCACAAACAGCGGTTTTAAAGATACGCTTCCGAAAACAGTAGAAGAGTGGAGACAGCCTTTTAAAGAATACCCCGTAGATTTCTATTACACATCGTTACGGGCAAAGTAACGGGTGAGGTACTTAAAACAGTGATAAAAAATGAAATGAAAATACCTGTACTTTACTTGTACAGGTATTTTTTAATAAACGGTTTTTTTTATTTCCGTAAGGATTCGTCTCCACGTATCATCATCTTCCGTTAGGAAATGACCAGCATCCTTAATATACCAAGAAGTAACGGTAGAAAACGCACTTTCTAGTTTCTTTACTTCTTCTACAGGCGACAGAGTATCTTTCACACCATGCCAGATATGGACAGGACACCTAATGTCAGCAAATGAGAACCCCCAGTCTTTTGTGAGAAGGGCTGCCTCTCTTACAGCTTCATCAACTCCTTGACGGTAGGCTTCTTTTGAATGCGCCACACCTGCTACTGCAACTTCTTCTTTTAGCAACATGCGATTATCCCACGCTGCTAGGTGCTTTCCGCCTTTTTGTAACACATTTTTAAATTTCTCAGGATTCGTATCCAGTAGTTTTTTCTGACTCTTATTCACAGTTTTAAGCAACCATGGTAGGTGTTTACTAAAATAGAATGCCATTCGGTTTTCTTTTGACATGCCTTTTGGAGGTTTTCCGTTTTTAAATGGAGTAGCTGTTGAAACCAATACGCAAAGTTTGATTTGTTCAGGCAGTTGGTGAGCAAGCGCTGCAGCATAAGCCCCGCCACCTGATACCCCAAACACTGAGAAAGAAGATAGACCAAGGTAAGTTGTCAACTCCTTGATATCTTCGGAATAATCCAGCAAGGAACGACCCAACTTTTTATCTGACAATCCAAATCCAGGACGGTCGGTCGCAATTAATCTTATCCCTAATTCTTGCGCGCATATATCATTCTCTAAAAACCAGATTCGCGACCCAGGGGTTCCATGTAATAAAAGCACAGGGATTCCATTAATATCTCCGTATTCTTTAAAGCCAAGTTTGCGCCCGTCTGATAGGTTCATTGTTTCTTGCAAGATACCAACTCCTTCTTTGTAAGGTCTACCATTTAATACTTCTATATTCTTGTGAAGGAAGAAAAAGACCTTCTGACAAAGCCAGATGGTCACATAATTTACAAACGTTTTATATGATAAATGAAAACTGATTTTCTTTTTGCTTAATAAAATGATATTCTCCTGCTTTTGTAAGAGCTTCTCTAAGTGGAAGCAAATGTTGTTCAAGCAGTTCCATATATTCTTCGTTTTGCTCTTGAGTAAGAGGTATGTCTCCAGTTTCTTCTTGATTGCGAAGGGGAGTAAACTGGTCTAGTGCTTTTTTGTAACGTGTTTTCATTTGTTCTATTGTTAGATTTTCATTCGACATTGTATCATCCTTCTTCCATTGTTGTTTTTCCTTTAGTTAAATCCTTTGAATAAGACTTGTAAGAAAAAGACCTTCTGATAAATTCAGAGGGTCTTCCTTTTTAAGTAATGAGTTTATATCTAATAAATATGTTCTGATATCTTTTAAAAGCTTTTCAGTAATTCCAGCTTTTTATCGAATGGATAATAAGTCTTCTGCATGAGTATTTCCATTATGATAAGGTGTAAATGAATACCCTTTAGCGCGATATCTATCATATAAGAAATCGTTAAGTTTTGTATTTCGAACGTAAATATAGTTGTATCCTTTTTCTTCAGCTAATTTAATTTGCTCATCAATACGTTCAATTTCTTTATGAAACTTGCCTTCTGCTTCTCGATATAGTTCTTCTTTAACTTTTAATGCAGGTATAATCATCTTATGTTTTCTACTAGCAGAGGGCGGTTGTGGTTTACTTTTACTGAAACGAATAATGGTTTCTACCTGACTAGGCGAAAGACGTCCTTCTACTACTTCAAAAACATAGCCTTTTGCTTCAAATGCTTCCTTTACATCATTACGTAAATTAATATTTCGTAAAGAAACAGCTAGATTAGTAAGAAAGCTGGCATTATCAATGCGACGAACAATTTCTTTCACTTGAGCTTTAAAGTCAGTTCCTAGTAATGCTGGGGTTTTGCTTTCAGTTTTTGGAGTATAGTTAACAGTTGTAGGGATAATCATGGTCATGCTAAATTCCACCTTCCAAATATTAGTTGTGAATCCTAAATATTTTACTAGCGATTTTTCGAATGCGAACGAAAAATTCTACTTTTTTATGCTTATAACAAAAAAAGCTTACTCCAGAGGCAAGCTTTTAAATATATATTTTAATTTTTACATGATTTTGTTAAATTAATGATTAGTAGATTGCGTACACCCGAACTAGGATTAATACTAAATTCAAAGACATATCCATTATTTTGGAAAATATCTCGCACATAATCATTTATATGAATATCCCCTAATAGCACCTCATGTCGATTATTCTGCTTTGCAGTTTTAATTCTTCTTTGAACTTCGTTAATTACATCAGCAGAAGTAGATTCCAATCTCTCATAAGCTAATGCCTTAATAAGAGAAGCGCTAGGAATTTTCACTCGACTTTCAGTATCTAAATTGCTCTTATCGTTACTTTTTGTCAGATTAATGACCAATAAATCCAAAATACCTGTACTTGGATTCTTCGACATCTCAAACACATATCCGTAGCTGGAAAACAGGTTAATTAAATATTCTTCAATGTACATATCACCAAAAAGTATGGTAGTACCGCCATACTTCTTTTTTGCTTCAATTCGCTTTACAATTTCTTGAATCTTGTCATCGTACTTTCCTTCATGATAGGCTGCTTCTTGATGTTTAAATTGGTTAGAGTTGTTATGATTTAACCCATGGCTAAGTTTGTTCATATTTTTGTCTTCCTTTCTTAATTTGATTTTACTATTTCATTTTCTGGTTCTTAGTGGATTTTGCATTTTGTTCTAGCTTAAGTATAAATTCGAATCAAAAAACATTGACGAAAAAAGATAAAATAATAAGAAGAAAAGTAACGAACATATATGGAGTAATCATCGTTTAGTTGTTTTACCAAAATAATTTTAAATCATAAAACATGATATTCACAAAAGTCTCCGAATGAATATATGTGAAGCGTTTTCAACTTTCTTTTGACAAATTCATTTTTTTCAGTATTGTACAAGAAATTGGAGGTGTTTTTGTATATGAGTAAAGGATTAGAAGGTATTATTGCTGCTAAAACATCAATTAGTTCAATTATTGGAAGTACCTTAACATATCGCGGATATACAATCGAAGATTTAGCTGCACATGCATCTTTTGAAGAAGTGCTCTTTTTATTATGGGAAGGACGTTTACCTAATTCAGAGGAACTGCACAGCTTAGAGAAGGAATTGTTCTCTTTTTTACATTTGCCTGATAAAATGAAGGTCTTTATACGCAGTTTTTCACGCGAAGGGAATTCAATGGAGGTTCTTCGTACATCCGTTTCTGCACTTCCTCTTTTCATTCCTTATGATTCGGCCGCACCTCCGCTTAAACAAGCTACAATGCTACAAGCGCAAATGACAAGTCTAGTGGCTGCTATCGCTCGACATCGTAAAGGAAAAGTTGTGTTAGAGCCACTGGAAGGACGTTCACTAGCTGAGAACTTCCTTTATATGATGAGTGGAGTAGAACCAACTGCAATTGAAAATGAAGCGATGAACAAGGCGTTAATTCTTCATGCTGACCACGAACTTAATGCCTCTACATTTTCTTCTCGTGTAACTGTGGCAACACTATCTGACATTTATTCAGGGTTAACGAGTGCAATTGGCACCTTAAAAGGACCGCTTCACGGTGGAGCCAATGAGCAAGTAATGAAGATGTTAGAAGAAGTAGGAGATATTGATAATGTAGATACCTATATTCACGGAAAACTAGAGCGCAAAGAAAAAATTATGGGAATGGGGCACCGCGTATACCGCGAAGGTGACCCGCGTGCTGCTATTCTAAAAGATATGTCTCAAAAGCTTACAAAAGTAGCAGGTGAAAGTAAGTGGTATGAGATGTCTGAGAAAATTGAAGCTCTCATTTTAAAAGAAAAAGGCTTAAAGCCCAACGTTGATTTCTATTCAGCATCTGTTTATTACAGCATGAACATCCCAGGTGAAATGTTTACGCCATTATTTGCCGTGAGTCGTACATCAGGTTGGGTAGCACATATGCTAGAACAGTATAGCGACAACCGCTTAATCCGTCCACGCGCAGAATATGTAGGGGAGACTCATCAAGAGTACGTTCCAATTGAGGAAAGATAATTGTAGGGCCGCTTCTGAAATAGGAGCGGTTTTTTATCATACATTATTTAGCATGAAAAAGACCTTACCGTAAAAACGATAGGGTCCATTTTGTATTTCTATTTATTTTCTTGTTGTTCTTTTTCCTTTAGCTTTTTTTCTCCCCACGGAAGAACATTTCGCTTAAGTATACTCCCTCTAATCACAATACTTTTATTTCGAAGGATATCATCAAGGTCATGCCAAATATCCATTCGTTGAATAATTTCTTGAGGAAAGTTAGTGTGTTCATCTTTAATTGTGCGTTCAATACGTTCTACTTCGATTTGCCCGTCTACACCAAATAAGATAATACCTGCATATCCAGCTGGAGTCTCTAAGATATCACCAATTTGAATTTCTGTTCCATTAATGAATTTTTCAATGCCTAAATTTATCATACTTATTTCCTCCTTTGAGTTATCCTTTGGCTTATTCTTTTGTATTTTAAACGAGAATTTTTTAAGTGGGTAAAAAAAGAAAGAGGTTTATATGATGTAACTAAACTATGTTCTTAATAATAAATATATATAAATTATCTGCATTTAAGAAGATTTTTTAAATACACTTCGTCAGTTAGATTGCCTATAAATAAGAATATTGGACCCATTTTAAGTTAATGATAAAATATAGTAGTAGCCTCTTATCTTTTACAAGAAAGTAGGTTAATTACTCCTTGAGATAAACCATATTTTATAATAAATCAGTGGAAATGAAAGGGGTTTTAAGAATTGACGAATGATAAAATTGTAAGTGCTAAAAGGCAAACAAATGAGATATTAACAACTGCGGAAGAAGAATTTGTTAGAAGAGAAGCAAAGAAAAATAATATAGAAGAGCATGTGTTGAGAGCTATTCTTTTAAAGTATAAAAGCCAGCACATAAATTAAATATAAAAACAAAATTAAAAGTAACCTTATAAGGTTGCTTTTTTTCTTTCTTTGTAATCTATTACGAGCTTTCTACTTGCAGTTTTCTTAGTTAAAGGGAAAATGAGTGAGCCTGAAATCTCTTTGAACTCTATATGATAAAATTAAACCATATTTAATTCTTAATTGATAATCACTAGCGGGGTGGAAAACATGGGGAAACGTATCGATTTAACGGGTCAAGTATTTGGAAAATTAACCGTGCTAAAACGAGTTGGTTCCAATAAACATAAGCAGGTTATTTATTCTGTGCAGTGCAGCTGCGAAGACCAGACTATCTTTAATGTCGTAGCAAACGATTTGCGGAAGGGTAGCACCGTGAGCTGCGGTTGCAAAAGACGTCCTCATGGGTACGCACAAACAAAACTATATAAAGCTTGGCAGAATATGAAAAGCAGATGTGATAGAGAAATAGATATCAGTTACAAAAATTATGGAGCTCGAGGAATCACATACACTAATGAATGGACTGATTTTATTCCATTTAAAAATTGGGCTTTAGATAACGGATATGAAGATGGCTTGTCTTTAGAGAGGAAAAATGTAAACGGAAACTATGAACCTTCTAACTGCACATGGATTCCCTTATCCAATCAACATAAAAACAAGCGAGTGAATGTATTTATCACGCATAAAGAGGAAACGAAAATACTAAAAGATTGGGCAAAACACTTTAACGTGCCATATACAAGTGTCTTAGGTTGGTATGAAAGAGGAAATATAGATGAAAAGTTAGAAGAGTTGTCCAATGGAATTGTTTACTCCAAAAAAGAAGCGGCCTATATTACATATAAAGGTGAGAAAAAGAATCGTGAAGAATGGGCAGAGTACTTCAATATATCGTTAGACTCCATTACGCGTTGGAAACGACTTGGTATTCTTGAACAAAAATTCGATGACTTATCGAATGGAATTAATCTAAATAGAGAAGAGGTATTAATCACTTATAGAGGTGAAACAAAAAATGTCGCTGGATGGTTAAGGCATTTTAATATTAGTAAGAATACTCTTATGAACTGGCGAAATAAAGGAATTGTGCAGGAGAAGTTTGATGATTTAGTAAATGGAGTTGGAACAGCTGCTAACAAGCCAGTTGAAATTTGTTTCAATGGTGAAATTAAAACTGCAAAAGAGTGGGCTGAGCATTTTAATGTTCACAGCAGAACAGTACGAAACTGGAATCGACAAGGGAATGTCTTAGAGAAATTTGCTGAACTCCAGCATCAACAAAAGAATGAAGGAAAATAAAGGAGGGGGAAAAGATGAATACACGTTGCAAGTGGGTAACAAGTGAGCCCTTATATATAAAATACCATGATGAAGAATGGGGAGTACCCGTTTATGATGACAGAAAGCTATTTGAAATGCTATGTCTAGAAGGAGCGCAAGCAGGACTAAGCTGGTGGAGTATCCTTCAACGACGAGAAAATTATCGAGAGGCATTTGATAATTTTGAAGCAGAAGTAATTGCTTTGTACCAAGAAGATAAAGTTGAAGAGCTTATGAGTAACACGGGTATTATTCGCAACAGACGTAAAATTCAAAGTGTTATTAAAAATGCTCAGTCCTATCTTCGTATTAAAGAGCAATATGGTTCGTTCTCCACTTACATATGGAATTTTGTAAACAGAGAACCTATTATAAATAACTGGACCTTGCAAAGCGAGGTTCCCGCAACAACTCCTCTGAGTGTGAAAATGAGCAAACAACTAAAAAAAGATGGATTTTCATTTGTAGGACCTACAATTTGTTATTCGTTTATGCAAGCGGTGGGATTAGTTGACGACCACATTGCGTCATGTTTTTGTTCAGCTAAAAAAACTTCATTAAAATAAGTGAAGTAACTCTATCTGTGAAAAAGTCTCTCCTATTAATTTATAAGGGAGACTTTTTTTATTTAATCTACAAAACGCCTTAGAAAGATAAATATCCACTTTTTCATCTGACTTTGCTATTTGTTAGCTATACTGAAATATGAAGTAGTTTATTAGAAATTTGACCACTAATATCCGAAAGGAAGATGTTAAATGTCCGTTAAAAATGAAGAGGTTAAAACGTATCATATTAGTAGGCTAAACATACGATTAGATTTAAAAAATGGACAAAAAGGTATTCTTACAAAACGTAAAGGTGAATTGTATAATTGTCATGTTGTAAGGATTAAAGGTGAAGGTAAAATGGTAACCGACCATGCAATCGCTAAGTGGTATACTCCCGAAGAAAGTGGTTATGTTCAAGTTGCTGAAGATGTATGGATGGAAAATCCTCTTGCTCCATTTAAAGCTTGGGATGAAGAATTTGTTTCTAAATGGGAAAGAGCATTACTCTCTAATTAATACCAACTATTTAAACAATAAATAAGAACATAAGGGATTGAGTTTACTTACGAGCGAAGAGTTAGTTTTGGTATACCATATTTGTCAAAGAACGCGGTGAGAAAAGTAAATAGAAAACTTGCTGGTTTACACCTGCAAGTTTTTTTCTGTAGTTTGACAGCTCGTTTTGGAAATATTACGCTTATTATGTGGAATTAACCATTTTTAAAAATTATAGGAGGGATATGTTGGTACCAACAAAAGAGAGCGGCGAAGAAGAAAAAGGCTCAAGCGTAGCAGCAAGATATGGTTTTATCGTGTATATGGTTTGTCTCTTAATTTGGGGCATATATTCGTTTTCGGCAAAAGGACATTCTGAAACACAAATGTACATTTTGTTAATAGGCAGTTCAATTTACTTTTGGTTTACAGCTGTAGAAAAACGAAAACGTACTAAATAAGGCGCTGCGGATATAAAGATAACGAACTTATTCGAAGATATATTGCCTCTTAATCGATAAAAACTTGCTCCAATAAACAGAGCAAGTTTTTATATTTCTTTTAACTATTTTAAAGTTTTATTAAATAGAAACTCTTATTTTATTAAAAGCATTTCGGAGCTCCTTAACATCTTTATATCGTTCGTTTATATTTGGATAAACGAGACTCTTTTTAAAATGCCTCAGTTTTCTCTAGTGGCTTTTATACAGCTCTATACGTTTAGTAATATAGAAGATTGCTTCAATGGTATCCATGATAAAATGAAATAAAAATATTATTACCAAGGAGAACCATCACGTCACGTTTCACAAAAGGATTACTAGTATGTTGGGCCATTATTCTAATAGCAGCAGGCACCTGGTACTTGCGTTACTATATATTTGCCCCAAAGGTTGCGGATGTAGAAGGTCCTCTTACAACAGAGGATGGAAACATTAAATTTGTTTCGCAAACACTTCGATACAAGGACGAAGAGTATGATTCATTGCCAGATAAGGCCGAAGACAATTCAGTAGAAAAAGGGGCGTTCATTGGCAACACGACGAACGGAGCGCATGTGTATAAGGCAAAGAATCACCCAAACAAGATAATTGTGTCGGATATTATGTATTCACCAGATGTTTATACAAAAAAAGAAACGAATAGGCCGTAATTCTACCAGTGTGTAGGAATACGGCTTTTCACTTACATATAGACTTAACAGACAAGTGGGTTGCTAATGTATCACATGGATATATATGCTAAAATAGGAATGTATTTTCATGTCGAAAGGAGAGCATTATGAATCGAGCAACCAAGATAACAGGTCTTATTATTCTTATTCTCATATTAATTGTAACGGGGCGCTATATGCGTTACACGGTGTTTGCTCCAACCATTAAGATAGTTGAAGATGTGCGTACATATGAAAAAGGAAAAATTGAATATGTGTCTCAAGGAATTTCTTACAAGGGGGCTGTTTATTTATCCCATCCTGATAATCCTTCTACTAGTACGGTGAAGAAGGGGAAGTTCGCAGGAAGGACAAAGGATGGGATGCATGTATATCAAGTGAAAAACCATACCAATCAATTAGTGTTGACGGGTTTTATGTTTCCTGATGAAGTGTATACAAAAGCACCAAAAAAGAAGGGCAGCTAAATGGCTGTTACAAAATACTTAGCAGAAATACAAAAGACAGCTTATTGGCTGCCTTCTTCTAATTGCGCAATACGAAATTGCGCTTTTTCTATTATCAGTTGAGCATTATCAACGTTGTCGTATAAGACCTTTTGTTGGATTCTCCCTTTTCGGTACAACTTCTTCACTGTTTCAATGCGTTCTTTTTGCAAAGTGATAGTGGTATGTAAATCTCTATATTTATCCATTCCGTCACTCCTACTATTAAAACCCTACCTTTTGGGATTATCATTAAGATTTGTGAAGCCTTCTTTCATTTCTTTCACCAAAAACCTTCTTGAATTTGTTTAATGATAAGGAGTACGGATAGCTTATTTATAATCACCTGCAGACCCATCTATTGTATGTATGCTTGGTGGTATGTTTTATTTGAGTTTAAGCCATACTAATAATACGGCCAATGGATAAATGAATTGATTTGTAATCGTTAAGAAAACTCTGTGTTTTTTTAAAAAATATGGATTTTCAATCGTTTTGAAATGACTCAATTTAACTAGGACAGAATTATAGTATTAGATGTATTTAAATTTTAAAATGGGCGCTATGTTTTGTGATGAGAATATAAACATATGGTGTATTTAAAAAAGCAGATTGAACGACCTTTTGCTATACCTTCGAACTGTTTAAGGGTCATATAAGTTGTATTTAAATTGGTGCGACATATTGTACTTATAAGTTTCAAATTAAGCATCAGATGTATTTAAACATGTTTTGTGCTTCGTATCGAAAACATTGAATTTCACACATAACATACGATGTATTTAAACATTTTGTGTCGTTCTGTAACAACGATAGCTCCGTTTTAACTAAAATATATGGTGTATTTAAATTAAAACACATCTTGCACTTGGTATTTCTCTTTGAAGTAATATTTACATCAGATGTTTTTATTTTAATTTGAGGAGAGTAAGCGAATTTGACTACGATTAATTGTATAGTTACACGCCTTTTAATAGCGGCTAACTATACAATTAATAAGCATGAGAAGCATTTGAGGATAACCAATGTTGTATTTGAATTATTCCATGGCTCAGCTTATATGCTCAAATACTTTTATAATTACACTAGGTGTATTTAAAACGAGCCTGATAGGTCTTTTGTTACTTCTTTTAATTATTTTGGAGATAAAGAAATATAAACGTTGTATTTAATTACTATTTATGACGCATTGAATGGCTTGATTGAGGGAGATTAAATCGTAACAAAAGATGTATAAATTACTATCATTACGTTCATTCGTTTTTGTATATAGAAATTACGTGAGACGTATTTAAACGAACAATACATTGGACTGAATAAGGTGTTTGATGTGTAAAAAATACATGTGGTGTATTTAAATTAGAAAATTACCTTCTAATGATACCTTTCGAGGAAATCAATAATAATAAACGTTGTATTTAAAAAAGGTCATTAGCACTGCATTACCAGGGGGATTGCCAAACATAATGCATATGATGTATTTAAAGAACATATCTACAGGTCGACCTAACGCTTCATATTTATAGTTATATAAAATGCAAAAGAAAAAAGCCCTCATAAAGAGCTTTTTCTGTACTTAAACTATTGCCTGTGCAGCATTCACATTATAATACATCCCCACTGGAAAGCTCGCGATGGTATCGAATATTTGTACATCTTCTCCTTGAGTAAAACTGCATCCTGAAGACAGAATGGATATAGGTAGTGCGCAGTTATTTAAATGCGCTATCGTTTTAGCATTATCTACATCAAATCCTATAATATCTTCAAATTTTAATGCAGTTGACATACCTTCGACTTTTAATTCATGAATATCACAAGATTCAAAACGATTGAGAAATCCTGAATTCATCAATTCTAACAACTCATAACTCGTGAAATTTTCATTCACATAATCACGCACAAAGGATTCTTCATCCCGCATCAGAATATCGTACTTTCGATAATAGTAACGCAACGTGGGTACATCTACTTCTCTATTTCCTGTATGAATAAGCTGTACTGGGACACCGTAAGCCATACGGTTATAATATACAGCTTCTTTTATAATAGCGGATACTTTGTACATTGTTTCCATTAGTATTCTCCTAACTAGATTATCGTGTTGTAGTTTCGTACTTGTTATTAGGGTATGCAGAAAAACAGTAGATATGCAGGTATGTAGAAGAGGGAGGAACTATCGGATTTGAATATGAAACGTAACACGTAATACTAAAACGTAAACAGTTTACGTAAACATAATGTTGTTCAGCGCTCTTTTTTGTTATTCTTAGGTATTCTTGTCACCCTTTGTGTATTCCAGTATTTCTCCAGGTTGGCATTTTAACTCTTTACATAACGCGTCAAGTGTTGTGAACCGCAGGGCTTTTCCTTTGCCCGTTTTTAAGATAGAAAGATTAGTTGTTGTAATACCCACGCGTTCAGACAATTCAGTTAACGTTATTTTTCGCTTAGCCATCATTACATCTAAATTAACAACTATCATACTCACACCCCCTCATTTTATATAGTTTCTTCATTTTCTTTTACGGCATCTACAGCTTTTTTAAAGATGCTAGCTAATACGAATATTAGAAGTGCCATAAATAAGTACACCCAGCTAATATGGTATTTTAATTCAATTGGAGCACCGCTATGTGGTAATTCATGAAGCATAAGTTTTGCTATTGTATAGTTATAAGCATCCAAGAAGATTACCACAAGAAACGAAACAGTTCCCATTAAGTTCAATGCTTTAACATTCTGCTCCGTGAAAATCGCCCCATCTTGCACACGTTTATAAAACTTGTGTAGAGCCTGGACGAATAACCATGCAGACAAAGACATTCCTTGAACAATTAATAAATGGTACCATTCAAGATGTTGGTTACCTTCACTAACGTAATAAAAAGGTCCTATCTTTATTTCAGCTAACGTTACATTTGAAGAAAAGAGAGAAAAAACTAAAGCTAAGAATACCCCAGCATTTAACAATCCGAAGAGTACGTCCCCAATCCATAAAATTTCTGCTACCATTTTGTTTGATGGTAATAAATCCTTCAACCATTTTTTCATGTATAAACACCTCCATTTTTTTACATCATAATAAGGTTTTTATTTTTTGCAACAAACTTTTTATGTTTTTCGATAAAAGTAATATGGAAGACATTAATTTTTTTATGAAAAATAACTGGAAATAGCATGTTATCTATCAAATAGTAGACATTAAATCTATATTATTTATAAAAGGAATACAGACAAATTAAATAGAGAAATTTAGTATGAAACTCCTTTCTTGAATTAGTTGCATTACTTACGTCATTTTAAATGTTTATAAAAGTATAAATTTACCTGGCATGGTATAATTAACTTTATAAATTACAATGATGAAAGAGGGAAAAACATGAGAATGTTAACAGATATATATCCTGAACGGGCATCACACGCTTTTTTTTATCTCAAATTCTATCGTGTTAAAGAATATGCTGAGCAATTAAAGCAAGGTCAAATCTATATGAATAATTTGGAATACTATATTGACT
>Ga0209795_10001521_pt1 | contig 14303 bp, 10 predicted proteins | sample AgamicOrMarz_FD_187166 | JGI IMG/M metagenome (GOLD analysis project Ga0209795, IMG submission 187166) | Agave microbial communities from Guanajuato, Mexico - Or.Ma.rz (SPAdes) (version 2) | ecosystem: Host-associated > Plants > Phyllosphere > Phylloplane/Leaf | place: Guanajuato, Mexico...
TACTCAGAACCTGTGCCCACCATAAATCCAGTGTGGGACCGAGCCTGCTCGCGATGGGGCCTTAAAGTTCGCGCCACATGAGGATCTTGTCGAGATAGTCTTCGCCAACGCGAATCGCTTGGGGTTCCAGGCCGTACAGTGCAAAACCGCAGCGCTGGTAGAGCTTGACGGCCGGATCGTTGCCGGCGGTGACGGTCAGTTGCACCAGTTTGAGAAAGGCATGGCGCCGGGCTTCGGCCAGCGCGGCCTCCAGCAATTGCTGGCCGAGCCCACGCTGGCGATGGGCGTCGACGACATACATGCCGAACAGTGTCGCTTTGTGCCGGGCCTTTTCCCGAGGGTCCAGGGCCACCCCGACAATCCCGGCCAGTTCATCCGCCACGAAAGCGCCCAACACCACGTCGAGCCGGTTGGTCAGGCGCGATGTCCACCAGTTCATGGGCATGGCTGCCCGCTCGCGGACACTGGAGGTGAAGGCCTGCGGATGGCGCTCGTAGGCCTGCAGCATCAACTCGCGATACGCCTGGGCGTCGCCAGCGCGCAGCCGTCGGATACTCACCCGGCCCGCCGTTGCTCAAGCATCAGCCGCAGCGCCAGCCCACCGAGCACAAACCCCATGAAATAGCGCTGGGCCGCCAACCAGGTGGGGTTATGAACGAACCAGGAGGCGATACCGGCGGCAAACAGGGCAATCAACAGGTTGACGCTGAAACTGACGCTGATCTGGGTCAGCCCCAGGATGATGCTCTGGGTGAACAGCGAGCCGTGCTCCGGACTGATGAACTGTGGGAACACCGACAGGTAGAACACCGCGATCTTCGGATTCAGGGCGCTGGTGAGAAAGCCCATGGTGATCAGCTTGCGTGTCGAGTCCGCTGGTAGCTGTTGCGCCTGGAACGGCGAACGCGCCCCCGGCCTCACCGCTTGCCACGCCAGCCACAACAGGTACAGCGCACCGGCCCACTTGAGGATTTCATACGCCATGGGCACCGCCATGAACACTGCCGTCAGCCCCGCTGCTGCCGCGAACACATGCACGAAAAACCCCGCCACCACGCCCAGCAGGGACGTGACGCCGGCCTTTCGGCCCTGGCAGATCGAGCGGGAGATCAGGTAGATCATATTCGGGCCGGGCGTGAGCACCATCAGCAACGCGGCGGCGGCAAAAATCAGCAAGTCCGGCAGTGGAATCATGGGCAGCAGTCCTTGAGCCTTGAATCGAGACAGTTCGCTCGATAGAACGGCAGGATCACCTCGCCTGTCAATGGCGCCAGGAACAGACCGCCATCACCGGTCGGATCGATCCAACAGACTTCTTCGATCTCGGCGGCGGGACACACCGGGGCGTCGACGTTCAGTAGAAACACTTCGGCCTGCACGACAAAACCCGGCTCATTGGCGGCTGGCGCGCTGAATGCCCCCAGGTAGCGCGCCTGGGCCGGATCGATCAGCAGCCCGAGTTCTTCTTCCAACTCACGGGCCAGGGCCTGCGCCGGTTGTTCATGGGGCTCGATCTTGCCGCCCGCTTGCATGAAGGCTTGGGTGCCGCGCTTGCGCACCAGCAGGGTGCGACCGTCCGGCCCGATCAACAGGGCGGCGGCGATGCGGATGAGGGAAGTGGTCATGGGGCTCGACGTCGTGTTGGAAATGGCGGGGAGGTTACAGGCCGGACCGGCCGGCGCAAAGCTTCAAGACCAGCACAATCCTAATGCGGGGGCGGGCTTGCTCGCGAAGAGGGAGTGTCAGTAGACATGGAACGTCACTGACCCACCGCTTTCGCGAGCAAGCCCGCTCCCACAGGATCGAGTTACAGGACAGACAGGCGGGTTTCACCCCAACATCGGCTTCGGCGCCGCAGGGTCCAGCTCCTCTTCGGGAATCTTGACGAATACGCTGTAGCGGGCCCCTTCCATGGCTTCGAAGGCAATGAGCTTTTCCACCAGTGGGCCGCTCAGGACCTTGCCGGCGTTGAGCAGCAACATACCGTTGTCGGCATTGAGGTTGCGGGCCAGGATCATGCCGGACGCCAATTCCCGGGTGTTCATGACCTTCACCGTCGGGTCGGACAGGGTCACGTCTTCCAGGTACTCGGCACAGGCCTTGATGAAGTCTTCCACCATGTCCGGATCGTACAGTTTGCCGGCATATTTGCGGATGTAGACCAGCGCTTCGTCGCTGTTCATCTGCCGTTCGAGGATCAACCCGCGTTGCAGTTCGATGAAGTCCACCGCCAGTTTCAACAACCGCGACCCGAACGGAATGGCCTCGCCCTTGAGGTGGTCGGGAAAACCGCTGCCGTCCCATCGCTCCTGGTGATGGAGAATGATGCGCGCCGCGTCTTTCATCGGGTCCAGGGTCATCAGCAGCGATTCGCTCTGCTTCGGATAGGCGCGATACAGCTCGAGTTCGTTGTGGTGCAGCAGGTCGGCCGGCGTGATCATCATGTTGTCGGTCCAGCTCAACTTGCCGATGTTGTACAGCGCCGCCGCCATGGTCAGGTCGCGGTCGGTGGACTCGTCGAGAAAATGCAGCCGGCTGTAGACCCGGATCAGCTCGATGATCTGCCGGTTGGTCTGCTTGGCCTTGGGCAGACGCAGGTTGGCGATCAGCGAAAACACCTCGGTGCCGGTCACATAACTGCGCTTGAGCTCTTCGTAGGCCAGGTCGAGCATGTCGGCGGTCTGCTGCAATTCGGAAGTGCGCGAAGCCACGCGTTTTTCCAGCGTCGCGTTGAGGGTCTTGAGCTGCTGGTTCTGCTCGCGGTTCAGTGCTTCCAGGCGCTGGCGTTCGCTTTCGGAATGCTGGTGGGCCAGTGCCTGGCGCAGGGCCTGGACCAACTCTTCATCGTTCCAGGGTTTGCTGAGGTAGCGATAGAGCTGCCCCTCGTTGATGGCCTTCGTCATCATGTCCACGTCGGCGTAACCGGTGAGCAGGATGCGCAAGGTCGACGGGTAGAGCTTGCGAATCTGCGCCAGCAGCGTGGCGCCATCCATGTTAGGCATGCGCGCATCGGTCATCACCAGGTCGACCGGCCGCTCCTTGAGGATTTCCAAAGCCTTGGCCCCACTGTCGGCCACCAGGATTTCATAGGGCTGGCTGCGCAATAACCGACGCAGGCTGTTGAGAATCGACTCTTCGTCATCGACCAGCAGCACCGTCGGCTTCGTGACCGGAACGTCCGGCGATTGATCTTCCATTTCTTCCCCCTCCTATCAACAACAACGTTCTACCGCACCCCCGTAAGGACAGGCTAGTCGATTGCGAACATTTAGGCACGATTTGCCATCATCGGCCGAGCGCATCCCGATGAGACGACTATGCTGTACCCCATGAAGGGCCAAGTACAGGCCAGAATACTCATGCCAGCGAAAGGGATATCAGATGTACCCACGGTTGCGTAGTCAGCATCTCCCCGGTGCACGGCCATGAGCCGGCCCTTGGAAAAAACCAATCGGCGGATCCTGATCGTCGACGATACCCAGACGATCCATGAGGATTTTCGAAAGATCCTCTGCCCCCACGCCCCTCCCGAGGACGGCTTGAGCAGCGCCGAAGAAGCCCTGTTCGGCGCGCCGGTCGCCGTTTCCAGTCAGAGCTTCGTGCTCGACTCGGCCTACCAAGGCATGGAAGCCCTGAACAAGGTGGAAACGGCGCTGGAACAGCAGCAGCCCTTTGCCATGGCCTTCATCGACATGCGCATGCCCCCTGGCTGGGATGGCCTGGAAACCATCGAACGGCTGTGGCGCGTCGACCCCAAGCTGCAAGTGGCGCTGTGCACCGCCTATTCGGATTACTCCTGGGAAGACATCGCCGATCGCCTTGAGCTGGGAGACCGCCTGCTGATCCTGAAAAAACCCTTCGATGCCATCGAGATCCGCCAGATGGCCAGTACCTTGACGGTCAAATGGCAGATGACCGAAGACGCCGCGTTGAAGATGGACATGCTGGAAAAGGCGGTGCAAGAGCGCACCCGGGAGCTGGCGGACGCCAATATCATCGTGCAGAACAGCCCGACGATCCTGTACCGGCTGCGGGGCGAACCACCGTTCCCGTTGATGTACATCTCCCACAACATCACCAAGTTCGGTCACGTGGCGGCAGAATTGGTCGATTCGCCGGACTGGGCACAAATGTTGATCCACCCCGACGACCAATCCAAGGTCGACGACGCCATGGTCCGCGTGCTCGATCGTGACATGGCGGGGGCCTCAATCGAGTTCCGCATGCGCACCGGTGACGACTCGTTCCGCTGGGTGGAAAACCGCTACATCCCCGTGCGCAACGAGCACGGACAGTTGCTGGAGGTGGAAGGCATTATCCTGGACATCACCGAGCGCAAGCTGGCCGAAGAAAAAATCGCCCAGTTGGCCCGCACCGACGGCCTGACCGGGCTGGCCAACCGCGCCACCGTGATTGAACGCCTGCACCAGGCTTTCGCTGCCGCGCGCCGGGGGGCGGCCCCCTTCGCGATGTTCTACCTGGATCTGGACCACTTCAAGCGGATCAACGACACCCTGGGTCATCCCATCGGCGACCTGCTGTTGCAAGAGGTTGCCGCACGCATCAAGGGCTGTACCCGGGAAAACGACGTGGTGGCGCGCCTGGGCGGAGACGAGTTCGCCATCCTGCAACTGGATGTCCACGAACCGACCCAATGCGCGGCGCTGGCGGCCAAGATCCGCGACACCCTCGTGGCGCCCTACTCCCTGGACGGCAACGACGTGCGGATTTCCGTGAGCATCGGCATCGCCTTGTATACCCCTCAGAGCCAGAGCGCCGACAGCCTGATGGCGCAGTCCGACATGGCCCTGTACCGCTCCAAGGAAAAAGGCCGGAACCAGTACCATTTCCATAACGAGGAGATCAACCAGGAAGTCACGGACCGGGTCGCCCTGACCAACGACCTGCGCCGGGCCATCGAAAACAATGAACTGCAATTGCATTACTTGCCGGAGGTCGACCTCGGCACCGGCAAGATCCTGGGGATGGGGGTACAGGTTCGCTGGAAGCACCCCGAGCGGGGCTGGCTGGAACCGTCGGCATTCATGCCGGCGGCAGAAAAGACCGGGCTCATCATTTCCCTCGGCCATTGGGTTCTCGACCAGGCCTGCCAGCAGATGCGCCAGTGGCGCGACCAGGGCATGGCGCCGCCGGTCATTGCCATCGATCTGTCCCTGACGCAGCTCAAGACCGGGCCGGAACTGATCTACGATGTGCTGCGCACCACTGCTCGCTGGGAGCTGGCTCCCTGGGACCTGCGCTTCGACGTGACCGAAGCCACCCTGGCCCAGACCAAATGGACCCACAACGACGTGCTGCCACGCCTGTGTGAACTGGGCGTCCAGGTCGCGATCGATGATTTCGGGACAGAGTACTCCTCGTTCGATTACCTCAAGACCTATCGGGTCAACCACCTCAAGCTCGCCCAGCGCCTGCTCGACAGCGCCAACGATGACCCCGAGAACGCCACGACCCTGCGGGCAATCATCAACTTTGCCCGGGACGTGGGCATCGGCATCATCGCCGAAGGGGTCGAGACCCAGGAGCAGCGCACCACATTGATGTCCAGCGGCAGCGGCGCACCGATATTGGCCCAGGGGCATTACTTCAGCACCGTGGTGGATAGTGGCCGGGCCGCCGAGTTGCTCAAGGCCGGCACCATCGTGCCCGTGACGGACCATTGGACCCGCCCCGCGAGCCAGCTATCGGAGAGCAATCCATGAACCCCCTGTCGGTACCTGCCAACCGGCGCATCCTGGTGGTGGACGATACGCCGGCGATCCACCAGGATTTTCGCAAGATCCTCAGCCCCAGCGCCGGAAACGACGACTCGCTGGACGATACCGAGAGTCTGCTGTTCGGCACGCCCCAGGTCAGCCGACTGCAGTTCCAGATCGACTCGGCCTACCAGGGCGAAGAAGCGCTGGAACTGGTCAAGCGCGCCCAGGCCGAAGGCCAGCCCTATGCGCTGGTGTTCGCCGACATGCGCATGCCGCCGGGCTGGGACGGCCTGCAAACCATCGAGCGCCTGTGGGAAGTCGATCCGCGACTGCAAATCGCCCTGTGCACGGCCTTCTCGGACTACACCTGGGAAACCATGTCCGAGCGCATCGAGTTCGACGACCAGTTACTGATTCTCAAGAAGCCGTTCGACACCTTGGAAATCCGCCAGATGGCCAGCGCCATGACCTGGAAATGGCAACTGGCCCAGGACGCGGCGAGAAAAATGCGCACCCTGGAGCGCACGATCGAAGAGCGGGTCCAGGAGCTGCTCAAGGTGTCCCACCTGTTGCAGTACGACGTGCTCACCGAACTGCCCAACAGCATGCTGCTGGGGGATCGCCTGACCCAGGCCATGGCCCAGTGCCGCCGGCATGACCGGCAACTGGCGGTGATGTTCATCGGACTGGATCGCTTCAAGCGCATCAACAACGCACTGGGCCACCCGGTGGGCGACGAAATGCTCAAGCGTGTGGCCCGGGCACTGGCGACGGTGGTCCGGGAGTCCGACTCGGTGTTTCGCTATGGATCCGATGAGTTCGTGGTGGTGCTGGGGGATATCGCCGACCCGCAGCAGACCAAGGGCGTGGCGGAAAAGCTGCTGGCGGCCATCAGCTCGCCCCAACCGATCGATGGCCATGACCTGACCGTCACCGCCAGCCTGGGCGTCAGCACCTACCCGGCCGACGGTTTCGATGCCGTGGCGCTGATCAAGAAAGCCGAGACGGCGATGCGCAACGTCAAGGATAACGGCCCCAACGATTACCGTTTCTTCACCGAAGACATGAATCGGAGGGCCCGGCAGCAGCAGACCATCGAGTCCGGCCTGCGCCTGGCCCTGCAACGCAAGGAGTTCGTGCTGCACTACCAGCCCAAGCTGGACCTGCGCAGCGGCAAGGTGGTCGGCGTCGAGGCGCTGGTCCGCTGGGAGCGGCCCGGTCACGGACTGGTCTATCCCTCGGACTTCATCCCCGTGGCCGAGGACAGCGGACTGATCGTACCGCTGAGCCAATGGGTGCTCCAGGAAGCCTGCCAGCAGGCCTGCACCTGGCAAGCCCAAGGCATGCGGCCGTTGTACCTGTCGGTCAACATCTCGGCCATCGACTTCCGTCAGCGCGGCTTCGTCGAAGGCATCGCCCGCACCCTCAAGGAAACCGGACTGGACCCGACACAGTTGGAACTGGAGATCACCGAAAGCGTGCTGATGCAGAACATCGATACGACCGTCGCCGTCCTCAGGGCCATTAAGCAACTGGGGATACGATTGGCCATCGACGACTTCGGCACCGGTTATTCGAGCCTGAGCTACTTGCAGAAATTTCCGGTGAATGTCTTGAAGATCGACCAGTCGTTCGTCGGCGACCTGAGCATCGACAGCAACGACGCCAAACTGGTGAGCACCATCATCAGCCTGGGCAAGAGCCTGAACCTGCATATCATCGCTGAAGGTGTGGAAACCCTTGAACAGCTGGAGTTCCTCAAGATCCATCAATGCGAGGAAGCCCAAGGGTATTACTTCAGCAAGGCCGTGGAGCCGCAAGCCTTTGTCCAATGGATGACCGAGTGGGAACAACGACCCAACCCGTTTTCGTGAACCGCCAAGCTCCATCAACCAAAAGATTCAAGGAAGCATCCGATGGCGTCATCAGGACTGTTATTGGCTCTAGGCCTGTTCATGGGATTAAGCGTGACCGCTCACGCCGCGCCACTGGACGAACCCCTCAAACCGCTGCCGCCCGTCCCGGCCCTGGACCCCAAACGAGTTCAGTTGGGCCAGCGGCTGTTCTTCGACCCTCGGCTGTCGGTCAACAACACTTTGTCCTGCGTCAGTTGTCATCGTCTGGACAAGGGCGGTGCCGACGACAAAGCGCTTTCCCTGGGCTTCGACGGCAAGCCGGTGGCGGTCAATACACCCACGGTGTTCAACGCCAGCCTGAACTTCCACCAATTCTGGGACGGCCGCGTCGATACCCTGGAAGAGCAGGTGCACGCCGTAGTGACCAGTCCCACGGAAATGGGCAACACCTGGGAAACAGTGGTCAAGCGCATCGCCGATGATCCCGGCTACGCCAAGGACTTCGCCAACGCCTACCCCGACGGCGTGACCAAGCCCAATATCCAGGGCGCCCTGGCCGATTTCGAACGCACCTTGCTGACGCCCAACTCGCGCTTCGACCAATACCTGCTGGGCAACACCGACATCCTGACGCCCCGGGAGAAATTCGGTTACCAGCGCTTCAAGGAATATGGCTGCATCGCTTGCCACCAGGGTGTGAACATCGGCGGCAACATGTTCCAGAAATTCGGCGTCATGGGTGATTACATCGGCGACCGGGGCAACCCGACCCAGGCCGACGAAGGTCGTTTCAATGTCACGGGCGATGAAGCCGACCGCCAGGTCTTCAAGGTACCCAGCCTGCGTAACGTGGCCGTCACCGCCCCGTACTTCCATTCCGGCTCCGCACCGACCCTGGAGCGCGCGGTGGAAGTGATGTTCAAGTATCAGCTGGGACGTGAGCCCGTGAAGAACGATACGGAATTGATCGTCGAATTCCTCAAGACCCTGACCGGCGAGTGGGAGGGCAAGCCATTATGAGAGCCCTGCGTCGCTTCGGCCTGTTGCTGGTCGGCCTCTTGCTTGCCTCGGTCCTGCTGTTCATGTACGTCAACTCCAGCGAGCGGCAGGCCGCTTCGTATATCGAGTCCCGGGACCTGATCCGCCTGCTCAAGCAGCAGGACGCCATCTGGGACAACGAAGTGCTCAAGGCCAGGGTAGCCCTGAGCCACAATTACGATCCGCTGGTTTCCCCACTGCATGAAATGGCGCGTCTATGGCAACGCCTCGACATCATTGAATCAGAGTCGGGACGTCACGCGCCGTCGCTCTGGGAGACCCAGCGCGACGAGTACCTCAAGGCGATCAAGGAAAAAACCCGCCTCGTGGAACAGTTCAAATCCCACAACTCGGTGCTGCGCAACTCCCTGGCGTTCCTGCCCACGGCCGAGGACGACATCCAGGCCGAGTTCGCGCAACTGTCCGACGACGACAAGCTGCAGTTGCAAAGCGTCGTCATCGATACCTACGACTTGCTGCTCAGCAGCATGGAATTCTCCCTCCTCACCACCCGCGAAATGGCTGCCGAAGTGCTACTGGGCCTGAACCGGCTGGAAGTCAACAAGGAGCGCCTGCCGGTAAATCTACATGGTTCCATTGACATTCTCAGCCGGCACATCGCACTGATCCTGCGTGAACAACCGCGAGTCAATGAATTGCTGGAGGCCGTCGAGGCCGTCCCCGTTTCAGATCACCTGGACACCATCACCACCCTGCTGGAAAAAGATCAGGAAAAAGCCGCCAGCAAGTACCAACGCAATCACGTCTACCTGTTGGTATTCGCCACCCTCCTGCTGCTGATCCTGGTCTGGCTGGCGATCCGGCTGGTGCGCAGCTTCGGCGAGATCAAGCGGGTCAACAAAGCCCTGCAAACCGCCAACGACGAGTTGGAACAACGGGTCGAGGAACGCACCCGCCAGCTCAAGGACACCCAGAGCGAGTTGATGGACACCGCCCGCCAGGCCGGCATGGCGGAAATCGCGACCAATGTGCTGCACAACGTCGGCAATGTGCTCAACAGTGTGAACATCTCGACCGACCTGGTCAGCCGCAAGCTGCGTAACAGCAAGGGCCAGGGGTTGGCAAAGGCGATGCAACTGATCAACGAACATTCCCATGACCTGGGGCGTTTTCTCACTGAAGATGAGAAAGGCAAACTGCTGCCCGGCTACCTCAACCAATTGGTGGAAGCCATGGCGGTCGAACAGCAAGGCCTGCTCGACGAACTGGCACAGTTGAGCAAGAGCGTGGATCACATCAAGGACATCGTCTCCACTCAACAATCCTATGCCGGTGCCAACAGCCTGGTGGAACCGCTGGTGGTCAGCGAACTGCTCGAAGACGCTCTGCGCATGAACGCCGGCGCCCTGACCCGTCATCACGTGACGGTGATCAAGGACTACGGTAACGTGCCACGGGTCATGGGCGACAAACACCGCCTGCTGCTGATTCTGATCAACCTCATCAGCAACGCCAAATACGCCATGGCGGGGGTATCGAATGATGCGAGGAACATGACCTTGAGCGCCACGGTCGTAAATGACGAGACCCTGCAGATCAGCGTCAAGGACGAAGGTGAAGGGATCCCGGCGGAAAACATGACCCGCATCTTCGCCCACGGTTTTACCACTCGCAAGGACGGCCATGGCTTCGGTCTGCACAGCTGCGCATTGGCGGCCATTGAAATGAACGGCCATCTCACCGCCCACAGTGAGGGGCCAGGTACAGGGGCAACGTTCGTGTTGCAAGTGCCCCTGAAACTCGCGGAAGGTGAGCCATGAAAAACCTGAATAACCGGCGCATCCTATTGATCGACGATACGCCTGCCATTCATGAAGATTTCCGCAAGATCCTCACCCCGGAGGATGAGAGCAACGCCGACCTGCAAGACATGGAAAATGCCCTGTTCGGCGAAGCGCCGAAACCGGTCGGCCCGGTGTTCGAACTCGACTCGGCCTACGGCGGCCAGGAAGGCCTGAACAAATTGCTTGAAGCCCTCGCCAAGGACCAACCCTATGCCCTGGCCTTCGTGGACATGCGCATGCCCGAGGGCTGGGACGGCGCCAAGACCATCGAAGAACTCTGGAAGCGCGACCCCCAATTGCAGGTCGTGGTCTGCACAGCCTATTCGGACTACTCCTGGGACGAACTGTTGGACCGTCTAAACGGCCACGACCGGCTGCTGATCCTGAAGAAACCCTTCGACAACATCGAAGTCCAGCAAATGGCCAACACCCTGACCACCAAATGGGAAATGACATCGCGCGCGCAACTGAAGATGAACAAGCTTGAAGAGTTGGTGGAACAACGAACCCAGGCGTTCAAGCAGGCAAGTTCCTTGCTCCAGATGGAAATCGACGAGCGCAAGATGTTGGAAACCCAGCTGGTGCAATCGGAAAAACTCGCCTCCCTGGGCCAGTTGGCGGCCGGGGTTGCCCATGAAATCAACAACCCGATCGGTTTCATTTCTTCCAACCTGGGGGCACTGGACGGCTATTTCGGCAAACTGGGTGAGATGCTCGAGGCCTACGGCAGGGCCGAAGAAGCGATCGCCTCGCCGGAAACGGTGGTGCGCCTGACAAAGCTGCGTGAACAGGTCGAGCTGGATTTCCTGGTCGAGGACATTCCCCTGCTGATCAAGGAATCCAAGGACGGCATCGCCCGGGTCGGACAGATCGTCAAGGACCTGAAGGACTTCTCCCGCGTCGACTCCAACCAGGAATGGCAGATGGCGAATCTGCAACAGGGCATGGATTCAACCCTGAACATCGTCGCCAACGAAATCAAGTACAAGGCCGACGTGGTCAAGGAATATACGCCGCTGCCGGAAGTCGAGTGCCTGCCCTCGCAGATCAACCAGGTGATCATGAACCTGATCGTCAACGCCGCCCAGGCCATCGGCCCCGAGCGCGGCACCATCACCCTGCGCAATGGCGTCGAGGGAGACCGGGTGTGGATCGAAGTCGCTGACAACGGCTCGGGCATCCCACCGGAAACGCTGCAAAAGATCTTCGACCCGTTCTTCACCACCAAGCCCATCGGCCAAGGCACGGGACTGGGTCTGTCGCTGTCCTACGGCATTGTGAAGAAGCATAACGGCGAGATCACGGTGCGAAGCGAAGTGGGCGTGGGGACGACGTTCCGTGTCGAATTACCGATTCGGCAGATGAAACTGGCCGTTTGAAGACCCGTGGGAGCAAGGCTTGCCCGCGATGATGGCGATGCGGTATTAACTACTACCGAGGCGCCTGTTTCGCGAGCACGCTTTGCTCCCACACAGCTTTGTGCCCAGCGCTTCGCTCTGTCCCCACTGTTCCCTCCCAACACCCACTCCAGGGAAACCCTATGAGCCTGTCTCTGCTGAGCCGTTATGCCTTCTTCGCCGGCTGTGTGATATTCACCCTCGCCAGCCTGCCGTTCCTTGCGCACGACTGGCTCTGGCCAATTACCCTGGTGACGGGGCTGCTGAGCCTGCTGGGACTGTTCGACCTGCTGCAGAGCCGCCACGCCGTACGGCGTAACTATCCGATCCTGGGCAACATCCGCTACCTGGTCGAAGGCATCCGCCCGGAGATCCGCCAATACCTGCTCGAATCCGATAGCGACGCCCTGCCCTTCTCCCGCGCACAGCGCTCGCTGGTCTACTCCCGGGCCAAGAACGAAAGCGCCGATAAACCCTTCGGCACCCTCATCGATGTATACCAGGCCGGTTTCGAGTTCATCGGCCACTCCATGCGCCCCGCGCCATTGAGCGACCCCAGCGGTTTCCGCGTAACGGTGGGAGGCCCGCAGTGCACCCAGCCGTATTCGGCCTCGGTACTGAACATCTCCGCCATGAGCTTCGGCTCCCTCAGCGCCAATGCCATCCGGGCGCTGAATCAGGGCGCGAAGCTCGGCAATTTCGCCCACGACACCGGTGAAGGCAGCATCAGTCCCTACCACCGGGAGCACGGTGGCGACCTGACCTGGGAACTGGGCAGCGGTTATTTTGGCTGCCGCACCGAAGACGGCCGCTTCGACCCGCAGCGCTTCGCCGCCCAAGCGCAGGACCCGCAGGTGCGGATGATCGAAATCAAGATGAGCCAGGGGGCCAAACCCGGCCACGGCGGGATCCTGCCCAAGCACAAGGTCACCCGGGAAATCGCCGAAACCCGTGGCATTCTCATGGGCGAGGACTGCATTTCCCCGTCACGCCACAGCGCATTTTCCACCCCCATCGAGTTGATGAATTTCGTGCAGCGACTGCGCGAGTTGTCCGGCGGCAAGCCGGTAGGCTTCAAGTTCTGCCTCGGCCATCCCTGGGAATTCATGGGCATTGCCAAGGCGATGCTGGAAACCGGGATCCTGCCCGACTTCATCGTGGTGGACGGCAAGGAAGGTGGCACCGGTGCCGCGCCGGTGGAATTCACCGACCACATCGGCGCGCCGTTGCGCGAGGGCCTGCTGTTCGTGCACAACACTCTGGTGGGCCTGAACTTGCGGGACAAGATCAAGCTCGGCGCCAGTGGCAAGATCGTCAGCGCCTTCGACATCGCCAGCGTCCTGGCCATCGGCGCCGACTGGGCCAACGCCGCGCGGGGCTTCATGTTTGCCATCGGCTGTATCCAGTCCCAAAGCTGCCACACCAACAAATGCCCCACCGGCGTTGCTACCCAGGACACCCTGCGCCAACGCGCCCTGGTGGTCCCGGACAAGGCCCAGCGGGTCTACAACTTCCACCGCAACACCCTCAAGGCCCTGGCGGAAATGCTGGCGGCCGCAGGCCTCGACCATCCGTCGCAACTGCAACCCAAGCATCTGGTCCGGCGTATGTCCGCTACGGAGATCAAGTTGTTTTCCCAGCTGCATGTGTTCCTGAAGCCGGGGGAATTGCTCACGGGCGAAGTGAATGGGGAGTTTTATTCGCGGATGTGGCAGATGGCGCAGGCAGACAGTTTTGAGCCTCGGGAGGTGGTGGCGGCTTGAGCATGCACTCGCATTCAAGCCTCTCGAACATCAGCCGGAGCAACCCTGCTGTCCTTTCATGGGAAATGACTGAACCTCAAATGACTGTCAGTACCTGTCAGGTCTGACAGTAGACGACAACGCCCTGTCGATTGAACATTCCCGGCAGATTGTTCACCACTCCGGGGCGGTCATTATGTTGAATCGGCGGGAACTGGTCAGCTTTGCATCGCTTTGCGCGACACTCGCCGCGTTGAAGGTTCCTGCAGCGCCTGTAACGCACGCGGCAGAAACCGACGGGGGCGTTCGCTTCACGTTCGACACTCTGGTTTCGCTCGCCGAAGAGACGGCGTTGAAGCCGTACGTGCGCGCCATTACGCCGACTGACGCCTCTTTATCGAAAATCGACTACGAGGCCTTGGGGCATATCCAGTTCGACACCACCCGCGCCCTGTTCGCCAACGGACCAGGCAAGTACCCCGTCACCTTCTTCCATCTGGGCAAATTCTTCCGCGTCCCGGTCAAGATGCATGTCATCACCAAAGGCATCGCCCAGCCGATCATTTATGACAAGACACTGTTCAACATGCCTGCCGACAGCCCAGCCCAGGTACTCGCCCCCGACAGCGGCTTTGCGGGGTTTCGCCTGCACGAAAGCCGCCTGGGGGACCAGAAGAAACTCGATTGGAAACAAAATGACTGGGTGGCTTTTCTAGGGGCCTCTTATTTTCGAGCCATTGGCGAA
>Ga0209795_10001523_pt1 | contig 14268 bp, 14 predicted proteins | sample AgamicOrMarz_FD_187166 | JGI IMG/M metagenome (GOLD analysis project Ga0209795, IMG submission 187166) | Agave microbial communities from Guanajuato, Mexico - Or.Ma.rz (SPAdes) (version 2) | ecosystem: Host-associated > Plants > Phyllosphere > Phylloplane/Leaf | place: Guanajuato, Mexico...
CATCGGACGCGAGGATTTGCGCTGCATACGCTCCAGCTTGTCCTTGCTCTGGGCCGTCATCTGCGGCATGGCTACCGGCTTGAGGCCCACTTCGGCCGCCAGGATGTCGACTTCCTGCTGGCTCATTTCGCGCCAGCGGCCCATCGGCAGGTCGGAGTTGAGGAACACCGGACCGAAACGCACGCGCTTCAGACGGCTGACTACCAGCCCCTGGGATTCCCACAACCGCCGGACTTCACGGTTACGGCCTTCCATCACCACACAATGGTACCAATGGTTGAAACCTTCACCGCCCGGCGCCTGCTTGATGTCGGTGAAACGCGCCGGGCCATCTTCCAGCACGACGCCAGCCTTCAGGCGCTCGATCATCTCGTCATCGACTTCACCGCGTACGCGCACAGCGTATTCACGGTCCATCTCGTAGGACGGGTGCATCAGGCGGTTGGCCAACTCACCGTCGGTGGTGAACATCAACAGTCCGGTGGTGTTGATGTCCAGGCGACCGATGTTGATCCAGCGGCCTTCCTTGGGACGCGGCATCTTGTCGAACACGGTTGGACGGCCTTCCGGGTCGTCACGGGTGCAGATCTCGCCGTCGGGCTTGTTGTACATGATCACGCGGCGCACCGTTTCGGCGGCCTCTTCACGCTTGATCACCTTGCCATCGATGGTGATTGCATCGTGCAGGTCGACGCGCAGGCCCAAGGTGGCCTCCTTGCCGTTGACCTTGATGCGGCCCTGGGTGATCCAGGCTTCCACGTCGCGGCGCGAACCGACGCCGATACGGGCGAGAACCTTTTGCAGTTTCTCGCCAGCTGGGCCGATTTCCTGGCTGTCGTTCTGGTCTTGGTCTTTCATGCTGGGCACCTCCCGGTGTGGTCTTGAAAAAGGTCATTTGGCGAAGGGGTCGCCAAAGGGTCGCGAATCATACGCCCGTTGAGGCGTTTGCGCATCAGAGACTAGCTGATCGATGGGTGTTCAACGCTATTTCCGCCGATCGGTTGCGCGATGCCTACATTCAGCGCATTTCATTGTGGGAGCGAGCTTGCTCGCGATGACGGCAGCACATCCAATCTCGATGCAAGCTGAACCAACGCTATCGCGAGCAAGCTCGCTCCCACAGGGAGACAGTGGTGCAGCAGCTGATAAAAGCTGGATCACTCCTCAAACTGGCGACGTTCGTTCTCGATTGCCTCGGCCAGCGCCCTGGCCTCGGCTTCTTCGTCACTCAATTCAGGCTCGGGCACATGCGGTTCGAGGGCGGCTACGGCGGCGAGTAGCTTTTCCCGGGCTTCGGCAACCCTGAGTATGTCCTCTTCGGGCTCGGGCTCAGACTGGGGCTCGGGTTCAACGGCACTGTCCGGCGCCTCGCCTGCAGGTTCCGGTCCATCCCGCAGCAAGTCGTCGAAATCGGTCTTGAGACCCTCCTCCATGGTGTCCAGCTCCAGTAGCAACGAGTGGAAACTGGTTTCTTCCTTGGGCTCCTCCGGTTCGGCGCTGGCATCGGCCAGATCCTGCAAGCCCTGGGGCACGGGGGCATCGTCGAATTCGAGCATCGGCTCGGGCTCCAACTCCCGCAATTCGGCCAGCGGCGGCAATTCGTCGAGGTTCTTCAGGTTGAAATGGTCGAGGAAGGCCTTGGTGGTGGCGAACATCGCCGGCTTGCCCGGCACGTCGCGATAACCCACCACCCGGATCCACTCGCGCTCCAGCAACGTCTTGACGATATTGCTGTTCACGGCCACGCCCCGCACGTCCTCGATTTCGCCCCGGGTGATCGGTTGGCGATAGGCAATCAAGGCCATGGTTTCGAGCATGGCGCGAGAATAACGTTGCGGTCGTTCCTCCCACAGGCGACCGACCCAGGGCGCGAATTTTTCGCGGATCTGCAGGCGGTAACCGGACGCGACTTCCTTGAGTTCGAAAGCCCGGCCTTCGCAGGATTTGCCCAGCAGCGCCAGGGCTTTCTTGAACACGGCCGGCTCGGGCCGCTCGCCTTCTTCGAAGAGTTCGAACAGGCGCTCCATCGATTGCGGCTTTCCCGAAGCCAACAGGAAAGCTTCAAGCAAGGGCGCCAGCTCGCGGGGTTCAGTCAGATTCATTGATTTGCTCGTTATTCGGCTCGCGCCCGCACATGGATCACAGCGAACGGCTCATTCTGCACCAGCTCGACCAGGGATTCCTTGACCAATTCCAGTATCGCCATAAAGGTCACCACCACCCCAAGGCGTCCTTCCTCGGCGGTGAACAGCTCGACGAAGGGCACGAAGCCGCCGCCCTTGAGCCTTTCCAGAACGTCGCTCATGCGCTCGCGGGTGGACAACGCCTCGCGGCTGACCTGGTGGCTTTCAAACATATCGCCCCGGCGCAAGACCTCGGCCATGGACATCAGCAACTCTTCCAGGCTCACGTCCGGCAACAACTTGCGGGCACGGGCCTCGGGGGCATCGAGCCTGGGTACCACCACGTCGCGCCCGACCCGGCTCAAGCCATCGATGCCTTCGGCCGCGGCCTTGTACCGCTCGTACTCCTGCAGGCGACGGATCAGGTCGGCGCGAGGATCGTCCTCTTCCTCTTCGATCTCGGCCGACCGCGGCAGCAGCATTCGCGATTTGATCTCGGCCAGCATGGCCGCCATCACCAGGTATTCGGCCGCCAGCTCCAGGCGCACCGATTGCATCAGCTCGACGTAACCCATGTACTGGCGAGTGATCTCCGCCACCGGAATGTCGAGAATGTTGATGTTCTGTTTACGGATCAGGTACAGCAGCAGGTCAAGCGGGCCCTCGAAGGCTTCGAGGAACACTTCCAGGGCATCCGGCGGGATGTACAGGTCCAGGGGCATTTCCATGACCGCCTGGCCGTAGACCATGGCGAACGGCAGCTCTTGCTGGGCGCCGGCCTGACTGTCCGCACTGTCCACCGCGGTTTCCACGGCAGACATTCAGGCCTCGACCATGAACGGGGTCGGGTCGCCGCAACCGACACGCACCACCTGCGGTTCGCCATCGGCCAGGTTGATCACTGTGGACGCCTTCATGCCGCCGAACCCGCCATCGATGATCAGGTCGACCTGATGTTCGAGTAACTGACGAATCTCATAGGGGTCGGTCATCGGCTCGGTCTCGCCAGGCATGATCAGGCTCACGCTCATCAGCGGCTCGCCCAGCTCTGCCAGCAGCGCCAAGGCAATGGGATGGCTCGGCACCCGCAGGCCGATGGTGCGCTTTTTCGGATGTAGCAACAGTCGCGGCACTTCCCGAGTGGCATTGAGGATAAAGGTGTACGGCCCGGGCAGATGGGCCTTGAGCAACCGGAAGGTGCCGGTATCGATCTTGGCGAACAGGCCCAGTTGCGACAGGTCGCTGCAGATCAGCGCGAAGTTGTGTTTGTCGTCCAGTTGACGCAGGCGCCGTACCCGCTCCACGGCGTTCTTGTCGCCGATCTGGCAGCCAATGGCGTAGGAAGAGTCGGTGGGATAGACCACCACGCCACCGCCCCGAATGATTTCCACAGCCTGTTTGATCAAGCGCGCTTGCGGGTTTTCCGGATGAATCTGGAAAAATTGACTCACGTGTTCTACCTGTTCAGACGGCGGCGGTATCGGGATCATGTTTGAATCTACACCAAAGTGGTGGCAGATCTTCGGGCAGCGGGCGGTACTCACCTATTTCGGACCAGCCCCCCGGGCCATGGAAATCACTGCCGGCGCTCACCAATAGCCCGAACTCACGGGCCAGGATCGCCAGGCTACCGACCTGCTCGGCCGGTTGGTGACCGTTGACCACTTCGATTGCATGGCCCCCTGCTTGAATATAGTCGGCTATCAGGCGACGACGTTTGCTGCGAGTGAAATCATAGTGCCAGGGATGCGCCAGGCTGACCCAGGCGCCGGCGGTCCGCAGGGTCCCGACGGTGTCCTCCAGCGTTGGCCAATGCTGCTTGACGTCCCCCAACTTGCCGGCTCCCAACCATTTGCGGAACGCTTCGGCGCGATCCCGGACGAACCCGGCGCGCACCATCCAGTCGGCAAAATGCGGCCGGGCCGGTGCGTTGCCGCTGTCACCCAACTCCTGCTGGATCTGCCGCGCCCCGTCCAAGGCTCCGGGCATGCCCTTGAGGGCGAGCTTGCGACTGATCTCTTCGGCCCGCAGCCAGCGCCCATCGCGCAGTGCGGCAATGGCCTGGACCAGTGGCGGTGCGTCGACATCGAAGCCGTAGCCCAGCACATGGATGGTCGCCCCTCCCCAAGTGCAGGACAACTCGACGCCGTTGACCAACTGCATGCCCAACGCCGTCGCCGCGCCACGGGCCTCGTCGAGGCCTTCGAGGGTGTCGTGATCGGTCAGTGCCAGGACTCGCACGCCGTGCTCGAACGCCCGCGCCACCAGAACCGCAGGCGCCAGGGCGCCATCGGAGGCCGTGCTATGGCAGTGCAAATCAACATTCACAGGGGGTCGCTACCTCAAATCAGCTGGCCCTATCGCGGCCAAGGATGTTTGTTATTATGCCGCCACATCCTGCTTCTGGCTGCCATTGTGAAACAATTCATCGACTTCATCCCGCTTCTGCTGTTTTTCATCGTCTACAAACTTGATCCACGGACCGTCGATATTGCCGGCCATTCCTTGACCGTAGGCGGTATCTACAGCGCGACGGCCGTGCTGATCGTCAGCTCCCTGGTGGTCTACGGCGCCCTGTTCGTGTCCCAGCGCAAGCTGGAGAAAAGCCAGTGGCTGACGCTGATTGCCTGCCTGGTGTTCGGCAGCCTGACCCTGGCCTTCCACAGCGAAACCTTCCTCAAATGGAAAGCCCCGGTGGTCAACTGGCTGTTCGCCCTGGCGTTCATCGGCAGTCACTTCATCGGTGATCGCCTGTTGATCAAGCGCATCATGGGCCACGCTATAAGCCTGCCAGAGCTGATCTGGACCCGGCTGAACATTGCCTGGATCGTCTTTTTCCTGTTCAGTGGCGCCGCCAACCTGTTCGTTGCGTTCACCTTCCAGGACTATTGGGTCGACTTCAAGGTGTTCGGCAGCCTGGGCATGACGCTGCTGTTCCTGATCGGCCAGGGCATCTACCTGTCCCGTCACCTGCACGATGCCGACACCTCCACGCAAAAAACCGAGGACTGACATGCTCTACGCAATCATCGCCACCGACGTCGCCGACTCCCTGGAAAAACGCCTTGCCGCCCGCCCCGAGCATCTTGCGCGCCTGCAACAGCTCAAGGCCGAAGGCCGCGTGGTACTGGCCGGCCCGCACCCGGCGGTCGACAGTAACGACCCGGGCGCCGCCGGCTTCACCGGCAGCCTGATCGTGGCCGAATTCCCGTCCCTGGCCGATGCACAAGCCTGGGCCGAGGCCGACCCGTTCGTGAGCGCCGGCGTCTATGCCAATGTCCTGGTCAAGCCGTTCAAGCAAGTCCTGCCGTAACCCGACGCGCAATGGGCCTGCGGGGCTCATTGCGCTCAATTGCTCATTGTTCTCGTTTGCCTGCCGACAACCTGTCTAATCTGTCTAATCTCGACTGGAATTCAGGAGTGACAATGCGCAAAGGTCCGTTCTGCCTGGTATGGCTCATGTTGGCGGTCGGGGCACCCGCCCATGGCGAAGAAAGCACCGAGGGCAGCCATTCGACGCCCCTGTCGCTGAGCGCAGGCAGCCAGATCACCGAACTGCAGCAACGCTTGAAAGAAAGCGAACGCCTGCGCGAAGAACTGACGCAACAATTGCAGGGCGCCAACAGCGAGCGCGAGAGCGCCCTGGTGGGTCGGTTGCGCCAGGAGAACCAGCGTTTGAAGCTGCAACTCAAGGAAGCCCAGGCCAGCCCGTTGCCGCACCTGTTGACCGATCAACAGCAATGGTTCGTCATCGGTGCCGGGGTAGCGCTATTGGCCCTACTCTGCGGTATCTTTGCCAGCGGTGGACGTAGACAACGTCGGCAATGGCTAAATTGAGTGATTCATGAGCGAGCTGTTACTGATTGACGATGACCAGGAGCTGTGTGAGCTCCTCGGCAGTTGGCTGGGCCAGGAGGGGTTCCTGGTCCGGGCTTGCCACGATGGCCAAAGCGCCCGCAAAGCCCTGGCCGAAACCGCTCCGGCGGCGGTAGTGCTGGATGTAATGCTGCCCGACGGCAGCGGCCTGGAGCTGCTCAAGCAGTTGCGCAACGATCATCCCGAACTGCCGGTGCTGATGCTCTCAGCCCGGGGCGAACCGCTGGACCGCATCCTCGGCCTGGAACTGGGCGCCGACGATTACCTGGCCAAACCCTGCGACCCGCGAGAACTGACCGCCCGGCTGCGCGCCGTGTTACGCCGCAGCCACCCCACGGCAGTGTCCAGCCAGATCGAACTGGGGGACCTGACCTTCAGCCCGGTGCGAGGCGTAGTCAGCATCGACGAACAGGAACAGACCCTCACCGTTTCCGAAAGCCGCCTGTTGGAAGCCTTGCTCAAGCAACCGGGCGAACCGCTGGACAAGCAGGAACTGGCGCAGCTCGCCCTGGGCCGCAAGCTGACCCTGTACGACCGCAGCCTGGACATGCACGTGAGCAACCTGCGCAAGAAAATCGGCCCCCATCCCGACGGCCGCCCGCGCATCGTGGCCTTGCGCAGCCGGGGTTACTACTACAGCCTCTGAACCGATCGCCCCCCTTGTGGCAAGACTGGACTGTAAGAGCAAAGCTTGCTCGCGATGCAAGCGCCTCGGTTTCCTGGGAGATCGCGTTATCTTCATCGCGGGCAAGCCCTGCTCCCACAGAGCCGGGTGCTTGGCATTCAAGATTTGTAAGCCCTGCGCCAAAACCTCTTTACCCAAGCTTTACCCTGCCCTGACCGCCGCTGACCTTGATCTACGTAATCTGCACACATCCGGAACTGACCGGGAACGAGACAAGGAGATACACCATGCGCAAGACCCTCATCGCCCTGATGTTCGCGACAGCCCTGCCCACCGTCGCCATGGCCATGCCTGAAGGCCCCGGCCCGATGGGCCCGATGGATGGCCCGCGTCATGGCGGCCAGATGCACGACAGAGGCCCGTACAGCCAACTGGACCTGACTCATGAGCAGCGCCAGCAGATCCGCCGGATCATGGGCGAACAGCGTCACGAGCGTCAGGAACTGGTAGAGAAATACCTGGCAAAACTGTCACCGGCCGACCAGAAGGCCATGCAGGATGAAATGAAGGCCCGACACGACAAGGCCGATGCCCAGATCCGGGGCCTGCTCAAGCCTGAACAGCAGAAGGAATTCGACGCCATCCAGAAGAAACAGGCCGAGCGTCGGGCCGAATGGGCCGAGTTCAAGGCGTGGAAGGCCCAACAGCCCCAAAAAGCGCAATAATGCGCTGAAGCGTCCCAGCCCAATGGTCGATGGCCGTTGGGCTTTCTTTGTTTTCGAGGATTTGTCGTGCGTTCATTGTTCTGGCGCATCCTGGCCAGTTTCTGGCTGGCGATCACCCTGGTTGCGGGGCTTTCCATTCTGATGGGCCACATGTTGAACCAGGACGCCTGGATTCTCAGCCGTCACCCTGGTCTCAACACCCTGGCCGAGGAGTGGACGCAAACCTACGAGAGCCAGGGCGAAGACGCCGCCCAGGACATTCTGCAGCAACGCAAACGCCAGTATCACATCGACGTGCAGGTGCTCAACGAAAGCGGCGACCCGGTGGTGCGCGGCACCTTTCCCCGGCGTGCCGCGGCCTTCGAGGCGCGGCAGAACAACGATGACCGACGACTGCCCTGGCGGCGCCTGACCGACGAGTTCACCAGCGCCAAGACCGGCGACACCTACTTGTTCATTTACCGCATTCCCCATCCCGAACTCGATGCCTGGCACCGCGACAGCCTGCTCTGGCCCCTCAGCGCCTTGGGTATCGCACTGGTGGTGCTGACTTTGTTCAGCCTGCTGGTGACCTTCTCCATCACCCGCCCGCTGAACCGCCTGCGCGGCGCCGTGCACGACCTGGGACAGACCACCTACCAGCAGAACAGCCTTGCCAAGCTGGCCAACCGCCGCGACGAATTCGGCGTATTGGCAACCGATTTCAACCGCATGGGCGCACGCCTGCAAAGCCTGATCGGCAGCCAGCGCCAGTTGCTGCGGGATGTGTCCCACGAACTGCGCTCACCCCTGGCCCGGCTCCGCATTGCCCTGGCGCTGGCGGAACGAGCCAACCCTCAGGAGCGGGAAACGCTCTGGCCACGCCTGACCCGCGAGTGCGATCGCCTGGAAGCACTGATCAGTGAAATCCTGGTATTGGCCCGGGTCGATGCCGACAACGCCAGCGCCGAAGAGGTGGACCTCAATGGGTTGCTGGTCGCCCTGCAGAAGGATGCACAACTGGCTTCACCGGAACAAAGCGTCCAACTGGACACGGAGCCGAACCTGACCCTCAAGGGCTGGCCAACCATGATCGAGCGGGCGGTGGACAACCTGCTGCGCAACGCCCAGCGCTTCAACCCGGCGGGACAGCCGATTGAAATGCGCGCGGTGCGCCAGGGAGAACGAATCACGGTAAGCGTGCGCGACCACGGGCCTGGGGTGGACGCCGAGCACCTGGGCCAACTGGGGGAGCCGTTCTACCGCGCGCCCGGCCAGACCACCGCCGGCCATGGCCTGGGCCTGGCCATCGCCCGTCGTGCCGCTGAACGTCATGGGGGCGCACTGGTATTGGCCAATCATACTGAGGGCGGATTCGTCGCCAGCCTGGAACTACCACTGGTGCCTGGAGCCGTCGTGCAGCCGTGACACGGCAACCGCAGACGTTCAACGAAGCCCACGGCTCACCAACATTCGCTCGCGCACCAAGTCATAAAGCCAGTGGTAGCCATAGGTGTATGGCAGGAAAAACAACAGCACTCCAATATCCAGCACAAATGCTTGCCATAGGCTGATCTTCAGCCACCACGCCACCAACGGCACCGCGACTGCCACCAGCCCCCCTTCAAACAGCAGCGCATGGACAACCCGGACCCGGGCGTTGCGCACGATCCCGAAGCGTTTGAGCAAACGGTCGAACGCACCGTTGAACAACACGTTCCACACCAGCGCCAGCACCGCGATGGCAACCGTGGCCACTCCCATATCGAACAGCGGTTTATCCATGATCCAAGCCAGCAACGGGGTACAAATGAAGATTGCCAACAGTTCAAAGCCAATGGCCTGGAGGACACGCTCGAATACGGTTTTCTGAACGTTCATCCCATCACTCCTGCAAAAGAAGACGTGGCGATCATCCCGCGTCAGAGCGATACTTCAAAACCGATAACCATCGATCCAGGCGATACTTGAATGGTTTCTCATGAGGTGCTGACAGCGTTTGTGCAGGCCGCCGCCCAAGGCTCGTTCTCGGCTGCGGCGCGCAAGCTGGGCAAAAGCCAATCGACCATCAGCGCCGCGGTCGCCAGCCTGGAAGACGAGTTGAACCTCGTCCTCTTCGACCGCAGTAGTCGCAAACCGACCCTGACGCCGGCGGGGCACGTGGTGTTGCAACGCGCCGAGGACATCCTTGCGGCCAGTCACCGTCTGGAAATGGCCGCCAACCTGTTGTCCGAAGGTGTTGAAGCAAAATTCACCGTAGCGATTTCCGATACTTACCAATCCGATCGCTTCGAAGCGGCACTCGGCGCATTTGAGCAACGCTATCCGGACCTGGAACTCGAATGCCTGATTGCCGAATGCGACGATTTGATCGCATTGGTACAACAGGGCCGGGCCCATCTCGGGCTTGCCGAAACCCAGGCCGCGTATCCGCCGGACCTGTCCAGCGCCACGGTGGATGAGCGCACCGAAATCGCCCTGTTCGTTGCAAGAGAACATCCACTGGCCAAACTGGAGGCCGTAGACGAACACGCATTGCGAGGCCATCGCCAACTGCGCCTGGCAACCATCATCAATCCTTACGAAACCCGGACCCAGGGTCGGGTCTGGTCCGCTCCCAGTTATCTGATGCTGCTGGAAATGGCGCTGGGAGGCTTCGGTTGGGCCCCGCTGCCGCGTTGGCTGGCAGCACGCTTCGGCGCCGGGAAATTGCGGGAACTGGACGTACGGGGTTGGCCAAGGTTGGTGTCGGTCGATGCGGTCTGGTCGAAACGATATCCACCGGGCCCGGCGGGAAGCTGGTTCATGGGCAAGATGCTGGAATGACCAAGCGCGCCCGCTGCACCAAACGATAATTCCTCTTATTCAAAGGGCCCCGCCCTGTTAGACTCTGCGCCCTCGTTTCACTCGTCAGCCCCAGGATGTCCGATGCCGTCGTTGCCACTTCGTATCTGCGCGCTGTTTCTGGCCTTGGGCCTGAGTGCCTGCGATGATGCCCAGCGCTTTACCCAGGCCGAACCGGGTGAAGCCCGCTCCGGCGGCGACGCGACGGTACGCAAGGCCGACCAGAATGCCTTTTCCCTGCCCTCGGCCAACCTGCCACCCTCGCGGCGCGTGGACTTCAGTGTCGGCAACAGCTTCTTTCGCAGCCCTTGGGTGATCGCGCCGTCGACCACCACTGCCCGGGACGGCCTCGGCCCCCTGTTCAACACTAATGCCTGCCAGAACTGCCACATCAAGGACGGCCGCGGTCATCCACCGGCACCGGACGCGACCAGCGCGGTGTCGATGCTGGTGCGCCTGTCGATCCCTGATGCGCCGTCCTACGCCAAGGTGATCGAGCAACTCGGTGTGGTACCGGAGCCCGTCTACGGCGGGCAATTGCAGGATATGTCCGTGCCCGGCGTCAATCCGGAAGGCAAGGTGCGGGTCGATTACACCCCCGTCCCGGTGCACTTCAAGGACGGCACGGTCGTGGAACTGCGCAAGCCGAACCTGCAGATTACCCAATTGGGCTATGGCCCCCTGCATCCCGACACGCGTTTTTCCGCCCGCGTCGCTCCGCCAATGATCGGCCTGGGTCTGCTCGAAGCCATTCCCGATGCCGCGATCCTGGCGAACGCCGAAGCCCAGGCAAAGGATAAGAACGGTATCGCGGGTCGACCCAACCTGGTCTGGGACGACGTCCAGCAGAAAACCGTCCTGGGTCGTTTCGGTTGGAAAGCCGGACAGCCCAACCTGAACCAGCAGAACGTCCACGCCTTCTCCGGTGACATGGGCCTGACGACGACCCTGCGGCCCTTCGACGACTGCACCGAGGCCCAGGTCGATTGCAAGCGCGCGCCCAGCGGCAACGGTCCGGATGGGGCGCCGGAAGTCAGCGACAACATCCTGCGACTGGTGCTGTTCTACAGTCGCAACCTGGCCGTGCCGGCCCGCCGCGAGGTGGACTCGCCCCAGGTACTGGCCGGCAAGAGCCTGTTTTTCCAGGCCGGCTGCCAGTCGTGCCATACGCCGCAGTACACCACCTCTGCCAACGCCGCCGAGCCGGAGCTGGCGAACCAGGTCATTCGTCCCTACACCGACCTGCTATTGCACGACATGGGCGAAGGCCTGTCCGACAATCGCAGCGAGTTCAAGGCCGGCGGCCGTGAGTGGCGGACTCCGCCGCTGTGGGGTATAGGCCTGACCGAGACCGTCAGCGGCCACACCCAGTTCTTGCACGACGGTCGCGCCCGCAACCTGCTCGAAGCCGTACTCTGGCATGACGGCGAAGCGCAAGCGGCGCAGCGTCAGGTCCTGGCGTTCAATACCGACCAGCGCGCTGCGTTGCTGGCCTTTCTGAATTCCCTTTAAATGCATTCTCCGAAAAACGGGAGCCCGACATGTTCCGTCCCAAGCTGTTGTTCACCAGCCTTGCCGCCCTTGCCCTCGGCGCCTGCTCGCCCCAGGACCCGCAAGCGGTCACTTCGGCCGCCATCGCCAAGCAAGTGATCCTGCCGACCTACAGCCGCTGGGTCGAGGCTGACCGGCAATTGGCGACCAGCGCCCTGGCCTTCTGCCAAGGCAAGGAAAACCTGGAGACCGCCCGCGCCGATTTTCTCAAGGCGCAAAAAGCCTGGGCCGAGCTGCAACCGTTGTTGATCGGTCCACTGGCCGAGGGCAACCGCGCCTGGCAGGTGCAGTTCTGGCCGGACAAGAAGAACCTGGTGGGTCGCCAGGTCGAGCAACTGATCAACAGCGACCCGCAGATCGACGCCGCCGGCCTGGCCAAGTCCAGCGTCGTGGTCCAGGGCCTGTCGGCTTATGAATACCTGCTGTTCGACGCCAAAATCGACATGGCCGACAGTATTCAGAAAGCTAAATATTGCCCGCTGCTGATCGCCATCGGCGAGCGCCAGAAACAACTGGCCGAGGAGATCCTGTCACGCTGGAACACCAACGACGGCATGCTCGCGCAGATGAGCAAGTTCCCGAACCAGCGCTACGCCGACTCCCACGAAGCCATCGCCGATCTGCTGCGGGTCCAGGTCACCGCACTGGATACCCTGAAGAAAAAACTCGGCACACCAATGGGGCGCCAGACCAAGGGCGTACCCCAGCCGTTCCAGGCCGATGCCTGGCGCAGCCAGTCGTCGCTGCAAGGCCTGGAAGCCAGCCTGAGCGCGGCCAGGACTGTCTGGGTGGGTGTGGATAACAAAGGCCTGCGCGGCCTGTTGCCGAGCGAGCAGAAGCCCTTGGCGGACAAGATCGACGCCGCCTACGATGCCTCGCTGAAACTGTTCGCCAGCACCCAGCGCTCGCTGACCGAAATGCTCAACGACGACGCCGGACGCCAGCAACTGAACGATCTGTACGACAGCCTCAACGTCGTCCATCGCCTGCACGAAGGCGAACTGGCCAAGGCGCTGGGCATTCAACTGGGCTTCAATGCCAACGATGGTGACTGATCATGTTTCGACGTCAGGTCCTGGCACTGGGCAGCTTGCTGCTCGGCGCCGTCACCCTGGGCGGCTGGACGCTGTTCAAGCAAAAGGACAAGAGTCCACTGCTGCTTTCGGCCCGGGACGATGGCGAAGGCAAGCACTACGCCGTGGGTTATCGACTGGATGGAACGCAAGTGTTCGCCACTCGGGTCGGCCAGCGCTGCCATGACATCATCAACCACCCGACACAGCCGATTGCGCTGTTCGTCGCCCGGCGTCCTGGCACCGAAAGCTACCTGATCGACCTGCGCGACGGCGCCCTGCTGCAAACCGTCGCCTCGTTGCCGAACCGGCATTTCTATGGCCACGCGGTGATCCACAACGGCGGCGAATGGTTGTACGCGACCGAGAACGACACCACCGATCCGGGACGGGGCCTGCTGGGGGTCTACCGTTTCGAAGGCGAGCGGCTGGTGCATAGCGGCGAGATGCCGACGCATGGCATCGGGCCCCACCAGGTGTCCTGGATGCCCGACGGCGAGACCCTCGTGGTGGCGAACGGAGGCATCCGAACCGAGGCAGAGAGCCGGGTCGACATGAACCTCAATGCCATGGAGCCAAGTCTAGTCCTGATGCAGCGCGATGGCACGTTGCTGAGCAAGGAGACCCTCGCTCAATCGATGAACAGCGTTCGGCACATGGGTATTGCCAGTGACGGCACCATCGTGACCGGCCAGCAATTCATGGGCGATGCTCACGAATCCTCGGAACTGCTGGCCATCAAGCGTCCGGGCCAGCCATTCAAGGCGTTCCCGGTGGCGGACTACCAGTTGCAGGCCATGGGGCACTACACCGCCAGCGTTGCCGTACACAGCGACCTGCGCCTGGTAGCCCTGACCGCACCACGGGGCAACCGCTTCTTCATCTGGGACCTGGACAGTGGCGAAGTACGCCTGGATGCGCCTCTTCCGGACTGCGCCGGCGTGGGTGCGGTGGCCGACGGTTTTGTCGTGACATCAGGCCAGGGCCGGTGCCGCTATTACGATTGTCGACAGCCACAACTGGTTGCAAAACCATTGGACCTGCCGGCAGGGCTCTGGGACAACCATTTGCATCTGGTATGACCGGCGGAGGCATCGCCGTCGAGGCCAAGCCCCGTCGAATTTCAGGACTATTCCTACACAACGGCGGTCCGCCAGCATCTGGAATACCCCGCACACTCGGAGTAATGTGCCCGCCTGACTTTTCTATCGGCTTTTCCAAGGAAGTGGAACATGCTGCGACGCCGCATGCTGATCATGTTGGGTGTTGTCCTGCTGGTGGTGCTGTTGCTGGCCGGCTACAAGGCCTTCTCCGTCTACCAGCAGATCCAGATGTTTTCTGTCCCGAAACCGCCTGTCAGCGTAGCCGTGGCCACCGCCACCGAACAGCCCTGGCAAGCGCGCCTGCCCACCATTGGCAGCCTCAAGGCACTGCAAGGCGTAGACCTGAGCCTGGAGATCGCCGGGACCGTG
>Ga0209795_10001524_pt1 | contig 14268 bp, 10 predicted proteins | sample AgamicOrMarz_FD_187166 | JGI IMG/M metagenome (GOLD analysis project Ga0209795, IMG submission 187166) | Agave microbial communities from Guanajuato, Mexico - Or.Ma.rz (SPAdes) (version 2) | ecosystem: Host-associated > Plants > Phyllosphere > Phylloplane/Leaf | place: Guanajuato, Mexico...
TATGTACAAAACATTGATAATGCTTTAAAAAAATATGGTTTAGATAACTCACGTCGACGCATTATGTTGGCTTTAAGCAGTAAGCCGCATGCAAGTGTTTCTGAACTTTCAGATATGATTATTTCAAAAATGTCGACGACTACCAAAATTGTATATCGTTTAAAAGATGAAGGTTTAGTTGAAACTTATTCTTGTCAGACTGATGGTCGAATCACTCGTGTAGTACTTACAGAAAAAGGTACTGAAATGATCAATAAGATTAATGATCTAACCAGTGTCGTACTCGAACAATCGTTCGAAGGAATCACCCCTTTGCAATTAGAAAAAATGATGGAAAGTTTAAAATTACTTTTAAAGAATCTATCTCGTTAAACTGATATAGATGTCTTATAGTCAGTAATAATTAAGCTCTCTTTAGGAGAGCTTTTTCTTTTTTAATAACTTCTCTAGTTGTCGATAGAAACAACACACCACATAAAATAATCAATTAACTTCTCATCTGTTGACTTGAGACCTCAACTCCAGTAGAAATTCTCTTTCAATAACTGAATAGCAAATTTTTGAAAATGGCTAAAAGAAAATACAAAAGTGACAAGTTTCAAGTGCGTCGTATTAACCGTCAATGGTGGGTACTCGAAAAAGATCTTGAATCAAACTATTATTTAAAACATGAGCAAGTGGCAACAAAAACCTTAGCAAACAACTATGCTGATGATTATATTGAACAATACTATATGAATCTTTATATTCAACAACAGTTAAAAAAACCTGAAACTGTATAAAAAAAGCCATTTGGCTTTTTTTATTTTTAATACTTAGCATTTACAAGAACAAAAATTACGCATAAAAAAAACCTACATCTTGGGGAAAATGTAGGCTATAAAATGCACAAAAAGGAAATATATATCCTTTTTGACAAAAAGAATTTTACGATAATATAAGCCTTTATTTTATATTACTTTTGTAAACTTAATAGTGATTATTGTATTTATTTAAAATTTTTAAAACCTCCCCTATTTATATATTATGATTAAAATTTGATTTATTAAAATTTTTATCTTTCCAATTACTTCGCAACATTTTTTATAATTTATTTTCATTATATTTATTAAGATACGTTTCTAAAGATAATTATAAGTTTCTGTTTTAATAAGTTTTTTACAAAAATAAGCATAAATCTTTTTTTAACATAAGATAATTAAAAATCAATAAATAACAAAAACATAAATTAAATATTAAGTATATAATATATTTAACGCCTTAAATTTAGTTCAAAAAAAAGCCAACTGAAATTTATTTATTGCTGTTTTGGTTACTACAGAAAGATTACAATAATGACTGATAAATAGATTAACCCCATACGATCTTTTCTAGGCAAGTTATGACTTCAATGTCGAACAACACTCAAAAGCATTTTATTGTTGAGCAAATTCCGCTACCGACTTGGGTGAGTGACGAAAATGGCTTGATATTATATTGCAATGTAGAGTGTACAGAATATTGGCAGGATACTTTTTCTCCATTACCTCAGCAATGGTTAGATTTTATATATCCCGTCGATTTAGAGGAAGTCAAAAATAAATGGCTCGAAGCCATTCGCCTGCAGAAAAGAATAGAACTAAAATGCCGACTTTTACAAATTGGCAATCTATATAGATGGTGCAAACTCTCTATTCAGGCATCCAAGTATCGGGGTTCATCTCTAGCCAGTGAATGGTATGTCAGCTTTTTAGATATTGATCACGATATTCAAGAACAACAAAACTTGCAAAAGAACATTGAAATCCAAAATCAAATGTTAGATATCAGTGTAGATTGCATAAAAGTATTAAATGTAGATGGTACAGTTTCTCATATGAATAAATCAGGATGCCTCGCTTTAGGGGTTCCTGTTGATGAAACAGAGTTTGGAATGAAATGGCTTGAGCTCTTGCCACCCCATATTCGTAAACGTGGACGCGTTGCTTTAAAAAAGGCGCTTCAGGGTAAAGTTGCCAGATTTGCAGGAATGAGCTGTTTACCCGATCAGGAACCTGAATATTGGGATAATATGCTTACCCCGATTCATCGGGAAAATGGTGAAATCGGCCAAATACTTTGTGTCTCACGTAACGTTACTCAACAGCATTTGACAGAAAACCAGCTCAGAAATATGAGCGAGAGAGATGAGCTGACTGGTCTATGTAATCGGCGTTCATTTAAATTCCAACTTAAGCGTACCCTTGCATATTCAAAAGATACTCAAACAAGTGTGGGGTTGCTTTTAATTGACCTCGATCACTTTAAACATATTAATGATACCTTAGGGCATAGCGCAGGCGATCATCTTCTAAAAGTTTTATCCAAACGCTTTAGTCATTGTGTTGATGATGAAAGATGTTTTGTTGCACGTTTAGGTGGAGATGAGTTTGCGGTTATTATTAATAACCTCAAATCTGAAAATGATGTGCGTGACCTAGCAGCTATTTTACTTCAGCAGTTAAATCAACCTATCACCTATTTAGGTAATGTCCTAAATGGAGGTATGAGTATTGGTTGCGCTATCTACCCTCAAGATGCAATAGACCAGTCAGGTTTACTCAGTTGTGCAGATATGGCATTGCATGACTTAAAAGCGCGTGGTCGTGGTGGTATTCGCATGTATGATCCATGCATGATGCAAATGACCGAAACAGTCGCTTCTCAGCTTAATTTAGCACGTCAACTTATTCGCCATCATACCATCCAGCCCTACTATCAACCCAAAGTGGACTTAAGAACCCATCGCGTTGTAGGTTTTGAAGCTTTATTACGCTGGCATACAACTTCAGCTCAAAGAGGTTATCCTGCACAAATTGCAGAGGCGTTTAAAGATTATAATTTAGCGAGTAAAATCGGTGAAACGATGCAACATCAAGTTTTACGTGACATCGCAAAATGGATAGATCTTGGAATTAAACCTCTTCCTGTTTCGCTCAATGCCGCACCAGTGGAGTTTTTAAGAGACAATTATGCTGAACGGCTTTTGAAAAAGATTAATCAATTTCAAATCCCAACACATTACATTGAAGTAGAAGTTACTGAACATATGCTGGGTGACCGAGGTTCAGAGTATGTAATCCGAGCACTTAATAAATTAAAACAGCATGGAGTCCATATTGCACTAGATGACTTTGGTACAGGCTTTTCATCGCTAACCCATATTCGTGATTATCCAATTGATAGCTTAAAAGTAGATTGTAGTTTTATACAAAAGATGCAACATGACCCATCAATTTATGCGATTGTTCAAGCAATTGGTTTACTCGCTCCAAATTTGTCACTTGGGCTCATTGCAGAAGGGATTGAAACTCCGGAACAAGAAGAGTTACTTCGACAGTTTGGATATAGTATAGGTCAAGGATTCTTGTTTGAATCTGCTATTGATGCTAATCAAGTGATTTCAATCCTTAAACAAAATCAGCCTTACTTAGAAAGTCATTACGATGCTTTAAGATAAAATTTTAAATAAGTTTTATTGCCTCGATTCATACTAAAAATAAACAATAACATTTTAAAAACTGTTCATAATATAAGCATAAAGATAAAAATTCGGTGTTTTGACACCCTACATTGTCATAGGACAATAAGGAGCAATATATGAGTTATCACCATATCTTGGTTCCAGTCGATGGTTCTCCTACTTCACTCATTGCTGTCAATCATGCAGCATCACTTGCTAAGGCCTTTGGTAGTAAAGTCACTCTAGTATATGCACTTACTATAGATCCTTTCATTTCTGTAGAATTCATTGATAGTACAGAATTAGCACAGGATTATTTTAATAAAGCTAGAGCATCGATTCAGGGCATTTTAGACCAAGCAAAAGAACAATTTAGCCAACATGGAATTTCTGTTGAAACAAAAATTGTTGAGGGTCAAACAATTCACACAGAAATTATTAAAGCAGCGACTGAGCTTAAAGCGGACTTGTTAGTCATTGGCTCTCATGGTCGAAAAGGGTTTAAAAAGTTCTTCTTGGGAAGTGTGACTCAAGCTCTTTTAGGAGAAATTCATTTACCGGTACTCGTCGTAACTGAATAGTTTTTCTTAAGCTGAAAAAAAACCGATCTTATGTAGATCGGTTTTTTAATACTCGAGGTTACTGAGCCTTATAGGTAAATTTAATCAGAGATCCTGGGTTTTCTAAGGTGTTCGTTACAGAACCATCATCTTTTTGAACATTTCCGGCAGTATCTGTCAACACATATAAAACATTCCCATCTGGACTTGCAATCACATCACGATATCGGTTGTTGCTCTTAAACATCGGTACAGCATCATCATAAGTGGCACTATAAGTTGGATCTAACTTAATACGGAAAATGACACCACGTTTTAAAGATGGAACCAATAATGTATTTTCCCAACCAGAAATTGCTTTTTTGCCACCCTTGTAAACATAAGCAGATGCTGGTGCAACCGTTGGCCAGCAAATGTAGGTCATATCCCCACAAGTTGGGTCATTATAATTATAGGTATCTTGGACGGTATATAAAGTTTTTAACGGCGGTACAAAGTTTTTACCGGTCCATTCAGACTCTTTAGTTACTGGAACCCCTGCTGCTACTTTTAAACCATTTTGTCCTAAATCTTTAATTTGTGCTTTATTGGTTGCTGCTGAATAATTTGCATACGCATAACCACTGTCATCTTTATAACCGGCTACATTTGGCCAGCCATAGTTGCCACCTTTGACAATGAGATTAATTTCATCATCAGAGTTAGGACCCTGCTCAGATTGCAATAATTTTCCATTTGGGGTAAATGCCAAGCCCTGTGGGTTACGATGACCGAGCGTATAAATATGACTAACTACACCGTTAAAACTTGGATTGTCTTTAGGAATACTTCCATCCAGATTCAAGCGTAATACCTTACCCATATAGGTATGATAATCTTTGCCACTCACTTCTTGTTGAGTAGGCGTATGCTGTGCTTGATTTGGTAAGAATAAATAAGCAAGCTGGTTACGTCCCTGATCACCAATCGTATAGTAAATCTTTTGATCTGGACCAATGACAAGACGACCTGACTGATGATCTTTCGATGAAGGTAATCCTGCTAATAAATCTACGGGCTTCTCAAGCGTATCAGTTGATTTATTATAGGTGTATCGACGAATAATAGTTTGGTTCGGTAATTCTTTATCTGTAGATTTCGGATTTTTAAATGTACCTGAAATATAGATATAAGGATTATTTTTAAAGTCAGGATGAAAGGCAAAGCCTAACAAACCGTTTTGTCCATCAGCATCATTTACAATCTCAGGCACCTGAAATACTGTTTTTACACTGCCCGACTCAGGATTAACTCTGAGAATCTTGCCTGTTGCCCGCTCAGTTAACCAAATTTGATTATCAGGCCCCCACAACAAAGCATGCGGCTTATTTAAATTAGAGAGAATAACTTTTTTGTCAAAATTTTCCGTTTTTGCTTTCGCAAATTGAGCTGGAGTAAGAGGAACATCAGCAAAGGCTGAATTGAGCGTCAGTAGTTGTGCAGCGCCTAATAAAGTAATTTTAGCCAATAAATGTTTATTCATGTGTCCACCTTATAAATTGTCAAAATTTTTCGAGAATTTTTAAACCTGTAATAAAGGCTTTGTATGAGTTCTCTATATGATTTGTATTATGATGAATAACCAATCTATTAAAATCTAAATTTCTGAAAGGCTCTGTTGCATAAAAGTAGCTATTCAAAATAGATAAAGTCTCTTTAAGATGAGTGACTTAAACTCATCATTGATCTATTTTTATCTTAGTATTTTTTGAATATGAGTATGATTTTAAATAACCACTTATTAACGAAGTAATTGATAGATAAAAATTAATACCTAAAGAGACAATTCTAATTATAAAAATATACATCTAAAAAATTTAAAAGATAGAAGCTGTAATTAAAGATTAGTTTTATAAATAAGGATATTTTATGTGTGCAAACTTTAAGCCTATTAAAAAAACTCATGCTAATCAATTAGACTTATTTGAACCCACTTTTGACTATAAGATGGACATCTACCCAAGCGATGATTGCCCACTCATTTTATCTCATCAAAATGAAGTTGAATGGCGAGAAGCTAAATTTGGAATGCTTCCTCCCTATGCAAAAGAAATCTCTTTCAAATATGCAACCTATAATGCCAGAACAGAGACTGTGGAACAAAAGCGTTCGTTTAAACATGCGTGGTTAAATGACCAGTTTGCTCTTATTCCTGTTGAAGCTATTTATGAACCTAAATACATTAATGGGAAAGCACATTGGTACGGCATATTCCGTCAAGATGGGCAACCTTTTACACTTGCTGCAATCTATGAAGAAACGCTCATTGATGAACAGAAAGTTAGGTCAATGTCACTATTAACCATTAATGCCAATCACCATCCTTTCATGAAACAATTTCATAAACCGGATGATGAAAAACGTTCAATTATTGTGATACCTGACCATCTCAGAAATGATTGGCTAAACTGTACCCATTCTGAAGCAAAAGATTTTTTCTTAGATATGCCCTTGAATGAATTTATCTCAATGCCTAAGGCCGAAATGAAAAATTATGATTAACCCGTCTATCTATTCGCTTTTGGTAAGCGCAAGTTAGTCAACCTTAAAAACTTATGCTATTCTTCGGCCACTTTTTAAAGCCTCAAATTTTCTATCATCATGACACTTACGCCACCTTAAGTTTATTTATCCTTATTCATTGTAAATAACTCATCACTGTTTAGTGATGTGGTGTAGCCGCTTGTGTTGATATATCACATCACTAGCCTTTTAAAAATTTAAAACTTAGGCTATTTCTCATGTTATCGAATGTCCGAGAACAATGGTTCTCTAATGTCCGCGCAGATATTCTTTCAGGTCTTGTTGTAGGTCTTGCTTTAATTCCCGAAGCAATTGCATTTTCAATTATTGCAGGTGTAGATCCCAAAGTCGGTTTATATGCCTCTTTTTGTATTGCCGTTATTATTTCATTCGTAGGCGGTCGTCCCGCTATGATTTCGGCGGCTACAGGCGCGATGGCTTTGGTTATGACAACGCTCGTAAAAGAACACGGGCTTCAATACTTATTTGCAGCGACAATATTAACCGGCAGCATACAGATTTTGGCCGGATATTTCAAACTTGCCAAACTCATGCGTTTTGTTTCCAAATCGGTCGTTATTGGTTTCGTTAATGCCCTCGCCATCCTTATCTTTATGGCTCAATTACCCGAGTTAGTAAACGTGACTTGGCAGGTCTACTTATTAGTAGCAATTGGTTTAGGAATTATTTATCTATTCCCCTATATTCCAAAAATTGGAAAGTTCTTTCCTTCCCCACTTATTTGTATTGTGATAGTCACATTACTCGCTATTTTCTTAGGTTTTGATGTTCGAACAGTTGGTGATATGGGTTCGCTACCAGATACCTTACCGATATTTCTAATACCCGATATTCCTTTTAATTTAGAAACACTTCTTATTATTCTTCCATATTCATTAGCGCTTGCCGCAGTTGGCTTACTTGAGTCGATGATGACAGCAATAATTGTTGATGAAATGACTGATACAGCGAGTGACAAATTTCAAGAGTGTAAAGGTCAAGGTATAGCGAATATTGCCTCAGGTTTTATGGGTGGAATGGCGGGTTGTGCCATGATTGGCCAATCAATGATTAATGTAAAATCAGGTGGTCGTACACGCTTATCTACTTTTTGTGCAGGTATATTTTTACTTATTCTAGTTGTCTTTTTAAGTGATTGGTTAAAAGTGATTCCTATGGCAGCTCTGGTTGCTGTCATGATTATGGTGTCGATCAGTACGTTTGAATGGAAATCACTTACCCACTTTAAAGCCAATCCCCAAAGTAGCAATATCGTTATGATTGCCACAGTTATTGTGGTAGTAGCTACTCATAACTTAGCATTAGGCGTATTAACTGGCGTATTACTTTCCGCCTTGTTCTTAGCCAATAAACTTGAAAATGATATTCACGTGAATACTTCACTTGAAGGTAAAACCCGTTTGTATGAGTTAAGAGGACAAATATTTTTTAGTTCGTCTGAAAAGTTTATACAAAGTTTTAATTTTAAAGAAGATATAAATGAAGTCATTATTGATCTTACTCATTCTCATATTTGGGATGTGACTTCTGTGGCAATGCTAGATTCGGTAGTAAATAAATTTCAAAAGAACAATATTAAAGTAACGGTGCAAGGTTTAAACGAAGCCAGTTCAATCATGATTGATAAGTATGGTACCCACGCAAAAATTTAAAAAAAGGTCCTTCGGGACCTTTTCTACATATTAAAGACTAATTTTTTATTAAGGCGACTTATACAATAAACGATTTGGACTACCAGAAGGATTTTTTACCACATTTGTACTTGCTTGATTTAAAAGATTAGTAGAGATGGTTTGTGGGGTCGCAGTAGGAGTACTTTGCAACATTTCAGCAACTACGCCTACAACATGTGGAGTAGCCATTGAAGTGCCATTTAACACTTTAGTAGCTGTATTACTCCCAATCCAAGAAGAATTAATTTGGCTTCCCGGTGCAAATATATCAACACAGCTTCCATAATTAGAATAGCTTGCACGCGTATCAGTATTATCTGTAGCAGCAACCGTAATTGCCTTACTTACTCTTGCTGGAGAAGAATTACATGCATCTGCATTTGAATTACCTGCAGCTACAACCATGACATAACCATTATTAAATAAATTTTCAACTGCGCTGTCTAAAGAGGTGCTTGCATCCCCTCCTAATGACATATTCACTACAGCTGGTTTTTTACCATTTTTTAATATCCAATCTAAACCTGCAATCACATTACTTGAAGCGCCAGACCCATCGCATCCTAAAATTCGAATTGGAACCAAGCTTACATTTTTAGCCACACCATAAGTACTACCACCCACTGTGCCTGCCACATGGGTACCATGGCCATTACAATCCGTTGTGCCGTTTCCATCAGATATTGCGGTATAACCACTTAATACCCGTCCAGAGAACTGTTGATGCGTAGACAATATTCCTGTATCAACAATATAAGCCGTTGTCCCAGAACCTGTCTGTAAGTAGGAATAAGCAGAATTTAAAGGTAAGGCTTTTTGGTCAATACGATCTAGCCCCCAATCTGGGTTGCTTTGGGTAGTCGCATCAATTTTCATGACTGTGTCATTTTCCACTGAAAGTACCTTAGGATTCTTTTTCATTGCCTCGACAAAAGCAGCACCTGCTGCATCAGGCAGATAAACCGCAAATCCTTTAAGTACGGTATCATAGGTTTGTAACACCTTACCGCCATGCTGCTTAGCAATACTTTGGGCCAGATCATTAGGAGGACCAACATCTTTATTGAGAATAACAATATATTGGTTTTTAATAATTCCTTTTGCTTGAGAAGAATCTATAAGAGAACTTGTTGTATTTGGTGCTGCATGGACTAGATTGACGGCGGCCATTGTTAAGAAAGCAGCCGTTATTTGGCAAAACTTCATGAAAAATCTCCATATCTTTTTATTCATACATCGTTGTTATGATCTGTACTGTCGTTATATTTAAGAATTAAACTTTTTTGGAAAGAAATTTTTCTTTGCCTCCCCTCCATCAAAACTAAATCATATTTTCATAAAATTTTATTTTATACAACGCTAGTATCTTTTTTTAATCGGAAATGTGAACCAATTCAAAAAATATAGAGCTAGGTCTGAAAATTAATTATTCTTTAAGGTAAGATTTCAAGCAGGATTCACAATATAAAAATATATAATCATTACCAATAATATAAAAGACGAAATTGCAAGATAAGTACCCACTGTGTTAAAACTTCGCAAAAATTTCCAGATATCCATACATATATAACGAAAAAATTAGTTATAAAAATTATTTCAATATTCTATTTAAGCTGCAATCAGAAGAGATTTACAAACTTTTTAACTATAAAAGTTCAGTATGAAATACGTAAAAATATATTACTCATAAATCCTAGTAAATAAATCTAGTAAATAAATAAAGCTCAAAAAACATGAATGATTAAATAAAAATATAAAAATAAGTATTATAAATTAGTTTTGTTTTTTAGTTCAGGTAATTCTAACTTATGCCCCGCCAAATGATGTTTACAATTAAAAGTGTACTCAATAAAACCTTCTTTTATAAAATAATGACAGCGCCCAATAATACTTATATCTGGATTAAATGTTGGTTTTTCAAGGCTACCGTTAAAGGACCACTGACATCCATTAGAAAAAGGATGCTCTACCGGAATATAGTGAAGATGCCCACAAGCCGGACACATATGCTCATACATCCCACCTTCAAAATATTGTACCTTCATAAAGGTTCCTTTATTAATAAAAAAACCAACCCTAATAAATCAACTCATCCTAAATAATTAAAAATACTATATATTATTTAATTACTCATGCTAGCTTTTATTTTTCATATTTTAATTTAATTAAAATTTATGACAGATTGATGAAGGTTAAAATTTCATTTTAAAAATCATTAAAATTAATAAAATATATTTGAGTTTAAATTTTAATTCAGTTTTTTCCTTAATTATTACATCCATAAAATTATTAATATTTCTTATGTAATTGTTTTCATAAATTTAAATTAAAAGAGAAGAAATCATAAAAAATTAAATAAAAAAGTCCGTATCTTGGGAAGCTACGGACTTGAAACTCAACTAAACAACAGCTAAACATTTTGCCGCTTAGTGAGAAAGCACTATCTTTTTAATCTAATTAACTTTGTCAGCCAGGTCAATAAAAACAAATAATTTCTATAAAAAACAGGTTGAGTTGTGATTTATTTCACATTTATCTCCCAATTAAGCTTAACTTAACTTTCTTATATAATTATATTTCAATTCAAATACTTAAAACAATATAGACTTAAAATAGTGCTCTAAAATAGAATAATGATTAATCTCTGGAATAAGCTTAAAAGAAACAAAATCCGGTTCTTGTCCTTTTTTAATTTCAAAATAATTTTGGCTTTGCCATTTCAACTCTTCGAGTTCAAGTTCACCACATAAAATTGAACATGGAATAGCAATCCGCTTGGTGTAGTAAATAGGACTATATTTTAAAATATCTTCATTTGACAGATTAAGTGCATGATTTAAATGAGTCCTGCGTATAGGTTCTAAATCATAAATTCCGCTTAACAACACCATCTCAGATATGAGTGGATGGCCTACTGACAAGGCAGCAAGATGCGCTCCTGCTGAATGCCCAACCAAAACCATCTCATCGGTTCTCCAGTCTTGTTCTCGAATAAAATCGAGAGCTTGATAAACTTGAGAAGCAATATCCGAAATTTTGCTTTGGGGAGCCAGATCATATTCTAAAAAAATGCATTGCACTCCTTTTGAGAGAACATGCGGCACGACAAATGCAAAATCAGATTTATCGCACCATTGCCAATACCCCCCATGAATAAAAATAACAGTCTTCTTAGCTTTCTCTAAAGGAAATAAGTCTAAGGTTGACCTTGGTTGTTTGCCATATTGGATATCTCTAATATGAGTACATGTTTGGTAGACCGCCATGCTTCTGCTTTGAAATTCTGCCAATATTTCATGTTCATTCGCCACGGTACTAGCATTGTCATATGGTCTCATACGCTTCTCACTTCAATGGTTTCTCATGAGCATTTAAAGTAAGCTTGGCTGACGAGCGTTTTAAATAATAGAAAAATGTAAGAACAACAACTAATGGGATTCCAAATTGTAAAGTCGACTTAAACTCATTAGTAAACCAAGTCGTAATCGTAATACTTAAAATCGCGATTAACCCCAACAAAGAAATTAACCGACTTGCTGGCACTTTAAACTTTAATACTAGCCCCTGTTGTGCCATATTTTTTCTAAAAAACATATGGGTAACAAAAATACTTCCCCAAGTAAATAATGCTCCAAACATAGAAAGAGCAATCATGATAGGAAAAGCAGAAGCTGGATTAATTGTATAGATAATACTCGCAATGCCAATGCCGACCGCTGACAATAACAACGCATTAACTGGTACACCATTACGACTAATACGACCAAATAGTTTTGGTGCATCACCTGCTCGTGATAAGCTAAATAGCATACGCGTTGAGATATAGAGCATACTATTCATGGCTGATAAAGCCGCAACAATTACAATAAAATTTAAAATACTATCTGCATAGGGAATGCCGACAATTTTCATCACCATCACAAAAGGGCTAGTTGCATCGGCTCCAATTAAAGTTGTCCAAGGAACAAGTGCCACAATAAGAAATAGAGACAGTAAATAAAATAGGATTAAGCGAATTGCAGTACTTTTAAAAGCTTTCTTAACGGCTCTTTCCGGATCTTTAGCCTCACCTGCCGCAACAGCGATCATTTCGATACTTAAATAACTAAATATTGAAATGATTACCCCAATCCAGACACCACTAAAACCATGCGGAAAAAAGCCACCATGCTCGGTTAAATTAGAGAGAACCTGTTCTGTTCCTCCATGACTTTGAGTCAAAATGCCAATTGCTAAAAGAATAAATACAATAATCGCAAAGACTTTGATCGTTGAAAACCAATATTCAACCAACCCAAAAGCTTTAACGCTATAGGCATTTACCACAAGCAAAGTTATCGAGAAAAAAGCGATCCAGATCCAAGAGCCCACATGTGGAAACCATAATTTCATATAGTCAGCAACTGCTGTAATTTCTGTACCAACAGCTAATACAATGCATGCCCAATAACAATAACGGACTAAAAAACCCGCCAGTGGACTCACATAATGCTCAGCATATGCTCCGAAGGAACCGGACGTCGGATGCTGAACCGTCATTTCCGCCAAACAAGCCATAATAGCAAATGCAATTAGACCACCAATGGCATAACTCACAATAACAGCAGGACCAGCAAAGCTAATTGCAAACTTGCTACCCATGAACAGCCCTGTACCAATCGCTCCACCAATTGCAATCATTCCCATTTGCTTTGCAGATAATTTCTTATGTAAACCTGCTTCTCTATTTTGTATTTCATCAAAACTGCTCATAGGCCCTCCTAGCCATTTTTCTGATAGTGCCCACTAAATATCAGGTCACTTCGCCTCTAACCAGATAACGCTCATTTTTCCATTCGCTATTCAGCATAATCTGCTTAAGATGCTGTACGGCATTCCATATATCTTCAAAACCGAGGTATAGAGGAGTAATCCCAAAACGTAATACTTCTGGCTCTCGATAATCACCAATTACACCTCGAGAAATAAGCGCCTGAATAATTTCATAGCCAAACTCATGTCTATAACTGACATGGCTACCACGATATTGATGATTTAAAGGTGTAATCAGTTCAAAACCAAACTGAGCACATTCTTGTTGAATAAGTTCAATAAATAAATCTGTCAATTTAAGAGATTTCTCGCGTATTTTTTGCATATCTACTTGCAAGAAAATATCGACACCACATTCAATCAAACTCATCGAAATGATAGGTTGAGTTCCACACAAATAACGACGAATACTATTCGCTGGCTCATAATGCTGTGCCATATCAAATGGTTTCTTGTGACTCCACCAGCCTGATAAAGGTTGCCAGAACTCGTCACGATGCTTTCGATTTACCCATAACAAAGCCGGTGAACCTGGCCCACCATTTAAATATTTATAAGTACATCCAATCGCAAAATCACTATTACTCTGGTTTAGATCCATTGGCACTGCGCCAACCGAGTGACATAAATCCCAAATAATCAAAGCATCTTTAGCGTGAATTTGTTGATTAATAGCTGCCATATTGTAGAAATATCCGGTTCGATAATTCACATGAGAAAGTACAACTACTGCTACATCTTTTTCTAACACGCGTGATAAATCATCTGCGCCCTCAATCAATTCAACTTGATAACCTTGGTGAATCAAATCGATAAAGCCTTCAATAATATAAATATCGGTTGGGAAAGCATCTTTTTCCGCCACAATAATTTTACGTTCTGGAAATTTTTCGGCTTGAATTTTTACAGCAGCTGATAAAACCTTAAATAAGTTTAGGGTCGTAGAATCAGAAATTACCACTTCACCCTGCTCTGCACCGATCAGCTTTGCAACCTTGTCGCCTAATCTTGTCGGTAAACCCCACCAGTCTGCCTTATTCCAACTATTAATCAGGTCCTCTCCCCATTCTTGGGAAATAATATGCTGAGCAACTTCTAATGATTTCTTTGGTCGTGCACCTAAAGAATTACCATCTAAATAGATCACTTCTTTTGGAAG
>Ga0209795_10001531_pt1 | contig 14202 bp, 16 predicted proteins | sample AgamicOrMarz_FD_187166 | JGI IMG/M metagenome (GOLD analysis project Ga0209795, IMG submission 187166) | Agave microbial communities from Guanajuato, Mexico - Or.Ma.rz (SPAdes) (version 2) | ecosystem: Host-associated > Plants > Phyllosphere > Phylloplane/Leaf | place: Guanajuato, Mexico...
ATCCCCGCAGCCAGAACAAACAACAACACATATTCCACCGCCAGGGTGACCTGAGCGAGGATGCTGCGCAGCTGTTCGAGCAACGCTTCGACCTGCAGGATGGTCACCGCCGGGAAGGTCCGCGACAACTCGACAATCTGCTGATCATGCCCCGAAGCCAGATAGAAACTGGTCAGGTAGGTCGCCGGCAGATCCTTCAAGGTGCCGGGCTGGAAGATCATGAAGAAGTTCGGCTGGAAATTGTCCCAGTTGATCTCGCGCAGGCTGGTGACCTTCGCCTCCCGATTGACCCCGCCGACGCTGAACACCATGTGATCGCCGAGTTTGAGTTTCAGGCTTTCGGCCACCTTGCCTTCCACCGAAACCCCCGGCACGTCGTCGGACGGCTGGCCGCTCCACCACGAGCCGGCGGTGAGCTTGTTGCCGGCCGGCAGATCCGCCGCCCAGGTCAGGCTCAGGTCACGCTGAATGGCGCGGTCACCGGCGGAGTCCTTGCTGACGATTTGCTGCACCGCCTCGCCATTGATGCTGATCAGTCGTCCTGGCACCACCGGATACAACGGCGCCGCTTGCGCGGACACCTTGATCAGGTGATCGGCGAAAGCCTGTTTGTCCGCTGGCAGGATATTCAGCGCGAAGTAGTTCGGCGCGTTTTTCGGTAGCTGGTTCTGCCAGGTGTCGAGCAGTTCGCCGCGCAGCAGCGCGATCAGCGCCATCGACAACAGGATCAGACCGAACGCCAGCGACTGCCCGGCCGCCGCCAATGGATGCCGCAACAACTGGCCAAGGCCCAGACGCCATGGCAACGAGGCGCGGGCGAGCAGGCGGCGCAGGCTTTGCAGCAGCAACAACAGCAGGCCGCCCAGCACCAGCGCGGCGACCACGCCGCCGCCAAGCAGGGCGAAGGTCAGCAGCAGGTCGAGGCTCAGACGCCACATGATCAGGCCCAGCGCACCCAGCGCCGCGCCATAGACCATCCATGTGCTCGAGGGGATCGGCAGCATGTCGCGGCGCAACACCCGCAGCGGCGGCACGCGACCCAGTGCAGCCAATGGCGGCAAGGCAAAACCCGCCAGCGCCACCAGCCCGGTGCCAATCCCGGCCATCGCCGGAAACAGCCCGCCCGGCGGTACGTCACTTGGCAGCAAATCATGCAGCAGGGCGAACAGCCCCAGTTGCGCCAGCCAGCCGAGCAGCGCGCCACTGATGGCGGCAACCAGGCCGAGCACGGTCAGTTGCAGGCTGAACAGCACCATGGTTTCCCGGCGCGACAAGCCGAGGCAGCGCAGCAAGGCACTGGCGTCGAAACGTCGACTGGCGAAACGGTTCGCCGACAACGCCACGGCTACGCCAGCCAGCAATACCGCAACCAGACTGGCCATGTTCAGGTAGCGCTCGGCCTTGCCCAGCGCGCCGCCAATCTGTCGGTTGCCGTCGCGGGCATCCTGGATTCGCTGGTTTGCAGCGAGGCCCGGTTTGATCAACTCACGATAGGTTTCCAGCGTCTGCGGTTCACCGCGCCACAGTTCTCGATAGCTTACCCGGCTGCCCGGTTGCACCACGCCGGTGGCGGCGAGGTCGTCAAGATTGATCAGCACCCGTGGCGTCAGGCTGTAGAAGTTGCCAGCGCGATCCGGCTCGTAGGTCAGCACGCGGGTCAGCTTCAAGGTCTTCATGCCGACGTCGATGCTGTCGCCGATCTTCAGATCCAGCGCGGTCAGCAGACGTGCCTCGACCCAGGCTTCACCGGATTGCGGTTCGCCGCCGACTTCTTCCTGGGCAAAGGGTGCGGGCGCGCTCTTCAGCTCGCCACGCAGTGGATAGGCGCGGTCGACGGCTTTGATGCTGGATAACTGAATGCCGTTGTCGGTGGCAATGACGCTGGAAAACTCCACCACTTGTGCATGATTGAGGCGCAGTTCGGTGCCGCTGCGGATTTGCTCCTCGCGGGCCGGCGAGCTGCCTTCAAGGACCAGATCGGCACCGAGAAACTCGGTAGCGCGCAGCATCATCGCGCCGTTGAGGCGGGCGCCGAAGTAGCCGATCGCGGTGCTCGCCGCGACGGCCACCACCAGCGCAAAGAACAACACGCGCAACTCACCGGCGCGGGCATCGCGCATGAGCTGGCGCAGGGCAAGGCTGAACAGACGCAACAGCGGCAGACGTGCCATCAAGGCTCCAGAGGGGCGACCAGCAGCCCGGCTTCAAGACGGATCAGGCGCCGGCAGCGATGGGCCAGGCGTTCGTCGTGGGTCACCAGCACAAGGGTGGTGCCGCGTTCCTTGTTCAATTCGAACAGCAAGTCGCTGATGCGCTCGCCGGTGTGGCTGTCGAGGTTGCCGGTCGGCTCGTCGGCGAACAGCACGTCCGGTTCGGCGGCGAAGGCGCGGGCGATGGCCACGCGCTGCTGTTCACCGCCGGAGAGCTGGCGCGGCGAGTGGGTCAGGCGCTGGCCGAGGCCGACGCGCTGAAGCAATTGCGTGGCGCGCTCGCGGGCATCTTTGCGGCCGTCGAGCTCAAGCGGCAGCATGACGTTCTCCAGCGCATTGAGGCTGTCGAGCAACTGAAATGACTGGAAGACAAACCCGACGTGCTCGGCGCGGATTCGTGCGCGCTGGTCTTCGTCGAGATTGCTCAGGCCCTGGCCGGCGAGGGTGACTTCGCCGCTGCTCGGCAGGTCGAGACCGGCGAGCAGGCCGAGGAGGGTGGATTTGCCGGAACCGGACGCGCCGACGATGGCCAGGCTGTCGCCCTTGTTCAGTTCCAGGCTGAGTTCGTGCAGGATAGTCAGTTCACCTTCCGCGCTAGGGACCACTTTGCTGAGGTTCTTCGCGGTGAGAATGCTTGCGCCCATGGAGAATCCGATGCGTGTATGGTTTTTGAGTGCTGGCCTGGCCTTGATGTGCATGGCCCAGAACGCAGCGGCGGGTACTGTCCTGATCGTTGGCGATAGTATCAGCGCCGGTTTCGGCCTGGATACCCGTCTGGGGTGGGTGTCGCTGCTCGAGCAGCGCCTCAAACAAGAGGGTTTCGACGATAAAGTGGTCAACGCCTCGATCAGTGGCGACACCAGTGCCGGAGGCCAGGCGCGGCTGCCGGCGCTGCTTGCAGAGCATAAGCCGGAGTTGGTGATCCTCGAGCTGGGTGGCAATGACGGCCTGCGCGGGATGCCGCCAGCGCAATTGCAACGAAATCTTTCCTCGATGATCGACAGCTCGCGGCAGAGCGGCGCGAAAGTGCTGCTGCTCGGCATGCAGTTGCCACCCAATTATGGCAAGCGCTACACCGATTCGTTCGCCGAGGTTTACGGCAAGCTCGCCGCAGAGAAAAACATCCCGTTGGTGCCGTTTTTTCTCGAAGGTGTCGGTGGTCATCCGGACCTGATGCAAGCCGACGGTCTGCACCCGGCTGCCGGGGCTCAGGGCAAGTTGCTGGAAAATGTCTGGCCGACGCTAAAACCGCTGTTATGAGGCTTTTCTAGAGGCAGGCTTTCGGCTAATGTGGCGCCCCCTAATTTGGAGCCCCCGATGCCGCGTCCTGCCTGGTCCCTGTTTGCCTACCAACTGATCGAGCCTGACGAGCAGCTGGATCTGTTCGCCTGCCAGGAAGTGCGGGTGCATCTGGTGACGCGTCAGCTGGAACTCGGTGGCTCGGCCGATCGCACGCTGTGCGGCACTCTGCTGCCGGCGCAACCGCGCTGGTCGAATGTTGATCGGCGGGTGTTCCAGGATCAGCGCCTGTGCTCGCTGTGCCGGGCGATTCTTGAATCGCAGAAGCGCGGCACCTCGCCGATCTGGCCTGAGCTGCGATTCGAACTCTGAGCGCTCAAGATCAAAAAATGTGGGAGCGAGCCTGCTCGCGAAGGGGTTTTATCAATCGACATTTATGGTCGCTGACACACTGCTTTCGCGAGCAGGCTCGCTCCCACCTTGAAAGCACCCTGTCGCCAATAGCGGTGCTACCTCCCCGAATCCCCAAGCCGCGGTGTACAATCGCGCCCTTATACCCTTGATGATCATGCGAAGGATTTTCCGGATGTTGCCGCGCTTTCCTGCCGTCACCCGCTGCCTGTCACTTGCCGCCCTGTGTGTGGCCGGTCCCGTTGCTGCATTGGAGCTTCCCCTGCCACCACCCGGCGAGGACATCGTCGGCCAGGTGCAGGTGATCAAAGCCAAGTACGAAGACACCTTCGCCGACCTGGGCACCACCTACGATCTGGGCTATTCGGAAATGGTTGCGGCCAACCCGGGCATCGATGCCTGGCTGCCTGGCGCCGGTACCGAGATCGTCCTGCCGACGCGCTTCATCCTGCCGCCGGGCCCGCGTGAAGGCATCGTCATCAACCTCGCCGAATACCGTCTCTATTACTACCCGAAAGGCCGCGACGTGGTGTACACCTTCCCGCTGGGTATCGGCCGCGAAGGCTGGGGCTCGCCGATCGCGCACACCTCGATCATCGCCAAGACACCGAACCCGACGTGGACGCCTCCGGCTTCGATCAAGGCCGAACACGCCGCTGACGGTGATCCGCTGCCGAATGTGGTGCCGGCCGGTCCTGATAACCCGCTGGGGCCGTTCAAGTTCACCCTCGGCACACCGGGCTACCTGATCCACGGTTCGAACAAGAAGTTCGGCATCGGCATGCGCACCAGCCACGGCTGCTTCCGCATGTTCAACAACAACGTGCTGGAAATGGCCGGCATGGTCCCGGTCGGCACCTCGGTGCGCATCATCAACGACCCGTACAAGTTCGGTCGCAGTGGCGGCAAGGTCTATCTGGAAGCGCACACGCCGCTCGACGACAAGGGCAACCCGTCGGTAGTCGACAAGCACACCGCGGTAATCAACGCGATGCTCAAGCGTGAAGACATCACCAGCAACCTGCGCATGAACTGGGATGTGGTGCGTGATGTGGTCGCCGCCGAAGACGGCCTGCCGGTAGAGATCGCCGTGCCGAATACCTCGGCGCCAATGGTGAGCAGTGCACCGATCGATCTGCAGCAATAAGAGCTGATTGAAAACCCGCCGATGCGTGCAGCGTCGGCGGGTTTTTTATTGCGCGGGGAAAAGCACCGGGCACAAAAAAGCCGACCCGGAAAACCGGATCGGCTCGATAACAATCCCGAGGGATTATTACTTGCGGCTAGCTTTTTCCAGCATGCGCAGAGCACGCTCGTTAGCTTCGTCAGCAGTCTGTTGTGCTTTTTGAGCAGCAGCCAGAGCTTCATCAGCTTTACGGTAAGCTTCGTCTGCACGAGCCTGGGAGCGAGCAGCTGCGTCTTCAGTAGCGGTCAGACGTGCTTCGGTTTCTTTCGATGCGCTGCTGCAACCGGTAGCCAGAACTGCGGCCAGAGCCAGAGCAGAGAATTTCAGAACGTTGTTCATCGTGTTCCCCTTCAAGGACTTTCAAATTAAGTGGCTGTCTCCTCACGATTGAGGAAATAGCCGGCGTACATACTACCCATTACTTGTAGTAAGTAAACTGACGTAGCGCAAGAAGCAAAAAAAATTGTAGGCGTTGATTCTTTTTCGAGCAACTTTTAACTGCGCTGTATAAAAAATATCCAGCTGCAAGCCCCGGCGTGAGCGACTCAAACGGAAAAAGTTCCCGCCCTCGTGCGCTGTTTTTGCGACTTCGGCTAAAGTCTTTCTAAATGAATTCGTCCACACTTTTGTTCAGGTTCTGCGAAGCGCTTCGCGTATCTTTGTTGATGTACAGGTGACTTTAAAAAAGGTCGCACGTCTTAAGTCTCAACATTCCGGCAATGTTCAGGCAAACGGCACGCAAAGATTGTCTTGCGGCCGAACCTGCGACCATCGATGCCAATGCACGCAAACCATCCGATGACGAGCGTACCTTGAGCATTTTCGCCAATGGTGCCTACTATTCAGCAGGTGTCAGATTGCGCGAGATCGGTGTGGCTCTTCTCAGTGTCCATCAGGCACGGGGTGGCGTAGATGTTCCTTCGCCGGAAAAACATCGGTAAGGTAGGGGTCACAATTCAAGACCCGCGAGGAGTAGTGATGAGCGAGGCGTTGTCCATCCACCATGACCAGGCTGGTCATCAATTCGAGACCACTGTGGACGGTCATCGTGCTTACCTGACCTACATGGATCTGGGCAAGCAGACCCTGGATATCTACCGCACCTTCGTGCCTAATGCCCTGCGCGGCCGTGGCATTGCCGCAGCGCTGACTGAACGCGCGCTGCAATACGCCGAAGAAATGGGCTACACGGTGATCCCGTCTTGCTCCTACGTCGAGCGCTACATGGAACGCCATCAGCGTCGCGCCGCGAAGATCTGAAACGCACACACAAAAACGCCGGACAATGTCCGGCGTTTTTTTATGCCCGTAAAACACAGCTTACGTGCGCTGACGCTTCGGCAATACGTCCTTGAGCTTGGCATGCATGCTGCGCAAGGTGTTTTCGGTAGCGGACCAATCGATGCAGGCATCGGTGATCGACACGCCGTATTGCAGGTCGGCGAGGTCTTTCGGAATCGCCTGGCAGCCCCAGTTCAGGTGGCTCTCAACCATCAGGCCGATGATCGACTGGTTGCCTTCGAGGATCTGGTTGGCGACGTTTTCCATCACCAGCGGTTGCAGGGCCGGGTCCTTGTTGGAGTTGGCGTGGCTGCAATCGACCATGATGTTCGGCTTGATCTTCGCTTTGTTCAGCGCCTGCTCGCACAGGGCCACGCTGACCGAATCATAGTTCGGCTTGCCGTTACCGCCACGCAGCACCACGTGACCGTAGGCGTTGCCTTTGGTGGTGACGATCGACACGCCACCTTCCTGGTTGATGCCGAGGAAACGGTGCGGGCTGGACACCGACTGCAAGGCGTTGATCGCCACGGTCAGGCCGCCGTCGGTGCCGTTCTTGAAGCCGACCGCCGAGGACAGGCCGGAAGCCATTTCGCGGTGAGTCTGCGATTCGGTGGTACGCGCGCCGATGGCCGACCAGCTGATCAGATCCTGCAGGTACTGCGGGGAGATCGGGTCGAGGGCTTCGGTCGCGGTCGGCAGGCCTTTCTCGGCCAGGTCGAGCAGCAACTGACGACCGATGTGCAGACCGTCCTGGATCTTGAACGAGTCGTCCAGATACGGATCGTTGATCAGACCTTTCCAGCCGACGGTGGTGCGCGGCTTCTCGAAATACACGCGCATGACCAAGTACAGAGTGTCGGAGACTTCCTCGGCGAGCACCTTGAGGCGATCGGCGTATTCGTGGGCAGCCTTGATGTCGTGAATCGAGCACGGGCCGATCACGACGAACAGACGGTGGTCGGTGCCATCGAGAATGTTGCGAATGACTTCGCGGCCCTTGGTGACGGTGCGCAGGGCGGCGTCGCTCAGGGGGATATCACGCTTGAGCTGATCGGGAGTGATCAGGGTCTCGTTAGAGGCGACGTTTAGGTCGTTGATCGGTAAATCAGCCATCGTTTACTCGTCAGGTCACGGGTGCCGGCCGCCAGCGATCCCCGCGCGGCGGAGCACAGCAGATTTAGCGCGTCGGGGGAGCCGAACCTTAGCGCGTCAGAGGCGGCTCGACAATGGGCAAACCATGCTTTAGTCCAGCGCTGGCTGCGCAAAAGCCTTGCGCAGGTTGTCGTGGGAGAACTCTTCGGCGTGCTCCTCGACCCATTGCAGGGCCAGCGCCTGACTATCCTGCAGATCGTCGTGGCTGTCCTGCATGCGCGAATAGCGTTCGATCTGACACACCTGCTCACCCATTCGCGCGCTGAACAGGGTCTGTTCGTCAGTGAAGGCAATGCCCACCAGATAGCCTTTTTTACGCCGCAGACACCAGGCCACGTAGCCCGGGCAACAGAAGTCGGCATTCAGCGTCGGCATGCGTACTTGCAGCGCAGTGCCATGGCGCCAGGCGCGGTGGTAATTGCAAGCGATGCCGCCGAGGCTGATAGTGTGCAGCTGTTGTCTGGAAATGCATTCAGGCTTGAGTAACGTCAATTCAACCGGCACTTCGTCCGGATGAGGAATGAAACGTCCCATGAGCACAGACTCCCTGTGTCGGCCATCTGACATTGTTTCCCCCAGTATAGTGGTCGAATCCGAGCTGACCGACTTCGACGCCGACCAGCGGCTGCTGGCGATGCGCGGGGTTTCTCTGGTGATCTTCACCAGCGTCGGCTGTGCCAGTTGTCGTTATGCCCGCGAGGTGTTGCCGGGATTGCCGCTGGCGATCGATCGGCTGTGCTGGATCGACGCCGGCGACAATGGCGGGCTGGTCGCGCGTTATCAGGTGTTTCATTTGCCGGCGCTGTTTGTGGTGCGCGACGGCGAGTTCTTTGGCGCAGTGTACAGCCGCCTGACGGTTGCCGAGCTCAATCAGGCAGTAGCGCAGGCGCTGAGTCGAATTGCAGAGGAGTTGCCATGAGCGAGACAGTCAGCAAACCGGTGGTGGGGATTATCGGCACCGGTGCAATCGGCGGATTCTACGGAGTGATGCTGGCACGTGCCGGTTTCGACGTGCACTTTTTGTTGCGCAGCGAATTCTCGGCAGTGGCTGAGCGCGGTTTGCAGATCAACAGTGCGGTGCACGGGCCGATGACGCTGAATCCGGCCAATGCCTATTCCGCTGCCGAAGACATGCCGCCCTGTGACTGGCTGCTGGTCGGCACCAAGACCACCAGCAACGCCGGTCTGGCCCCGGCGATCATTCAGGCCGCCAAACCTGACGCAAAAGTGCTGTTGCTGCAGAACGGTCTGGATGGCGAAGACAGCCTGCGGCCACTGTTGCCGGATTCGCTGCATCTGCTCGGTGGTCTGTGCCTGATCTGCGTGCACCGCGAAGGGCCGGGGCAGATCACCCATCAGGCTCTTGGCGCGGTGAATGTCGGTTATCACAGCGGCTCGGCCATTGATGAAGTAGCGCGCATGGCGATCGTCGAGGAGGGCGCCGGGCTGTTCCGTGCCGCCGGCATCGACTCGCAGGCGATGGCCAACCTGCATCAGGCGCGCTGGCAGAAGCTGGTGTGGAATATCCCCTACAACGGCCTTTCGGTGTTGCTCGGCGCGGGAACGCAAGCGCTGATGGCCGATGCCGACAGCCGCGTGTCGATTCAGGCGTTGATGGCGGAAGTGGTACAGGGCGCCCGGGCCTGTGGATACGAGATCCCGCCCGGCTATGCCGAGTACCTGTTCACCATGACGGAAAAAATGCCCGATTACTGGCCGAGCATGTACCACGACTTTGCACACAAACGCCCGCTGGAGCTGGAGGCGATCTACGCCCGGCCACTGGCGGCGGCGAAAGCGGCGGGCTGCGAGTTGCCACGCATCGAGGCGTTGTATCGCCATTTGGGTTTTATCGACCGACGCAATACCTGAGTCGGTTGTTCTGGGGGAAGGCATGGCCAATAACATCGATGACAAACTGGTGCTGGCGATTTCCTCGCGCGCCTTGTTCGACCTGAGCGAAAGCCACAAGGTCTACCTGTCGAGCGGCGTCGAAGCCTATCGGCAATATCAGATCGAGCACGAAGACGAAATCCTCGCGCCGGGCGATGCGTTCCCGCTGGTGGAAAAACTCCTGAGCCTGAACAGCCGTCTCGGCCGCGCGCGGGTCGAGGTGATTCTGGTTTCCCGCAACAGCGCCGACACCGGTCTGCGCGTGTTCAATTCGATTCATCATTACGGCCTGGCGATTTCTCGTGCGGCGTTCGTCGGCGGGCGCAGTCCGTATCCGTATCTGAAAGCGTTTGGCTGCGACCTGTTTCTCTCGACCCACGCCGAAGACGTGCGTGCCGCGCTGGACGCCGGGTTCGCCGCCGCCACGATTCTCTCCGGTGGCGCCAGCCGCGCGGCCAGCGATGAATTGCGTATCGCCTTCGACGGTGACGCGGTGATCTTTTCCGACGAGTCCGAGCGCGTCTATCAGTCCGGCGGCCTTGAAGCGTTTCAGGCCAAGGAACGCGAATCGGCACGCGAGCCTTTGCGCGGTGGGCCGTTCAAGGGCTTTCTGGCAGCGCTCAATCTGTTGCAGCGCGAGTTTCCCGATGACGATTGCCCGATCCGCACGGCGCTGGTGACCGCGCGTTCGGCGCCGGCCCATGAGCGAGTGATTCGCACCTTGCGGGAATGGGATATCCGCCTCGATGAGTCGCTGTTTCTCGGTGGCCTGACGAAATCGGCGTTCCTCGAAGCCTTCGCCGCTGACGTGTTCTTCGATGACCAGACCGGTCATTGCGAACTGGCTCGCGAAGTGGTCGCCACCGGCCACGTGCCCCACGGCATCAGCAACGAACAGCCGATCTAGAGCCTTTTCATTCAGGACGTTGCGTCGCACGTCGTACTCGCCAAGGCACTGCTAAGCTGAATCAATCTCCGCCATCGTTGGCTCGCGAGGAGGTCCCATGATTCGCTCAATGCTGTATGCCACCGACCTCGGTCTGTACGCACCGTTCGTGATGCAGCATGCCCTGGCCTTGGCGCGCACCTTCAATGCCGATCTGTATGTAGTACACGCGGTGGAACCCATGGGCCTGTTTGCCGAGTCGGTGCTGCAAAGCTATCTCGACGAACAGGCATTGAACGAATTCCATAGTCAGGGTCTGAAAACAGTCATCGCCAATATCGAACAACGGGTGCTCGACAGCTTTCGTGAAGAACTGGGGGACGACGGCGAACAGGATCTGCAGCGCATTCGCGCGGTGCGCGTGCTGCAGGGTGATCCGTCGCAGGTGATTCTCGACCAGGTGCACAAGCTCTCGGTCGATTTGCTGATCGTCGGCAGTCACAGCCATGGTGTCGGTGCGGAAACACCGTTGGGGCGCACGGCGGCGCGGGTCCTGCAACTGGCCAAGGTGCCGGTCTATCTGGTGCCGCTGATGGAACGCCGGCGGCGTGAGGATCGCTGAAGCAGGAATAATGGCGTTTTGATAAAAAAGTTCTAGATTTATTCTTCGAACCATTAATATAGTTATATACCGTCGCTGATGCCCGTGGCGTCTACCTGCTTTGAGGGATTGATATGAAGCTTCAACAACTGCGCTACATCTGGGAAGTGGCGCACCACGACCTCAACGTTTCCGCTACCGCTCAAAGCCTGTACACCTCGCAACCGGGCATCAGTAAGCAGATCCGCCTGCTGGAAGACGAGCTGGGCGTCGAAGTCTTCGCCCGCAGCGGCAAGCACCTGACCCGCGTCACCCCGGCCGGCGAGCGGATCATCACCACCGCTGGCGAGATCCTGCGCAAAGTCGAAAGCATCAAGCAGATTGCCCAGGAATTCTCCAACGAGAAAAAGGGCACCCTGTCGATCGCCACCACCCACACCCAGGCGCGTTATGCGCTGCCGCCGGTGATCAGCAATTTCATCAAGCAATACCCGGACGTGGCCCTGCACATGCATCAGGGCTCGCCGATGCAGATCGCCGAAATGGCCGCTGACGGCACCGTCGATTTCGCCATTGCCACTGAAGCGCTGGAGCTGTTCGGCGATCTGGTGATGATGCCGTGCTACCGCTGGAACCGCTGCGTGGTCGTACCCCATGGCCACCCGCTGACCAAGCTGCCGAAGCTGACCCTCGAAGCGCTGGCCGAATACCCGATTGTTACTTACGTGTTCGGTTTCACCGGCCGTTCCAAGCTCGACGAAGCCTTCAGCCATCGTGGCCTGACGCCGAAAGTGGTGTTCACCGCTGCTGACGCCGACGTGATCAAAACCTACGTGCGTCTGGGGCTGGGCGTAGGCATCGTGGCTAAAATGGCCGTCGATACCAAACTCGATAACGACCTGGTGGTGCTGGATGCCAGCGAGCTGTTCGAGTCGAGCATCACCAAGATCGGTTTCCGTCGTGGCACTTTCCTGCGTGGCTTCATGTGCGACTTCATCGAGAAATTCGCCCCGCACCTGACCCGCGAAGTCATGGCCAAGGCCATTCAGTGCCACAACAAGCAAGAGCTCGAAGAGCTGTTCGACGGCGTCGAACTGCCCGTTCACTAAGCACCCGCTTCAGAGCACCTCGGTGACAGCAAACTGTTGCCGGGTGCCCGCCACCAGAATCTCCACCTCATCGCCCTCGAACTTGCCCAGCAGGCTTTTGCCCAGCGGCGAGCGCGGGGTGATGACGGTAACCGGCTGACCCACCACGTCGACTTTCAGCCCCGCCGCATCCGGCGCCAGAAACAGCCATTGCTCGCGACCCTTTTCGTCCTCCAGACCGAGCAGGGCGCCGACTTCAATGCCGCGATTTTCATCGTAGGCACGCAACGTCAGGTTCTGACACAGCGCCAGTGACTGGCGGATTTCCTCAACCCGCTTCGCCTGACCCGCCGCCAGATACGACGCCTCCAGCCCCAGCGTGTCGTATTTGTTTTCGGCGATGTTTTCTTCGTGGGTCGCGGTTTCGTAAGCGGTTTGCGCGGCGCGCTCGGCGATGTCGAGGTCGATGCGCAGCTTGTCGAGAATCAACTGGTGGACGCTGTGTTTGTTCATGATCAATCGCAGAATTGCAAAACGTTGGCGCGGCTCTTTTCGGTCGGCGCGGTCTGGTCCTGCTGCAGCCAGAACTGGCATTTCGGATTGGACGCGTTACGCGAATTGGCGCGCGCCTGATCCAATCGGGCCTGCTGTTCATTCTTGCGCAGGTTTTCTTCGTACTGTTGGAACAGCGGACTTTGCGGCGGAATGTCCGGCTGAACCTGCACGGGCGCCACAGCCGGGGGATTGACGCGCTGCTGCACCGCTTGCGCGACAGGGGCCAGTTGCTCGGGAAAGATAAAGCGCGAAAGCAGCCAGCAGGTCAGCGCAATCGCCAGGAACCCCAGCCACAGGCCCAGCGCAATGCTGCCGGTCAGATGCAGCGCGCTAAGCTGAACAGGCAAGGGACGACGGGGATTGGGACGGTAGGGCATAGCGGCCTCCTGGCGGATGGTTGCGGGCAAGTGGCGATTGTCGCACGAAGATTAATCGCCGTCGGCTCTTCTGCGCGAGCGCATTTATGCGGACAATCGAGGTTTTTTGCCAACGGGAGAACGGCATGCCTGAAGCGAAACCCCGCTGGGACATTTTCTGCACCGTGGTCGATAACTTCGGTGACATCGGCGTGACCTGGCGCCTGGCCCGGCAGCTGGTGGCCGAGCATGCCTTGCCGGTGCGCCTGTGGGTGGATGATCTGCGCGCGTTCGAGCGCCTCTGTCCTGAGATCGATGTCGATGTTGTGCAGCAATGGCAGCAGGGCGTCGAGGTGCGTCAGTGGCCGAGCGAGTGGCTGCACGCCGAGGCGGCCGACGTAGTCATCGCCGCCTTCGCCTGTCAGTTGCCCGCCGACTACATGGACAGCATGGCTGCGCGGGAAACGCCGCCGCTGTGGCTCAACCTCGATTATCTCAGCGCCGAAGACTGGGTCACCGGCTGCCACGGCTTGCCGTCGGTAAAATACAAAACGGTGCAGAAGTTCTTTTTCTTTCCAGGCTTCAAACCGGGCACCGGTGGCCTGCTGCGCGAACGCGGACTGCTCGAGCAGCGTCGGCAGTTTCAGCAGGATCGGCCGGCCCAGCGACATTTCCTGCAAGCCTTGGGCATCGATCCTGCTCCGGACGCGCAACTGATCTCGCTGTTTGCTTATGAAAACCCCGGGCTGGCCAGTTGGCTGGACGTGCTGGCGGCCGATGCGCGGCCGACTCACCTGCTGGTGCCGGAAGGACGGATTCTCGGCGATGTGGCGCGCTGGCTGAATGTGGAAACCCTGACGGTCGGCGCGATTCATGTGCGCGATTCGCTCACCGTGCAGGTGCTGCCGTTCGTCCGTCAGGATCAATACGACCATCTACTGTGGTGCTGCGATTTCAACGCGGTGCGTGGCGAGGACTCATTCGTTCGCGCGCAATGGGCGGGGCGGCCTATGCTCTGGCACATCTATCAGCAGGACGATGACATCCATCTGGACAAGCTCGATGCTTTTCTTGCGCTCTACACTCACGGCCTTACGCCCGCTGCGGCGCAGGCGATGAACGGTCTGTGGCGCGCGTGGAGCGCCGGGCAACCGATCGGCGAGCACTGGCTGGCGGTGCGAAATCATTGGCCGGAACTCGAGGAAAACGCCGAGGCATGGTGTCTGGAACAGGCCTTGCAGGCGGATCTTGCCACGGCGCTGGTACAGTTTTATGTAAATTGGATATGATACGCGGCCTAGATTTTTGTAAATCCCATCCAAATTCGGATATTCGCAATGA